>Ga0335081_10001489_pt1 | contig 37358 bp, 31 predicted proteins | sample Lox_Sample_35_FD_206713 | JGI IMG/M metagenome (GOLD analysis project Ga0335081, IMG submission 206713) | Soil microbial communities from Loxahatchee National Wildlife Refuge, Florida, United States - Lox_Sample_3.5 | ecosystem: Environmental > Terrestrial > Soil > Wetlands | place: USA...
GGGCGTCATGGCGTGCGAATAGCTGCCGATCGTGGCGAGCCGCTGCTGGAAGTCCGCACCATCGACCACCTTGGCGAGGTCGGCGCTGACTTTGCTGACGATCGGCGCCGGCGTGCCGAGCGGCGCCACCAGCACCTGCCAGCCGGTCGCGGAGAAACCCGGAATCGTCTCCGCCACCGACGGCACATCGGGGAACTGCGGCAGGCGCTTCGGCGACGCCACCGCGACGAGCTTCACCTGCCCGGCCTTGACCGAGCCGACGATGCCAGAAAAACCCTCGATGATCATGGAGACGCGGCCGCCAGCGACGTCGGCGAGCGCGGCCGCGGGTCCGGCGTTATAGGGCACCGGCAACAGATTGATGCCGGCGCGATCCTGGAACACGAGGCCGGTGAGATGGGTGAGCCGGCCGACGCCAGTCACCGCAATGGAAATCTTGCCCGGGTCCTTCTTGGCGAGCGCGATCAGCTCGGCAAGCGTCGAGACGCCGAGCGCCGGATTGACGGCAAAGAACATCGGGTTCTCCGCCGTGAAGCCGATCGGCAGAAAATCGCGCGGCAGTTTCAGCGGCAGATTGGGCGCCACCGATTGCAGCGCCACGAAGGTCGAGAGCGCCGGCATGAACAGCGTGTAGCCGTCGGGCGTTGCCTCGCTCGCGGCGCGCGCGGCGATGCTGCCGTTGGCGCCCTGCCGGTTCTGCACGATGACCTGCTGGCCCCAGATTTTGCTCAAGCCTTCGGCGACAAAGCGCGCATCCACGTCCGGCGTGGCGCCGGGCGCCGCGTCGCAAATGATGGTCACCGGGTGGTCCGGATAATTGCCGGCCTGGGCCCGCGCGGCGGTCGTCCCCGACAGCGCCAACAGGCATGCGCCGGCAATGGCGGATAGGGCCTTCGTGTTCATGGCGTCCTCCGTTGGGCCATCCTTTCCGCAGGCCGCGCCCGGCCTCAACGTTACCAAACGCCGCATATGGCGCTGCCGGGCGGTCTGCGGCGACGCGCTTCAGCGACGCTTTACCTTAACAAGTCATTGGCGGGGGGCGGCGATGCATCCTTAGCGATTGTCCCCTATCACTCTGGACCGGCCACTTCTTCCATCCGGCGGGCTCTTAAGTGACAACCGCAACATCAGTGCAGGCTCGCGATAACGCCGGCGCGGCGGCGACCGCCGCGATTGCACGCCTTGCGGACCTGTCGCGGGAATTCGGACCGACCCTCAGCTTCGCCATTTACGACGACCTAGCGGACGTCGAATGCGAATGGCGACGCTTCGAGCAGATTGCCGATTGCACCGCGTTTCAAATCTTCGATTGGCTCGCCACCTGGCAGCGGCATGTCGGACGGCGCGACGGCGTCAAGCCCGTCATCGTCATCGGCACCTTCGCCGGCGGCGAGACGGCCTTCATTCTGCCGCTGGCGATCACCAAGAAAAATGGGACGCGCCGGCTGTCCTGGCTAGGCCAGGAGCAATGCGACTATAACGCGCCGCTCTTGGCGCCGTACTTCTTGCAGCGCGTCGCGCCCGACCGCTTCCTCGCCGCATGGCAGGAGTTGCGCGCCCAGATGCAACGCGACCCGAAATTCCGGCACGATTGGGTCGGGCTGGAAAAGATGCCGCAGATGGTCGGCGACCAGGTCAATCCGTTCAGCCTCCTGCCGGTCACCGCGCACCCCTCCGGCGCGCATCTGACGCAGCTCGGCGACGACTGGGAAAAATTCTATTACGCCAAGCGCTCGTCGGCGACGCGGCGGCGCGATCGCGCCAAGCGCCGGCACATGGCCGAGTTCGGCGCCGTCCGCTTTGTCACCGCTACCGATGCCGACGAAGCCCGCCGCACCCTCGATACGCTGATGGAGCAGAAGCATCGCGGATTCGCGCGCCGCGGCATTGCCAACATCTTTGCGCGGCCGGGTTTGCGCGAGTTCCTCCTCGATCTCGCGTCCAATCCGAACCTGCGCGACCGCTTTCACATCAGCCGCATCGAGATCGGCGACGCCTGGGTGGCGGCGAATTTCGCGATCGTATTCGGCGATTGCTACTATCACGTGCTGGCGAGCTACGAGAGCGATACGCCGGCGGCGCATTTCGGGCCCGGCGCATTGCATCTGCGCGAGCTGTTGGCGCATGCCATCAAGCTCGGCCTGCGCCGGTTCGATTTCACCATCGGCGACGAGCCGTACAAATACGAGTGGTCGGACACCAGCGTCACCTTGTACGACCATTGCAGCGCCGCGACCTGGCGCGGCTGGCCGCAAAGTTGCGCGTCTGCGGTCCGCCACCGCGTGAAGCGTTTCGTCAAGCAGACGCCGTTCATCTGGAACCTGGCGTCGCGGGTGCGCACGACGGTCGGCGCGCTATTGCATTCGAAGGAAGCGCAGTCTCAAGGCGCTGCGGCCGAAGGCGCCGCCAAAGCGCCGCCGCGCCCGGCGCTCGCCTGCGTGATGGGCGACATGGATTTGCTGAAACCCGTCGCCATGGCCGGAATTCCGTGCGCCGTGATGACGCGGCCGGGCGTGCCGTCGTTCTATTCGCGATATGCTCAAACGCGGCTGCCGTGGGACGATTTCTCGAAGGATCTCGAGGCGCTGCTCGACACGTTGCTGCGCTTTGGCAAGACGCAGAACGAACCTCCGGTTCTGTTCTACGAGGAGGACGCGCAGGTTCTGCTCATCTCGCGTCACCGCGAGCGCCTCAAGGAAGCGTTTCGCTTTGTCGTTGCCGATGCGACGCTGGTCGAAGACCTGCTCGACAAAGCGCGCTTTCAGGATCTCGCGCGGCGCCATGGCCTGCCCGTGCCGCCGGCGCAGCATTTTCATCCCGTCGCCACCGAGCCGGAAGATCTCGATCTCGCCTTTCCCGTCATCCTCAAGCCGCTGATCAGGCTCGAGCGCTGGAGCGATACGTTTGGTTTGCGCAAGGCCCTCGAAGTGGACAATTTGGACGCGCTTCGCGCGCTGTGGCCGCAATTGCTGGAGGCCGGCGTCGAGCTCTTAGCGCAGCAACTGATCGCCGGCGCGGAATCGCAAATCGAAAGCTATCACACTTATGTCGACCAAACCGGCGCCGTCACTGGCGAATTCACCGGTCGCAAGATCCGCACCTATCCGCTGCGTTACGGCCACACCACGGCGCTGGAGCTGACCGATGCCGCCGACGTGCGCCAGCTCGGCCGCGATATCGTCGAGCGCCTTAAGCTTTCCGGCGTCGCCAAGCTCGACTTCAAGCGCGACGGCGAAGGCCGGTTGCATCTGTTGGAGATCAATCCGCGCTTCACCTTGTGGCATCATGCGGCCGCCGTTGCCGGCCTCAACATCCCGGCACTGGTCTATGCCGACCTGACCGGAACGCCCCGACCGGCGACGACGCCTGCCAAGGCCGGCGTGCGCTGGTGCCGCGCCTGGAAGGATCTTCCGGCTGCGCGCGGCGGCGGCATTCCACTGACGACGTGGCTTTCCTGGTTCGCCGGCTGCGAAGCAAAGTCGACGCTGTCGTTGCGCGATCCGAATCCCTTCGTGCGCTCGATGCTTCATCGCCTCACGGCGCGCTGACGCGCGCCAAAATTTCAGCGTTCGATCCGATCGAGATTTTGCGCCATCCGCGCAATGGCGCGACGGAATGCCGCCAGCTCGCGCGGCGCGATGCCGGCTTCCGCCGCGTCGGTGATGGTCCGCGCCACGGCCAAAAGCTCGCCGCGCAAGCGCTTGGCCTTGGCGGTGAGGAACACCCGCACCTTGCGTCGGTCGTCGTCGCCGCGCACGCGACGGATCAGCCCGGACCTCTCCATGTTGCGCAGCGCGATCACCGTGGTCGGCTCCATCATGCCGACCTTGGCCGACAATTCCCGCTGCGACAGGCCATCGGTGATCCAGAGCACGCGCAGAAAATACCACATCCCGCGCGTCACGCCGTAGCTGGCGATGCGCCGCTCCAACAGCCGCTGAAAGGCGCGATGCGCGTCGCGCACCAGATAGCCCGACGACAAGTGCGGCGGCAAATCAGCAATGCGGCGCGGCAATTTGGCTTTCGATGGCGCGTGCGAAGGCATGCGTTGACAGGGTGCGCAGCGTTACCGATAATTACTTAGAAATCTATGCAATGGGAACGCCGACAATGCAACAGCCGCTACGCAAGGACCATCACGAGACTCCCGCGTCGCCGAACCAGGCGTTCGACCTGCGCTCCACACTCGACTGGCTGCGCGCCTCCGGCGAACTGATCGAAACCGACAAGGAGGTCGATCCCGACCTGCAGGTCACCGGCCTGCAGAAGCACATGGATGGCGGCTGTCCGGTGCTGTTCAACACCGTCAAAGGCAAGCCGAACCACCGCGTCATCACCAACCTGTTCGGCGACATGGCGATCATCAACCGCATGTTCGGCTGGAAGGACGATACCGACCGCGTCAAGAAGCTCGCCCACGCGCTGTCGCATCCGATGAAGCCGGTGGAGATCGCACAGAGCGAAGCGCCGTGCCAGGAATTCGTCGTCGAGAAGCCCGACGACGTCAACCAGTGGATGGTGCCGATCCGCCATACCACCTACGAGCCGGAGCTGACCGTCGGCTCCGGCATCCGCTGCGTTACCGGCGCGCAATTCGAGGGCGGCTCCGACCTCGGCTACAACCGCATGAATTTCCGCTGGGGCAATGTCGGCACGTTCCAGATCTCGCCCGGCTCGCACATGTGGCAGGTCGTCAATAAATACTACAAGGACGACCAGCCGGTGCCGATCACCATGTGCTTCGGCGTGCCGCCGGCCTGCACCTTGATGGCCGGTGCCGGCTTCGATTATGCGGTGCTGCCGATGGGCTGCGACGAGATCGGCATTGCGTCAGCCGTGCAGGGCGCGCCGATCCGCCTGGTCAAGGCGCGCACCGTCGACGCCATGGCGCTGGCCGACTGCGAGCTGGTGCTCGAAGGCTACGTCAATCCGCGCGACCGCCGCTTCGAGACCAAGGAAGCCGAGGATGCCGGCGTCCAGGGCCGCTACCACTTTCATCCGGAATGGGCCGGCTACATGGGCAAGTCCTACAAGGCGCCGACCTTCCACGTCACCGGCATCACCATGCGCAAGCCGGAGACGAAGCCGATCATTTTCGCGCTCGGCGTCCACATGCTCGACGACCACAACATCGACACCACCGTGCGCGAGGCGGCGATCTACGAGCTGTGCAACCGGCTGCAGCCCGGCATCGTGCAGAACGTGGTGATCCCGTACTGCATGACCGACTGGGGCGGCTGCATCATCCAGGTCAAGAAGCGCCACCAGATCGACGAAGGCTGGCAGCGCAATTTCATGGCAGCGGCGCTGTCGTGCTCGCAAGGCATGCGGCTTGCCATTGCGGTCAGCGAAGACGTCGATCCGTACTCGATGGACGACATCATGTGGTGCCTGACCACGCGGGTGAATCCGAAGACCGACATTCTGAATCCGATCCCCGGCGGCCGCGGCCAAACCTTCATGCCGGCCGAGCGCATGACCGCGGGCGAGCGGCAATGGACCGCCTCGAACACGCAATTCGAAGGCGGCATGGGCATCGATGCCACGGTGCCGTTCGGGTATGAGAGCGACTTCCTCCGGCCGGTCTATCCAGTCGACAAGGTCAAGCCCGAGGATTGGTTCTCCAAAGAGGATATCGCCAACGCCAAGAAGCGCATGCAGGGCTGGGTGCACTCGCTGGCGCGAAGCGGGCGGTAGGCCATAGCGCCGCTACCGGTTCGCAGGACTTGCCGGCCGGCATTCGTGATGCACGCGGCGCGCCACCGTGACGGCATCTAATATATTCATGACAGGACCATTAACCCGGAGGGAATGTTTGTGCCGTAGACCCGCGTGCGACGGTGAAAATCATCCGAAATTGCCATGCCGAAAATGCTTTCGCTCCAGATTCCAATCGCGGCGAAGGCCGTGTTGCTGATCGCCGTTCTGGGCTTGCTCTCGATTGCCGCCAACTGGTTTTGTCTGCAGCGGCTCGACGAGCTGACAAGGCTCGATGCACTGGTGTCCGAGCACATCGCGCCGGCCCGGCTGGCGCTCGCGGAGGCGAAGACCGCGATCGAATCCTTCGGGGTTGCGACCTACAAGACTTTTTCCGCCTCCGACCCCGACGATGCGAAACAAGCGGCCGCTGAGATCAAGGGCGAATATGACGTCGCCAAGAGCAGGCTTGCCAGCGTCGTCGAGGATGATCCGGACGCGGCAGACGACGTCCGCCTGATCATCGAGAAGCTCGATTATGCGCGCGGCCTGACGGCCGAAATGCTTGGCGCGATGCAAGGCGGCGACCGGGCCAAGGCGCTGAATGTGCTCGAGCTGAAATTCGACCCGGCGCGGGACGACGTGAGCTTCCAGCTGAACCGCCTCATCAACCTGCTCGGCGGCCAGGCGCGCCAAGTACAGGAGAACTCGGCGGCGCGCGGCGTTTGGATCTTCCGCATGACGATCGCGATTCTTGGCCTGGGGACGGCAGCGGCACTCATCGGCGCTTTTGTGTTCAGTCATCTTTTTATTGCGCGGCCATTGCAGCGCATGTCAGCCACCATGGCCCGCATGGCCGATGGCGATCTCGGCGCCGCCATTCCCGACCGAGGCCGCAACGACGAGATCGGCGCCATGGCCCGCGCCGTCGAGGTGTTTCGCGACAACGCGATCGCATTGCACGAAGCCGAACAGGCGCGCGACATCGAACGTCGGCAATCGGCGGCACGAAAAGCCCAGACGCTCGACACGATCGCTCGCGCCATCGAGTCCGAAATCTTGACCGTTGCATCGGCCGTCGAACAGGCGGCGGCGGAGCTGGAGGCATGCGCGCGCGGCATGTCTTCGGTCATCTCGGAGTCGGGGGAGTACGCCAGCAAGGCGGCGTCGGTGTCGGAGGTTACCACTACCAACGCCGCAGGCGTTGCGGCGGCAATCGAGGAGCTGTCTGCCGCGATTGGCGAAATCAACAGCCAAGTCGCCAATGCCTCCGACATAGTCGCCGAGGCCACTAATAGCGCCGGACAGGCGGCCGAAAGCTCGTCGGCGCTGGTCGCAGCCATCAAGGACATCGATCATGTCGCGGCCATGATCACCGCGATCGCGAGCCAAACCAATTTGCTCGCGCTCAATGCCACGATCGAGGCAGCGCGCGCCGGCCAAGCCGGCCGCGGCTTCGCGATCGTCGCCCAGGAGGTCAAGGCCCTGGCGGGCGAGACCACGCGCGCGCTCGCCGAGATTCAAGCCAAGACAGCGTCCATCACCAGCGTGATCGGAACCGTGCAACAAGCAACGACCGCTTTGTCCCGACTTATGCAGCAGGTCGAGCAGATTTCCGGCGCAATTTCCGTCTCAGTCCAGCATCAGGACCTGGCCGCGCGCAAGATTGCCGAGAATGTCGACGGCACGGCCGAGCGCATTCGCCAAGTGTCGTTGGGCATCTCCGGCGCCAGCGACCTCGTCCGCCAATCCGGGCGCGGCGCGGATCAGGTGCTCGCCGCTGCCGAAGAGCTCAACCGCCAGGCGGCAGCCCTAAGCCGCGACGCCAAAGATCTCACCAATCGCATTCGCGTTGCCTAGCCCGACAAATGGTCAGGCGAAGCCTGGACACTGCGCCGCGAACACGCGCTAAGATACCCCATGATTTGAGCCGACGGACAACCGGCGGAAAGCCATGGGAAAATTGATCAGCACCGCGGTGGCTGCCTGCATTCTCCTCAGCCGCGTCATCGTCGCTGTAGCGCAGACGGCGCCGATCAAAACCGCTGACACTGCCAAAGCCAAGGCCTTGGTCTTTGCCAAGGACGTGGCGCTCCACATTTCCGTCCGCGACGCCGCGGCCATGTTGAATCCCAAGCCCCGCGATGCAGTTTGACGTCGTAACCATCGGCGGCGGCTTTTCCGGCTTGGTCTCGGCCTGCCGCGCCACCGCGCTTGGCCTCAAGGCGGCGGTGCTCGAAGCGCGGACCGAAGAGCGCTATCCGTGCAGCTCGCGCTGGTCGACCGGCGTCGCCCATGTGATGAGCTTGCCGATCCTGAGCGAGCCGGATCGGCTTTACCGCGCCATCATGGACGGCAGCGGCGCCAATGCGCGGCCGGCGCTGGTGCGCGCGCTCGCCGACAACGCCAAGCGCACCATCGAATGGCTCGAGCAGGAAGGCGCGCAATTCGGCAGTCAGGCCATGCAGCGCGAGCGGCCCGGCGCGCGCGTGCTGGCGCCGAACCGCGGCTCGGTCGCCGGCCTGGATTGGGAGGATCGCGGGCCGGATCTCCTCATGCGGCGGCTTGAACAAAATCTGACGCGGCGCGGCAGCGTGCTGATGCGCGGCATCAAGGTCGAGCGGCTCGTGGTCGAAGGCGGCGCCTGCACCGGCGTCGAGGCGGTGCGCAACGGCGAGCACATCCGCATCGACGCCAAGGCCGTGGTCATCGGCGACGGCGGCTTTGCCGCCAATCGCGAAATGATCGCGCAATACATCACGCCGCGGTCGGACCGCGTGCTGTGCCGGGTCGGGCCGGGCGCTATGGGCGACGGCATGCGCATGGCTGAAGCAGCCGGCGCCGCCATCGGCGGGCTCGGCGAATTCTACGGCCACGTCCATCACCGCAACGCCATGACCGATGCGAAGCTTTGGCCCTATCCGCATCTCGATTCGGCGTCCGAAGTCGGCCTCCTCGTCGGTCCCGATGGCAAGCGCTTCACCGACGAGGGGCTCGGCGCGGTCTGCATGGCCAACGCCATCGCGCGGCTGCCCGATCCGTTGAGCGCGGTGCTGATCATCGACGACGCGATCTGGCAAACCGAGCCGAGCATCTCAACCACGGTGCCGGCCAATCCGATCATGGTCGAGTCCGGCGGCGCGCTGGTGAGCGCTCCCGATATCGCGACACTCGCCGCGCGCATGGGTTTGCCGGCGGCGCAACTGGAAGCGACCGCTCGCGACTACAATCACGCCGTCGAGCGCGGCGATTTTGCGTCGCTTGCCGTGCCGCGCACCATCGGCAAGCAAAGGCCGATGCCGATCCGCACGCCGCCGTTTCACGCCGCACCGCTGTGCGCCGGCGTGACCCAGACCATGGGCGGCGTCGTGATCGACCCGCACGCCCAGGTGCTAAAACCCGACGGCAGCGTTTTTCCCGGCCTCTATGCGGCCGGTCCCGTCGCGGGACTGGAAGGCGGCCCCCGCGCCGGCTATGTCGGCGGCGTCTCGAAAGCCTTCATTCTCGGCTTCCTCGCCGCCGAGCACATGGCCGCTGACATGGCCGCCGCCACGCGCTGAGACGCCCGCTTCACGCCGGCAAATTGGCAGGCCATTGCAATGTGTAGAACTCGACCGGCTCGACGCGGCCTTTGACCGCGGCTTCATGCAGCACGCAGCCTTCGACGTCGAGGGCTGCGGCTTCGGCTGCCGGCCGCGACACCACCAGCACGCAATTGTATTCCTTGGTCAGGCTTTCGAGCCGCGCGCAGGTGTTCACCGTGTCGCCGAGCGCGGTGATGATCTGCGAGCGCGGCGGACCCATGGCGCCGACGATGGCGACGCCGAGGTGAATGCCGATGCCGATGCGCAGCGGCTCTTTCAGATCGTTGCGCAGCCGGTAGTTCAGCTGATCGAGGGCCGCGAACATTTCGCGGGCGCCGCGCAAGGCGTCGGCGGCGCCGGCCGCCGGATCGTCCTCATGCAGGCCGTACAACGCCATCAAGCCGTCGCCGGTGAATTGCGAATAATGGCCCTTGGTCGCGGCGAGCACCTTGGTCATCTCCTGGTGGAACTGGTTGAGGATGAACAGCACGTCATAAGGCAGCTTCGCCTCGCCGATCGTGGTGGAGCCGCGGATGTCGACGAACATCACGGTGATCGGCCGCTCGCGGCCTTCGAGGCCGCCCGGCACCGTGCCGTCGTCGGCGGTGGCGTCGGCGGCAAGCAGCGGCATTATCGCAATATCGGCGCTCGGCCGGACCTGGCAGGCAAGCCGCAAGCCGGGCGTGCCGGCGATGCGCTTGAGCGCGGCGGCTTCCGGACCCGCGGGCGGCGGCAGCTTTTCCAGCCCCTTGGTCACCAGGATGCGGCAGGTGGTGCAGCGCGCCCGGCCGCCGCAGACGGATGCGTGCGCGATGCCGTGCTCGCGCAGCGTCTCCAGCACCGTGGCCCCGGGCAGGATCGGCACCTTGCGTCCGCTGGCGTGCGTCAGCTGCGGCGGCCGGCGGCGGCGATGATACCAGGCGCGCACGCCGCGCGCGGCGAACGGCAAGGCGAGCAGCGCGACATAGATGCCCCACCCGGCATGTTCGATGCGGTGGAGTCCATCGATCGCCGCTTGGGTGACGTTCGCATCCTCGAACGCCTCGCGGACATAATCCGGGTCCGTCGCCGCGCGCAGCACCTCGTTGCCGGCTGAGACGTAACCGGCCAGCGCCAGCGTCGGCAGCAGCAGCGCGAAGCCGAACAGCCAGACGCGCCAGGCCGGGTACCAGACTTTGGTGCGCAGCCAGAAATGGATGCCGATGCTGGCATGGGTCCATACCGTGAGCACCGCCAGCACCTGCAGCACACCGAGCCACGGCGCGAACATCCACTGCGACAGCAGCACCGCGTTGTAGTAGACGGTGACGTCGAAAGCGCTCGCCGCGATGCCCGTCGCCGTAACGTGCGGGATGAGTATGGCGGGAATGCACAGGCCGAGCAGCAGCTGCGCCCATTCCCAACGGATGAGCCGCAGCGAACGCCGGATATAGATCGACCACAGCGCATTGCTGAAGTGGACGACGAACGCCGTGGTCAACAGCACCGTGCCGGCCACCGTTCGCCACGGGAACATCAGGACGTCGAGTACATTGCCGGCCGTGTCCAGCGACACCAGCAGGAAAGCATGCGCGGTGAGATGGCAGATGACGAACGACAGCATCACCAGCGCGCTGGCAAGCCGCAGGCTGCTCCTGGAAATGACGTGATGCCTCATGCGGTCTCGCTTGGCGCGGCGGCGGATCGGGCCGCACTACAATAGCGAGGATCGCCGGCGTTTGAAATTATTCCCGGCCCGGTTTGGCGGCTTGATTGCCGTCCTCGGTCCACCTCGCGACCAGCGCCTTGCGGTCGAGCTTGCCGCGCTCGGTCTTCGGCAGCGACGCGCCACTGATCACAATCTGCTTCGGCGCCTTGAAAGCCGGCAGCATGGTCGCGCAATAGCGCAGCAAAGCGGCCGCATCGGCAATGGCGCCGGGCCGGGTGACGACGTAGCTGACCACTTCCTCGCCGTAGATCGCGTCGGGCACGCCGACGGTCGCGGCCTCGATGACGTCGGGGCATTGCATCAGATAGGAGTCGATCTCGACTGGAGAAATCTTGGCGCCGCCGCGGATGATCTGCTCCTTCTCGCGGCCGGTGAGCATCAGAAAGCCGTCGGCGTCGAGACGGCCGAGATCGCCGGTGCGAAAGCGGCCGCGGCTGTGGATCTTGATGTCGCCGTCGTCGCCGAGATAGCGGAATGGATGATCGGGCCAGCCGCCGAGCTCGACATAACCGATCTCGCCCGCCGGCAGGCGTCGGCCCTCGGCATCGACGATGGCGAGGTCGTGATAGGCGAACGGCCGGCCGACCGTGCCGAGGCGGCGCTGCTCACCTGGAATGGCGGCGATCCAGCTCGCTTCGCTCGCGCCGCAACCCTGCGCGACCGGAATGCCGAATTTCTGCTCGAACCGCTTCCACTCTTCGAGCAAGAGCGGCGCCGAGCTCGAAGTGATGAAACGCAGCTTCGGCAGGCTGTCGCGCTGGGCGGTCTGCTCGCTGTTGAGCAGAATGTTGATGGTGGTCGGATTGCCGGTGGCGATGGTCACGTCGTGGTCGCACAAGTGCTGGAAGAAGCGGCTCGCCGAGAATTTTTCCGCAAGCACCAGCGTGGCACCGGCATTGATGACGGCGAGCGCGCCAAGCGTCTGCGCCGAGTTCCAGCTGAACGGACGGAAATCGTAAAGCCGGTCGTCGGCCGCAATGCCCCAACCGGCGGCGAGTGGGTCGATGTTGAGGAGGAATTCACGGAAGTTCAGCACGACACCTTTCGGCTGCGCACTGGTGCCCGAGGTGAACAGGATCACTGCGTCGTCGTCCGGGATCGCCGGCGCCGCCGGCTCGCCGGGAGCGCAGCGCGCGAGCTCGGCGAACAGCGTCCCTGGCTCCGGCGTGGCGGCGCGCCCGAGCCGCAGCCGCGGCGCGGAGGTTTCCGCAATGAGATCGTCGAGCTGCAGACCGTCCTGATAGAGAACGAGCTTCGGCCGCAGCCGGGTGAAAATATTGCCGAGCTGGTTGCGGTTCATCTCGACATGGATGGTGCACACGGTCGCGCCGGCGGCCATGATGCCGAGATAGCAGAACAACTGCTCGGCGGAGTTATTGGCAAGCAGCGCGACGCGATCGTTCGGCCCAAGCCCGCGCCGCCGCAGGAACGTCGCGAAGCGGCCGACCGTGTCGCGCAACGCGCCGTAGCTCACGGCGCGGCCGTCGTCGGCCGTGATCAGCCACGGCTTGCTGGGCGCGGTGGACGCCGCGCGCGCGATCCAATCGAGCAGCAGGTTTGAGCCGGGCTGTTTTGCCATGATAGGATGGTCGCAAGCGAATTCCTTAGCATTATAAGCATTGCGCGGCGGCGCGAGGCAAGGGCGGGTCAAAGATCAATGGCAGAGCAGAACGTCACGGCCGATTCCAACGCGACGCCCGACCCAATGGCGACGGAACTCGGCGGTCCGTCGAGCGGCACCGGCTCGAATACCGCGCCGTTTTTGCCCTATCACGACCTGCGGCAGTGGCTGGAGGAGGCGAAAAAGCTCGGCGAGGTGAAAGAGGTCAGCGGGTTGAGCTACGAGAGCGACATCGGCACGCTCGTGGAAATGTCGGCGCACGCCGACGACGCGCCATGCTTCGTATTCGAGAACGTGCCCGGTACCCTGCCGGGCAGCCGCCTCCTGGTCAATTTCTTCGCCGGCAAGCGCAAGGCCATGACGCTCGGCTTCTCCACCGAGCTGTCGAAGCTCGAATTGAGCGAAAGCTTTCGCGTCAATCACGCCGGCATGCAGCGGCGCATCCCGCCGAAATTCGTCGCCACCGGCCCGGTGATGCAGAACGTCATGGAGGGAGCCTCCATCGACGCGACCAAATTCCCGGCGCCGCGATGGCACCCGCAGGACGGCGGCCGCTATATCGGCACCGGCTGCTACAACATCATGCGCGATCCCGACGACGGCTGGATCAATTGTGGCACCTATCGCGTCATGATCCACGACGAGAAAACGCTCGGCTTCTACATCTCGCCCGGCAAGCACGGCCGGCAGATGCGCGACAAATATGCCGCGCGTGGCGAGCGCATGCCGGTGGTGATCGTCTGCGGCGGCGACCCGATGAGTTTCTTGATGGGCTCGAGCGAGGTGCCGCACGGCGTCTGCGAACTCGACATCATCGGCGGCATGCGCGGCCAGCCGGTCGAGGTCATCAAGGGGCCGGTCACCGGCTTGCCGATCCCGGCCAATGCCGAGATCGCCATCGAAGGCTTCGTCGAGCCGGACAATGCGCGCCTCGAAGGCCCGTTCGGCGAATGGACCGGCTACTACGCCAGCGACCACCGGCCCGAGCCGGTGATCGACATCAAGGCGATATATCACCGCCACGAGCCGATCCTGCTCGGCTGCGTGCCGCAGCGGCCGCCCGACGAGATCTGCCGCTATCGCGCCATCGTGCGCTCGGCGCTATTGCGCGAGAACATCGAGAAGGCGGGCGTGCCCGGCGTCACCGCAGCCTGGGCGCACGAGGTCGGCAACGCGCGGCTCTTCCTCGCCGTCGCCGTGAAGCAGCGTTATCCCGGCCATTCCAAGCAGGCCGGCCATATCGCTGCGCAATGCCATGTCGGCGCCTATTGCGGGCGCTACGTCATTGTCGTCGACGACGACATCGACGTGTCGAACCTGGAAGAGGTGATCTGGGCGCTGATCACGCGCTCCGATCCCGCCACGTCGATCGACATCGTCCGCGGCGCGTGGTCGACGCCGCTCGATCCGCGCATCGAGCCGGAGCGCAAAGCTGCCGGCGACTACACCAACAGCCGTGCCGTGATCGACGCCTGCCGGCCGTGGCACTGGCGCGACAAATTCCCGGCGGTCAACATGCCCTCGCCCGAGGAGCGTCGCGCCGGCTTGCACAAATTCGGCCATCTGCTGAAGCGCTGAACGCGACCGGCGCGGAGCCTTGTCAGGTAAAAAAACCTTGACGAATCAGGGCGCGTCATAGCCCTGTCGCACCCGTGAAGTCGGGCAAGCGGGGACGTTTTTTCAGCCGTTTCAGCGTGGTTAGAGGAAGTAACCATGCGTTAACCATTGTGTCGTCACGTTGGTAACACCGGAAGAATTAACCGACGCGCCTCACACATGGCATTGGGCGACAAGGCACGGGTGAACGGCTGGCTCGAACAGGCCCAGCGTCTCGCCGTTACTCATAGCGTGTGGGGTGCCAAGGCCGCGGCGCGAGCCGAGCAGGCGCGGCAGCAGGCGAGCAACACAACCATCGAGGATGCCGCGGCGCGCGAGGTCGCGCTCGCGGGCGAACTCGAGCTTGCGCGCGCGCAGGTCTTGGGCCTCGAACGCCGGCTCGCGCAAGAGTCGGCGGCGACCGCGCAACTTAACGAGCAGCTGCAGGCGGTGGCGGCGCAGTCCGAAACGACGGACAGCCGGATCGCCGAGCTCGAAGCCGACGTCGCCGAGCTGCGCGACGAGATCGCGCTGCGCGACAACGAGAACCAGTCGCTGCAGACATCGCTCGATCTCAGCGTCGCCGAGAATGCACGCTTGACCTACTGCATCGAGCAGAGCGACGCCGCGCTCGACCGCACCCGTGCCGAGCGCGAACGCCTGCAGGCGGCGCTCGATACCGCGGGAGCCGAGCGTGCCAAGCTCGCCGGCGAAGTCTTTACCGCGAACGGGACACGCCAAAACGAAGTGAGTGTGCTCAGCGAGCGTCTCGAAACCATGACGTCGCGCGCGATGACCGCGGAGCGACTCCTGGCCGACGTGCGCGAGTGTTTGCTCGCCCGCATTGCCGAGAACGGCGGGACCGAACGCAAGCTCGCCGAGGTCATCGCCGAGCGGCAGGAAGCGGAATTCAGGTTCAAGGAGGTTCACGACCTGCTTCGCGTCAAGCAATGCCAGATCAACGAACTGGAACAGACGCGGGGCAAGGTGGTCGAGACGGCCAATGCCCTGCTCAAGAGCTTCCAGGGCCGCGACGCGGCGCTTGCCGCAGCCGAGGCCAAGGCCAATCTCCTCAACGCGCGGATCGCCGAGCTGGAAGCAGCGGCGCGCGCCGCCGAAGAACAGCTCGCGCAGCAAGCGCAAGAGCTTAAGGCGCACGCCGAAGGCGCGCACCGCGCCAACGAAGCGAGCGAAAACGCCCGCAAGAAATGGGCCGAGCTCGCGCGCGAATTGGCGACGCTCGTGAACCTCAAGCGCCGCCTCGCCGAACCGGGTCGGGCGGCACCGACGCCGACGCTGCTCGCCAGCACCATCACGTTCTAGCGTCGCCCGACGGCGCGACGACGGCGCGGCGGCCGGCCTGCAAAGGCTTGCGGCTTTCCGGTAAAATCCGCTCCCGATGAACGGCAACTCCCATTGGCCCGACTTGCCGCTGGCGGCGTGGAGCGACGCCTGCGACACGCTGCAATTGTGGATGCAGATTGCCGGCAAGGTGCGGCTCAAGCTGACGCCGCTGGTCAATCATTGGTGGAACGTCACCTTCCGCGTCACCTCGCGCGGTCTCCTCGCCCGCGGCAATTGCTATGGCGGCCGCATGTTCGACATCGTGTTCGACCTGTTCGACCATCAGCTCCTGATCGTCACCGATGACGGCAGTGTGGAAAGCTTCGCGCTCGCGCCCATGTCGGTCGCCGATTTCTATGCCGCCTTCATGCAGCGGCTCAATCGCCTCGGCATCGACGTGCGCATCTGGACGATGCCGGTGGAAATCGAGGGGGCGGTGCCGTTCGAGAAAGATTTCAAGCACGCGCATTACGATCCCGAATACGCCAGGCGCTTCCGCCAGGCGCTCGTTCAGGCGGCCCGCGTGTTCACGGAATTCCGCTCGCGCTTCATCGGTAAGGTGAGCCCCGTGCACTTCTTCTGGGGCAGTTTCGACCTCGCGGTGACGCGGTTTTCCGGCCGCACCGCGCCGCCGCCGCAAGGCACGACGCCGAACCTGAAACCCTGGGTGATGGCGGAAGCCTATTCGCACGAAGTCTCGAGCTGCGGCTTCTGGCCGGGCAACGGCGGCTACGGTCGCGCCGCGTTCTACGTCTATGCCTATCCGGAGCCGGCCGGCTACGGCGACACTCCGCTTCGCACCGCGGCAGCGTTCTACGACAAGAGCCTCGGCCAGTTCATCCTGCCGTACGACGCCGTGCGCGAGGCGCGCGATCCCGACGCGCTATTACTCGGCTTTTTGCAGGATACCTACGAGGCCGCCGCCGACCTTGCCGCGTGGGACCGCAGGGCTCAGGAACGGGCGCGCTAAACCGCGCGGGGCTTCACCGTCGGGTTGGCCAGCCGCAACGGCTCGCCTTTTTCGAACTTTTGGATCTGCTCGAAGCACTCGCGAAAATAGAGCTCGAAATTGTCCCATTCGGCCCAGCCGAGATGCGGCGTGCACAGCACGTTCGGCATTTTCAGGAACGGATGGTTGCCGCCGGTGATCGGCTCCTCCTCATAGACGTCGACGGCGGCATAGCCGGGACGGCCCTTGCGCAGCGCTTCGAGCAAGGCGCCCGGCTGCACCAGTTCGGCGCGCGCGACGTTGACGAACAGAGCGGTCGGCTTCATGCGCGCGAAATCCTCAGGCCCCACGATCCCTCGGGTCTCGCGCTGCAAGCGGATGCTGATCGACAGCACGTCGGAGCGTTCGAACAGATCGGCCTTCGATCGCGCGACCTCGTAGCCGGCGGCCGCGGCCTTTTCCGCCGAGCTCTGCTGGCCGAAGGCGAGCACCTTCATGCCGAGGCCTTTGCCGCCTTCGGCGACGAGCGAGCCGATCGCGCCCAGGCCAAAGATGCCGAGCGTCGAGCCGCGCAGCCGATGCGACAGCGTGCAGGGCCAGTCGCCGCGCTTCATGCGCTCGGCTTCGCGCGCGACGTTTCTCCGCGACGCGACGATGAGCGCCAGCGTCAGTTCGACCGGCGCGACCGGCGAGTTGCTCACCCCGGTCGAGATCGGGATGCCGAACTCGGTCGCGGCGGCGAAATCGATCCGCTGCGAGTTGCGGCCGACCAGCGCGATGAGCTTGCACTTGGGCAGCCGTTCGAGCAGCGCGCGGGAGAAATGTACGCGCTCGCGAATCGATACGACGACGTCGGCGTCGGCGAGCCGCTCAACCAGCTGATCGAGATCGCGCGCCGGTTCGCGATAGCGAACCACGTCGTGATGGCGGATCAGGGAAAAGCATGGCAGCTGATCCACCATGTCCTGATAATCGTCGGGAATTACGATTTTCACGTGCCGGCGATCTCGCGTCGCATGAGCGCCGCGCCTTCGGCCATGGCTTTCATCTTGGCAAAGGCCACCGCGCGCGGCAGGTATTTCATGCCGCAATCGGGCGCTACCACCACCCGATCCGCGGGGACGTGGGCGAGCGCCCGCCGGATGCGCTCGGCGACGATCTGCGGCGTCTCGACGGTCATGTCGGCGAGGTCGATCACGCCCAGGATGATGGTTTTCGACGGCAGCTGTCGCAAGATCGCGAGATCGAGTTTGGGCTGCGCCGCCTCGATGGAAACCTGCCGGGCGTGAGCGCCCTCGAGCTCGGCGAGGAACGAATAGCCCGCCGGCTTGTCGTGCACCACCGCCGCATAGCCGAAGCACAGGTGCACCGCAATCGTGCCGGCGACGCCGTCCAGCGCCCGGTTCAGCGCCTCGAGTCCATACTGCCGCGCCTTGTCCGGATGCTGCTGCATCCACGGCTCGTCGATCTGCACCACGTCGGCACCGGCTGCGAACAAATCCTTGATCTCGGCGTTGACCGCGTCGGCGTAGGCGAACGCAACCGCCGGCTCATCCTTGTAGTAGTCGTCCTGAGCCTGCTTGCCCATGGTGAACGGTCCCGGCACCGTCGCCTTGATGGCGCGGTCGGTATTGGCGCGCAGCACCTTGAGGTCGCGCAGCTCGACCGCATGCTTGCGCCGGATCGGGCCGACCACGCGCGGCACCGGGATCGGCCGGCCGCTGCGGTTGATGGTGGTGCCGGGCTTTTCGGTGTCGATGCCCTCAAGCGCCGTGGCGAAGCGGTTGGAATAGCTTTCGCGCCGCTGCTCGCCGTCGGTGATGATGTCGAGCCCGGCGCGTTCCTGATCGCGGATCGCGAGAATGGTGGCGTCGTCCTGCGCCGCCTCAAGCTTGTCGGGCGGAACGAGCCACAGATCGTCGGCGCGCACCCGCGGCACCTGCTTCGACAGCTTGACGCGGTCGATCAGCCATTCCGGTTGCGGATAGGAGCCGACGAGGGACGTAGGAAACAGCATTTACATCTCGATGCTCCCTCCCCCGTCTGCCGTCTGCGGGGGGAGGGAGCAAGGAGCTTATGAGCCTATGGCCCTCTCATAGGGGTAGATGACGTTGCCGGTCTTCTCGCCGGTCGGCGTCAGCACGGTCTGGTAGCTCATGCCGCGCCAGGTCTCGAGGTTCGCGCCGTCGGTCAGGTCGTGATACTGGACCTGCAACATCCCCGACTTGGTCCACTCGCCGTCTTTGCCGAACTTGATGCCGGACGCCATGATGGTGTCGAAGGCATGGCCGCGCATGTACTCGGCGATCTTGTCGTCGGCGATGCTTTTTGCGCCGGTGACGGCATCGCCCAGCACCTGGAGATAAGCGTAGCCCCAGCCGCCGAGATAGTAGCCGAGCGGATCGACGCCGGCATCCTTGGCGCGTGCCTGATATTTGGCGAAGAAGTCCTTGGCCGGCGCCAGCAGCTTCGGCGACGGCACCCAGGTCTCGTAGTTGACGATGCCGTTGAGCTTGCCTTTCAGCTTGTCCTTGAACACGGTCGCCTGCAGGCCGACCATGCCGCCGCCCATCATCTTCGGCTTCAGGCCAAGCTCGCGGGCCGAAAGCAGCATGCCGACCGAGCTCAGCGGGTAGGAGCAGATCACCACGAGATCGGGATTGGTCGCCTGGATGGCGCGGATGATCGGCGAAAAGTCGGTAGTGCTTGGCGGATAGGTTTTGTCGTAGACGGTCTTGAAGCCGTATTTCTTGATGTTGTTGCGGGCGCCGTCGGCGGCGTTGCGCGAGAACTCCGCGTCCTCTGCCGCGAGCGCGACGGTTTCCGGCTTCGGCTTCTGCGCGGCTGCGATCTCGAAGAAGCCTTCGCTGAAGGATTCCTTCGGCGTCGGGCCGGACGGCAGCATCGAGAAGTATTTCGGATAGTGGAATTCGCTGTTGGCGGCGAGCGCGAACAGGCCGATGAAGGTCTTGCCCTTCTGCATGACCACCGGAATCGCCGGCGCCACCATGTTGGTCGCATAGGGGCCGACCACGAGGTCGCATTTATCGACGTCGAGCAGCTTGGTGTAGATCGACGGCACGTTGGCGGGATTGGACTGGTCGTCGTAATTGACGAGTTGCACCGGCCGGCCGAGCAGTCCGCCTTTGGCGTTGACTTCTTCCGCCCAGATCTGAGCGCCGAGCAGCGCTTGCTTGCCGTTGGGGGCAAGCGGGCCGGTGAGCGCCATGCTGAAGCCGATCTTGATCGACTCGCCCGCGGCGTAGGCGGGCATGCCCAGCGCCGGCGAGATCAGCGCGGCGCCGAGCCCGGTATTGATGCTGCGCCGGGAAAAGCGGTGACTCATGGGATTCCTCCAGAAAGCGGTTTTCTTTGAGTTCGGGGCACTCTGTCCGGCCGTCCGATCTTTTAGGACTAAGACCTGACGCGACAGTGTCGGGCACAGGATGCCCTTATTTGGCGCGCGAGGAAAGAGAGCGTGGCAATGTGCCCTGGCCTGCGCCCTGCCCACTGCCCGGGCAGCGAAGGCGAGAATTCTCCATCACGATTGAGCGAAAAGGCCGCGACCCGATTGCACGTCGGGGGGGAAATGTCGGAAACTGTCCCCAAGGAAGCCGGCCCGACCGGATTCCGCACTGGGAGGATAACCATGGATCGACGCGTATCGGCCGGCCTGTTGGCCGGAGCCCTAGGCCTATTGGCGACCGCGGTTTTTGCCCAACAGCCAGCGCCCGCGCCCGCCGCGGCACCGCTGCCGCCCGGCTCGCCGCTGATCGGACGCCCGGACAACAACCCGGCCGCCGCGAAGCTCGCGCCGGTGCCGGCACCGCCGCTCGCGGCCGCCGCCGACAAAATTCCGCTCGACAAGTACAAGCTACCGAAAGGCTTCAACCTCGAACTCTATGCCAGCGGCATGCCCAATGCGCGCTCGATGGCGCTGAGCGAGAAGGGCACCGTCTATGTGGGCTCGCGCCTGCAGGACAAGGTCTATGCCATCACCAACAAGGACGGAAAGCGCGAAGTTCACGTGCTGGTCTCGGGGCTGTATCGCCCGAACGGCGTCGCCTACAAGGACGGCACGCTCTACATCGCCGAGCTGTCGCAGATCTCCAAGATCGAGCATGTCGAGGACATGATCGACAAGTCGCCGAAGCCGGTCGTGATCTACAGCGATCTGCCGAAGGACGAGGCCCACGGCTGGAAATATCTGGCCATCGGTCCCGACAACAAGCTCTATTTCGAGGTCGGCCAGCCCGGCAACAACGTGTTGCATGACGACGCCCACGGGCAATTGCGCCGATTGAACCTCGACGGCTCGGGCGCCGAGAAGATCGCGTTCGGCATCCGCAACACCGTCGGCTTCGATTGGAATCCGAAGACCAAGGAGCTCTACTTCACCGACAACGGCCGCGACTGGCTGTCGGAAGATCTGCCCAACGACAAACTCAACCGCATCACCAAGCTCGGCCTAGACTTCGGCGAGCCGTATTGCCATCAGGGCAATATCCCCGATATCGAATTCGGCTGGGGCCATGACTGCAAGGATTACGTGCCACCAGTCGCGCTGATGGGGCCGCATGCCGCGGCGCTCGGCATGAAGTTCTACACCGGCACGATGTTCCCGGCCGAATATCGCGGCCAGGTTTTCGTCGCCCGCCACGGCTCGTGGAACAGGTCGAAGAAGTTCGGCGGCGACATCGCGCTGGTGAAGCTCAATGGCGACGGCTCGGTGAAGTCGGTCGAGCCGTTCATCACCGGCTTCCTGCAGCCCGACAACAACTATGTCGGGCGGCCGGTCGACGTCATGAACATGCCGGACGGCTCGATGCTGATCTCCGACGACTGGAACGGCGCCGTCTATCGGCTCAGCTACGGTCCGCACGCCAAGCTCGCGGGTCGTTAGAACAAGATCCGCGCTACGGCGTTAACGAGACGTGTCGAGGGCGATGGTCGCCCTCGACTTGCTTTCGGCAAGAGCGAGGCGTCGATGCGCAGCTTGGCCGCGAGTTTGGTCGTTGTCCTTTTGGCAGCGCTGCCGGCGCAGGCGCAGACGCAGACCGTCAAGGAGCGGCTGCCGACCTGCCTCGCCTGCCACGGCGAGAACGGCCAGTCGCAGAACCCGGACGTGCCGTCGCTCGGCGCCCAGCAGTCGTTCTACGTCACGGTCCAGCTCTTGATGTTCCGCGAGAAGATGCGGGTCGCCGATCCGATGAACGACATGGCCAAGGGCTTGAGCGACGCCGACCTGCAAAGCTTCGCCGACGTCATCGCCAAGCTGACGGCACCGAAGCCGGCCGAAGGCCCGGCCGACGCGGCGCGCATGGCGCGGGCGCGAACGCTCGTCGAACAGAACCGCTGCAACTTCTGCCATCAGGCCGATTTCGCCGGACAGCAGAATGTGCCGCGCATCGCCGCCCAGCGCGAGGATTATCTGGTCAAGGCGCTGCGCGGCTACAAGGACAATTCCCGTCACGGCTACGATGCCTCGATGGCCGACGTGGTCGCGCCGATCACCGATGAGCAGATTCTCGATCTTGCGTATTACATCGCGCGGGTGAAGTGAGGCGCTTCACGCGTTCTCATAGAGCGCCGCCGCCCGCACGTCGTCCTCGATCAGCCGCCAGATGTGATCGACCAGCGCCACGAATTCCGGCGTGCGCTTCATCTCGAGGTCGCGCGGCCGCGGCAGCGCGATCTTGACCTCCTCCTGCAGACGGCCGGGCCGCCGCGCGAACACCAGCACGCGGTCGGACAGAAACACCGCCTCGTCGATCTGGTGGGTGACGAACAGCACGGTCTTTTGCCCGCGCTGCCAGATGCGAAGCAGCTCCGTTTGCATGATCTCGCGAGTCTGCGCGTCGAGCGCCGCGAACGGCTCGTCCATCAGCAGGATTTCCGGATCGATGGCAAGCGCGCGAGCAAGATTGACCCGCTGCCGCATGCCGCCGGAAAGTTGCCGCGGATGATAGTGCTCGAAGCCTTCGAGACCAACGAGTTTGAGCAAATCCATGGTGCGCTGACGGTCCTGCGGACCGATCGAGCCCGCGACTTCGCGGCCGATGATAGCGTTGGCGAACACCGTGCGCCACGGCAAGAGACTGTCGTTCTGAAACACGAAGCCGCGGTCGCTACCGGGCTCCTTGACGGCGCCGCCGTCAAGGAGGACCTCGCCCGCGCTTGCGCGTTCGAGGCCGGCGATGATGCGCAAAAACGTGGTCTTGCCGCAGCCCGACGGCCCGACTACGGAAATAAACTCGCCGCGGTCGACCGCGAGATTGATGTTGCGCAGCGCTTCCAGATCGCCGAACGATTTGCTCAACCGCGAGACGCTCAGCTTCGTTGCCATGACCGCGCTAGTCCTTGGTCCAGGGCACGAGGCGTGTCTCCAGCCAGCCGAAGCCTGCGGTCATGACGATGCCGGCGGCCGCCAGCACCACGACGCCGGCGAACAGCTCGGGCATGTTGAAGGCATCCGACGATTGGCTGATCAGCCGGCCAAGACCGGCGCGCGAGCCGAACAGTTCCGCGACCACGACGCCGATCAGGCCGCGGCCGATGCCGATCTTCAAGCCGGCGAGGATGAACGGCAGCGCCGACGGCAGCGACACCTTGAAGAAGATCTGCCGCGGCGTGGCGCCGAACGAGCGCAGCATTTCGATCAGCCGGTCGCTCGTGGTGCGCAAGCCCGCCTCGGTGTTGATCGTGACCGGAAACATGACGAGGAAAATAATCACCAGCACTTTCGACCAGATGCCGATGCCGAACCACAGGATGAACAACGGCGCCAGCGCGACCGTAGGCGTGGCATAGAGGCCGGACACCCACGGCTGGCAGGCTTGTTTCACCGTGTCGCTCGACGCCATGGCGAGCCCGAGCGGAATGCCGAGCGCGCTGGCGATCACATAGCCGAGCACGAATTCGACGCCGCTGATGGCGATGTGGTGCCCAAGCTGGCCGGTGGCCGCGAGATTGTAGATGGCGACGGCGATTTGCGACGGCGCGGCAAGAAACAGTGCATTGTCGATGACGAAGCGGCTCACCAGCTCCCAGAGCAGAAGGCCGCCAGCAATCGAAAGGAGCCCGGCGCTGGCGTAGCGGCGGTGCAGCGCGTCATCGCGCGCTGGCGCCGAAGCCGTCTCCGCCGGCCGCGCTGCCGCCGGCTCTGCCGTCTTGACGCCTTCGCTGGTTACGCTCATGGCGGCCGATATTGGCTTACTCGGAAATCTGCGTCACGCCGGGCAGCAGCACTCGGTCGACGGTGAAGTCGGCCGGCAGGTCGCCGAGATCGCGCAACGCGCCGATCACGCTGCCGACCTTGCGCTTCGACACCTTGCCGGTGGGCTCGAACAGGTCCTTGTCGTGGAGAAAGGCGTAGGACTTTTCCACGTCGTCCTGGCCGATCTTGCTCACCTCCATCTGCAGCTTGACGACGGCTTCGCGGTTGCTCGGATCGGCGAAGAATGCGACGCCCTTGTTGTAGGCGTCGAGGAACCGCCGCAACACGTCGCCATTCGCCGCAGCCCAGGGGCGGTTCACCGCCATGCCGGCAAACGGCATGTCGGGCAGATACTCGAAAGTGAAGCCGAGATTGGAAAAGCCCGCGCTCTCGGCGAAGAAATTGAACGGCATGGTGAGCAGCGCCGCGTCGACCGCGCCGGATTTCAACGCCGAGAACCGGGCGCTGGTGGCGCCGGCGAACACGTAATCGTAGTCGCCGGATTTGAGCCCATGCGGCGCGAGCATCCGCTCGGTGAAGATGCGCGTGATGTCCTTGGCGCCGCCGATGATGATGGTCTTGCCTTTGAGATCATCGAGCCGTTTGATTTCGGGCTTGGCCAGTAGCGCATAAGGCGGCGCCTGGATCACGATGCGCACCAGGCCGAGCGGTGCGCCCTTGTCGATGGCGCGGATCGGATCGACCATGCCGGCGGTCGGCGCCACCACATAGGAGCCGGCGGCGAGCTGCTGAATGACCGAAGCGTTCGACTGCGCGAACACCAGATCGAGCTTGATATTGGCGGCGTCGAAATAGCCGTTTTTGACGGCGACATACAGCGGCCAAAGATTGGCCGACGTGGCGTCGACCGAACCGACCGAGACAACGTCGGCAGCAGTCGCGTGCGGCTGCGCCAGCGCGAGAGAGGCCGCCACAGCGAAACCCGTTAATACCGATCGACGCATAACGGGGCGTCTCAATCCGTCATCTGCGTGACGCCGGGGAGCACGATCTTGTCGACGTCGAGCGCGCCGGGCAGATCGCCCAGGCTCTCCATCGCCTTGGCGAGCGCGTTGAGCTTGCCGCGCGACACCTTGCCGGTCGGCTCGAAGTAGTGGCCGTCGCGGAAGAAGCTGTAGGCCTTCTCGATGTCGTCGTCGCTCAAGCTCGACGCGGTCTTCAGGATTCGCAGCGCCTCGGCGCGATTTTGCCCGTCTTCGAACCAGGCGATGCTTTTGCTTTCCGCACGCATCAGTTTTTCCAGCGTCGCCTTGTTGGCGGTAGCCCACGCATTGTTGACCGCGGTGCCGGAGAACGGCAGGTCCTTCACATAATCGACGGTCAGGCCGAGGCTCTTGAAGCCTTTCGCCACTGCCTGGAAATCGAACGGCGGCAGCAGAATGGCGGCATCCACGGCGCCCGCGAGCAGCGCGGACGCGCGCGCGGTGGTGGCGCCAGCGAACACCATGTCGAACTCGCCGGGATTGACGCCGTTGGGCTTGAGCATGCGCTCGACATAGATGCGAGTGATGTCCTTCGGCCCGCCGAGCGAGATCACCTTGCCCTTCAGCTCCTTCAAGCTCGCGATGCTGGGCTTGGCGACGAGATCGTAAGGCGGCGTCTGCACGTTGATCCGCACCACCGAGATCGGCGCGCCCATGGCGGCGGCGCGCAACGGATCGGCGAGGCCGGTCTGGATGCCGATGCCGGGCGAGCCGGCGGTGACCTGCTGCACCAGCGCGGCGCTCGACTGGATGTAGACCAGATCGACCTTCAAATCCTCGGCGGCGAAGAAGCCCTTATCGAGCGCGATGAGCTCGGGCCACAGATTGGCCGAAGGCTGGCCGACGGTGCCGAGCGTCACCGCCTCCGCCGCGCTCGCGGCAGGCGCGGCAAGGCACGCAAGCACGACAGCGGATGCAACGGCGCTCCAACGCAGCTTTGCCTCAAATCCCATGATCGCCTCCGATCAGGCTTTCGCAGCCTGCGCGCGGTAGTGCCGTGCAATCTCCGTGCCGGTCGTCTTCCAGACGCGGCCGTGCCGGCTGATGTAATGCAACGCCGCGTCGAAAGCGTCGATGCGGTGCGGCACGCCGGTGAGATACGGGTGGATCGCAATCGCCATGACGCGGCCCGATTGGGCGCCCTCGCGATAGAGCACGTCGAACTGCCGGCAGATCATGTCGCGGAACTCGTCTGCCGTGCGGTTGAAGCGCTCGAAGGCCGGCTTGTCATTGATCTCGTGGCTGTAGGGCACGCTGACGAGCGTCTTTCCGCCGTCGAGCGACATGATGTAGGGCTGGTCGTCGTTGGTCCAGTCGCAGACGTAATCGCAGCCTTCGGCGGCGAGCAGGTCGAGCGTGTCCCAGGTCTCCTGCAGGCCGGAGCCGAGCCAGCCGCGCGGCCGCGCGCCGGTCGCCTTCTCGATGGTCGAGAGCGCGCTCTTGATGATGCGCGGCTCATCGCCCGGCGCCGCGGCGTTGAGGCGCCGGGTGTTGCTTTCGCAATGGCCCATCCATTCCCAGCGCCGCTTGTTGCCTTCCTCGATGATCGCCGGATGCTCGGCGCAAAGCTCGCTGTTGAGCGCGACGGTGGCGCGGATGCCGTGGCGGTCGAGCACCTCCATCAGGCGGAACACGCCGACACGATTGCCGTAGTCGCGCGACGACCAGGTCGGCACGTCGGGCACCGGCACGCCGGTGCCGCCGGAGCCGGGCGGCACCTTCTCATCCAAGGCGAAGAACTCGATGTTCGGTATCACCCAGAGCGCGACGTGGGCGCCGTTCGGCCATTTGAGCGGCCGGCGGTGGATGATCGGCGAATAGGGAAACGGACCGTAACGCGACGGCTTCATTTGCTTCAGCTCGCCTTCTTTACGGCGGGGCTTTTGGCGGCGAGCTGCCCGACCACCTCGTCGATGTGCATGACGTCGGCGTATTTGTGGTGCAGGTCGAACAGGTTGACCTTGTGCGACAGCGCGCTGCGATCGAAGCAGCATTCCTCCACCAGCACCACGTGGTAGCCGTGCGAATAGGCATCGACCGCGCTCGCCCGCACGCAGCCGGACGTGCTCTCGCCGCAAACGATCACCGTCTGCACGCCGAGCTGCGTCAGGTGCGCCGTCAGCGGCGTGCCGTAGAACGCGCTGGCGCGCTGCTTGGTGATGACGACGTCGCCCTTTTGCGGCTTGAACTCGGGCCTGATGGCGAAGTCCGACGGGTCGATCGACGAATTGACGCGCTTGGTAGCGCCGACGAATTCGGGACGGCTTTCGCCGCGCATGTCGCCGGTCGAGTAGAAGATCGGCAGGCCGGCGGCGCGGGCCGCCGCAAACAGCCGCTTGGTCGGCTCGATCGCCTCGTAGGCATACTGGCCGCACGCGCTCGGATAGGTCCTGGCAAGCTCGGCCGGCGGTTTTGCGCCGCCGCGGTAAACCAGCTCGTAAAGGTCGATGGCGAGCAGCGCCGGCGCCGGTCCGACGAAGGTCTTGCGCCGGTAATGGGAGTAGATGTCGAGAATGTCCGGCGTGACGATGTCTTTCCAGCAATGATCTTCGAAATCGTCACTCATGCCGATCTCCCATCCCAGCCTTGCATACCACGCCGCCCATCGGGGCGGCATAAACCCCAAGATTATTTCAGAATTCCCGGGGTCGCCAGTTCCCCCTCGCGAATTTGCGATTAGCATTCGAATTGGAACAGGGTAAACTTGCCGGCGAAGGAAGCGCCAATTTGCAATCCCATATGGGGAGGCGCGGCCAGCACTGCGGGAGGACGAAATATGATTGCCCTTTCCATCAACGGAAAGACCCACAAAGTCGACGTCGAATCCGACACGCCACTGCTTTGGGTGTTGCGCGATACCATCGGGCTCACCGGCACCAAGTATGGTTGCGGCATCAACCAATGCGGCGCCTGCACCGTGCATATCGACGGCGTCGCCGCGCGCTCGTGCCAGGTGCCGGTCGGCACCGTCGGCTCCAAGCAGGTCACCACCATCGAGGCGCTGGCGCAGGACGGCAAGCTGCACGCGGTCCAGCAGGCTTGGCTCGACCTCGACGTGCCGCAATGCGGCTATTGCCAGAGCGGCATGATGATGGCGGCGGCTTCGCTGCTCAAGCAGAAGCCGAAACCGACCGATGCCGACATCGACGCGGCGATGACCAATATCTGCCGCTGCGGAACCTACCAACGCGTCCGCGCCGCCATTCATGCGGCCGCCGAGCACGCGTAAGGGAGGGCGCAGTCATGACACATATGCCGAAATTCAATCGTCGTTCCTTTGTCGTCGGCTCGTCCGCCGTGGGCGCCGGCCTCGCGCTCGGCCTCAAGCTGCCATTCGGCCCCGAAGTAGTGCGCGCCGAGGACGGCTCGCCCGAAATCGACGCCTGGGTGGTGATCCGACCCGACGACACGGTCGTCATCCGCATCGCGCGTTCCGAGATGGGCCAGGGCACGTTGACCGGCCTCGCCCAGTTGGTCGCCGAAGAGCTCGAGTGCGACTGGTCGAAAGTCACGACCGAGTTCCCGACGCCGGGGCAGAACGTGGCGCGCAAGCGCGCGTGGGGCGATTTCTCCACCGGCGGCAGCCGCGGCATTCGCGAGTCCAACGAATATGTCCGCAAGGGCGGCGCCACCGCACGCATGATGCTGCTCCAGGCCGCCGCCAACGGCTGGAGCGTCCCGGTCGCCGACGTCAGCGTCGACAAGGGCGTCATCAGCCACAAGGCAACGGGCCGCAACACCACCTACGGCAAGGTCGCTGAAGCCGCCGCCAAGCTCGAGCCGCCCAAGGACGTGCCGCTGAAGGATCCAAAAACCTGGACCATCGCCGGCAAGCCGCTGAAGCGCCTCGACACGCCGGACAAGATCGTCGGCAAGATGGTCTACGGCATCGACGTGCGGCAGCCCGGCATGCTGTATGCCGCGGTCAGCGCGTGCCCGGTGTTCGGCGGCAAGCTGCAGAGCTACGACGCCGCCAAAGTGCAGGACATGCCGGGCGTGAAGAGCGTCGTGAAGGTCAACGACGCGACGGTGGCGGTGGTGGCCGATTCATGGTGGCGGGCGAAGAAAGCGCTCGAAGCCATGCCCATCGTCTGGGATGAGGGCGACAACGCCAAAGTCTCGAGCGCCACAATCGCCGAGTTCCTGAAAGCGGGGCTCGACGCCGAAGAGGCCTTCGTCGGCAACAAGACCGGCGACGCCAAGGGCGCGCTCGCCGGCGCCGCCAAGGTGATCGAGGCGACCTACTCATACCCGTACCAGAACCACGCGCCGATGGAGCCGATGAACGCCACCGCGCTCTACACGGCGGACCGCTGCGAGGTATGGTGTCCGACGCAGAATGGCGAGGCGGCGCTCGCCGCAACGGCGGAAGCGTCCGGACTGCCCGTCGCCCAGTGCGACGTGCACAAGACCTTTCTCGGCGGCGGCTTCGGCCGCCGCGGCCTCACCGACTATGTCCGGCAGGCGGTATCCATCGCCAAGCAGGTGCCGGGCACGCCGGTGAAATTGGTGTGGTCGCGTGAAGAGGACATGACCCACTGCAACTACCACCCGATCACCCAGTGCCGGATGCGGGCGGGCTTCGACGCCAACAAGAACCTGGTGGCGCTGCACATGCGCATTTCCGGGCAGTCGATCCTGGCCAGCGTGTTCCCGGCGCGCATGGACAAGGACGGCAGAGACCCGGTCGTGTTCCAGGGCCTCAATCCAGGCGGGGCGGAAGGCGCGTTCGGCTACAACGTACCGAACGTGCTGATCGACCACGCCATGCGCAATCCGTCGGTGCCGGCGGGCTTCTGGCGCGGGGTGAACACCAACCACAACGCCATCTACGTCGAGACCTTCATGGACCAACTGGCCCGTGACCTCGGCGAAGATCCGCTGGCGTTCCGCCTCAAATATCTCAAGCCGAAACATGCCGCCGTGCTCAAGGCGGTGGCGGACAAGGCCGGCTACGGCACGCCGGCGCCGAAAGGCGTCTATCGCGGCCTCGCGCAGATCATGGGTTTCGGCAGCTATGTGGCGGCCTGCGCCGAGGTCTCGGTCAACGACGGCCGCGTCACGATTCACCGCATCGTCGGCGGCACCAATTCCGGTCACGCCGTCAATCCGGAGCAGATCGCGCGCCAGATCGAAGGCTCGTTCGTCTACGGCCTCTCCGCCATGCTGTACGGCGCCTGCACCGTGCGCGCCGGCCGTATCGAGCAGAAGAACTTCGACACCTATCAGGTGATGCGCATCGAGGGCATGCCGAAGGTCGAGGCCATCGTCATGCCCGACGGCGAGTTCTGGGGCGGCGTCGGCGAGCCGACCATCGCGGTGGCGGCGCCCGCAGTGCTCAACGCCATCTTTGCGGCGACGGGCAAGCGCATCTACAACTTCCCGCTCAAGGACAACGACCTGAGCGCGGCTTAAACCAAACCAAGGCGGCGGCCTCGCGGCCGCCGCTTTGCTTTTGCAATGACGGCGAAGCGCACGGCCCAAACCCGGCGACACATTCTGCGCAGCGCGGCGAGCGCCGCCGCGGCGGTCGCGCTGTGGCCGCGCACCTTGCGGGCGCAAGGCCCGCCGCGCATCGTCATCATCGGCGGCGGCTTTGCCGGCGCGGCCTGCGCCCGCGCGCTGCGCTCGGCCAACGACAAGCTCGCGATCACGCTGATCGAGGCGCGGCCGACCTATACGGCGCCGCCGCTCTCCAACGGCGTGCTCGGCGGCCTCCGCGAATTGTCGCAACAGCAGTTCGGCTACGACAAGATCGCCGCTGCCGGCATCAAGGTTGCGATCGCGGCGGCAACGGCGGTCGATCCCGGCAAGCGCACCGTGACGCTGTCGAGCGGCGACACGCTCGCCTACGATCGCCTCATACTGGCGCCCGGCATCGAGCTGCGCTTCGAGGCCATCAAGGGCTACAGCGAAGCCGCCGCCGAACAGGCGCCGCACGCCTGGACCGCCGACGCCAGGCAATTCGAATTGCTGCGCGGCCAGATCGCCGCCATGGCCGACGACGGGGTCGTGGCGATCGTCGCGCCGGCCAATCCGTCGCGCTGCCCGCCCGGCCCCTACGAGCGCGCCAGCATGATCGCGCATTATCTGAAGGCCAAGAAGCCGAAGGCCAAGATCGTCATTCTCGACGCCAAGGACGCCTTCACCATGCAGCAACTGTTTCTCAAGGCCTGGCAGGAGCTTTATCCCGGCATGATCGAGTGGAAGTCGCTGTCGAACGGCGGCAACGTCGCCTCGATCGATGTCGCCAAGAAATCGATCGAGACCGATTTCGACAGCTATGAGTATGCCGTCGCCAACGTGATTCCGCCGCAACGCGCCGGCAGGATCGCGGCGCTGGCCGGCGTCGTCGACCGCACCGGCTGGTGCCCGGTCGATCCGGTGACGTTCGAATCGTCGCTGCAGAAGAACATCCACGTCGTCGGCGACGCGTCGTTTGCCGGCGCCATGCCGAAGTCGGCGTTTTCTGGCTTGATCGAAGGCAAAATGTGCGCGGCCGCGATCGCGCGGCTCATCAAGGGCGAGACGCCGAGCGCGTCGCACCTGGCGAGCAATTGCTACAGCGTCGTGGCGCCCGGCTACGCCATCTCGATCACCGGGGAGTTCGCGCCGGTCAACGGCGAATTCGCCGAGGTCGACAACTCCATCCGCTCGAGCCCGCTCGACGCGCCAGCGACTTTGCGCGCCGAGGACGCAAAGAAAGCCGATGCCTGGTTCCGCACCGCGACAGCAGAAATTTTTGGCTAGCGCCAAAACCTTGAGCGCGCTCGCCATGCTCGCGCTTGCCGCCACGCCGGCGCGCGCCGAGCTGGTGCACTATAAGATCGTCGGCGACGCCATTCCGGCATCGCTGACCGGCCAAAAGGGTGATCCTTCGCGGGGTCAGGCCATCGTCGCCAATCACAACACCGGCCTTTGCCTGCTCTGCCATTCAGGCCCGTTTCCGCAAGACAGGTTCCAGGGCAACCTGGCGCCGGACCTTGCCGGCGCCGGCTCACGCTGGAACGAAGGCCAGCTGCGGCTGCGCATCGTCGATGCCGGCAAGCTCAACGCCGACACGCTCATGCCGCCGTTCTACCGCGTCGATCATTTGCGCCGGGTGCCGCCGGCCTACCGCGACAAGCCGGTGCTGACCGCGATGGACGTCGAAGACGTGGTTGCCTATCTGATGACTTTGAAGTGAGCCTTGCGGATGAGCCGAGCTCGATCACGTCGCGAAATCCTCAAAGCTGCAGGCGCCATGGCCAGCGGCGGCGTAATCTTGCGCATTGCGATCCGGCCGGCTGCCGCCACGCCGGAAACGATGCGGGAGGCGGTGCGCAACGCGATCGGCGAGGCAACCGTGAAAAAAGGCAGGGTCCAGCTCGACCTGCCGCCGATCGTCGAAAACGGCAATTCGGTGCCGTGCACGGTTTCTGTCGAAAGCCCGATGACGGCGGCCGACCACGTCAAGGCGATCCATATCTTCAACGAGAAGAACCCGCAGCCGAACGTAATCAGCATCAAACTTAATCCGCGCGCCGGCCGCGCCGCCTTCTCGACGCGCATCCGGCTCGCCGACTCGCAGACCGTCACCGCCATCGCCGAAATGTCCGACGGCTCGTGCTGGTCCGACGACATCGACGTCATCGTCACCTTGGCGGCCTGCATCGAGGAGGTGAAACCCTGATGGCCCGGGCGCTGATTCATGTTCCGCCGTCCGCCAAGCGCGGCGACGTGATCGAGATCAAGACCTTGATCTCGCACGTGATGGAGACCGGCTACCGCATCGGCGTCACCGGCGCGCCGATCCCGCGCGACATCATCGACGACTTCGTCTGCACCTATAACGGCGAGGAAGTGTTCCGCGCCAAGCTTTATCCGGCCATCGCTGCCAATCCGTTCATCTCGTTCTTCACGGTCGCCACCGAAAGTGGCACGCTGGCGTTTTCCTGGACCGATCAGCACGGCGCGACGCAGGTGCAGACTGCCGCTATCACGGTGGTATGAAAAAGGTGAACGGCTGCGGTGGACGCTTGCTGATGCGAGTTCCCTCTCCCCGAAGGGCAGAGGGGACGCAGCGTGAGCGCCTTGCCGCGCTGGTTCTTGTCAGCATGATTTTGCTGAGGGCGACCGCCGCATGGGCTGCAGAGATTCCGCTCGACCAGCGACGGCCCGACAGCGACTTCGTCAGCGCCGACAGCCGCGCCATGCAGAACGACGATACCGGCAATCCGGCCATGCTGGTTCTGCTCGACGGCGAGGCGCTGTGGAACACCAAAGCCGGCGCGGCGAACAAATCCTGCGCCGATTGTCATGGCGACGCCGAGAAAAGCATGAAAGGCGTCGCCGCCCGCTATCCGGCCTATGCATCGGCGCTCGGCCGTCCGGTCGATCTCGAACAGCAGATCAACCTGAGCCGTACCACCGACCAGAAGGCACCGCCCTTTGCCTTCGAGAGCAAAGAACTGCTCGCACTCACGGTCTATATCGCGCGGCAGTCGCGCGGCATGCCGGTCGCCGTCAAAGACGACGCGAAGGCAAAACCGTTCATCGCCGCCGGCCGCGCGCTGTTCGAGCAACGCCAGGGTCAGCTCAACCTGTCGTGCGCGCAATGTCACGACGATAATTGGGGCAAGACGCTCGCCGGCAATCTCATTCCGCAGGCGATGCCGACCGGCTATCCGATCTATCGCCTGGAATGGCAGGCGGTCGGCTCGCTGCAGCGGCGGTTGCGCAACTGCATGAGCGGCATGCGCGCCGAGACTTACGAATTTGGCGCGCCGGAGCTCGTCGATCTCGAATATTACCTGATGTGGCGCGCCCGCGGCATGGCAATGGAAGCGCCGGCGGTGCGGCCGTAAATACGTTGCCGGCGTGCCAAGCGCCGCTTATGGTCCTGCCGCAATCGAGTGTCGCGGGGACCGTAAACGATGAACGACGTCGGCAAATCCAACACGCAAGTCCGCTACGCCGAGAAGGCCTGGCAATCCGACGTCATCGTCGACCTGATCAAGCACTACGGCTTTCCCTACATCGCGCTCAATCCGGGCGCGAGCTATCGCGGCCTGCACGACTCGCTGGTCAATTACGGCGGCAACGAGCCGCCGATCCTGCTCTGCCAGCACGAGAAGATCGCGGTGCAGATCGCCCACGGCTACGCCAAGGCGACCGGCCGGCCGATGGTGGCGATCGTGCACGACGTGGTCGGCATGCTGCATGCCACCATGGGCATTTATTACGCCTATATCGACCGCTGCCCGGTGTTCGTGATCGGCGCCACCGGACCGATGGACGAGAGCCGGCGCCGGCCGTTCATCGATTGGATCCACACCGCCAACGTCAACGGCGAGCAGCTGCGCCACTACGTGAAGTGGGACTATCAGCCCTCGAGCATCGAGGGCGTGCCGGATTCGTTTTCGCGCGCCTATGCGGCGATGATGACCGAGCCGCAGGGGCCGATCTACATGTGCTACGACGCCTGGCTGCAGGAGCAGCCGCTGTCGAAGGACGTCGCACTGCCGAAGGCGGCCGACAACAAAGTGCCGGTGCCGATGGCGGCCGACGCCAAGGCGCTCGAAGCGGTCGCCGACAAGGTGCTGGCGGCTAAATATCCGGTGCTGATGGCCGAATATGTGGCGCGCAGCGATGGCGGCTTCGACAATCTGGTGGCGCTCGCCGAAACCGTCGGCGCCGCGGTGTTCGACGTCCATGCGCGCTTGAATTTTCCCAATCGGCATCCGCTCAACTTGAGCTGCGAGAAAGAGATTTTCCGCGACGCCGATCTCATTCTCTCGCTCGACACCCGCGACTGGGAGAAGTCGACCCACTTCAACGACCGCACCAAGCGTCAGGTGGTGCCGCACTATCCGCCCCATTGCGAGATGATCGAGATCGGCTTCGGCGAGATCAACTTGAGCAAATGGTCGATGGATTATGCGCGGATGCCGACCTGCAGCCTGCGCGTGCTTGGCGACACGGCGACCGCAATCCCCGAGCTCACCCGCATCTGCCGCGATCGCATCGCCAAAAATCCGGCGCTCGCCAAAGCCATCGCCGCGCGCGCGAAAATCGTCGCGGACAAACACGACGCGCTGTTCGCCAAATGGGCCGAAGCCGCCAAGAAAGACTGGGACGGTCTGCCGATCACGCTGCCGCGGCTCGCGAGCGAAATCTGGGATGCGATCAAGACTGAGGACTGGGTGCTGACCGGCGCCAATCTCCAGGACTGGTGCTACAAGCTCTGGGATCTCGACAAGGCTTACCGGCATTGCGGCCAGGCGCTCGGCACCGGCACGCAGATCGGAACGTCGCTCGGCGTCGCGCTGGCGCACCGCGACAAGGGCCGCCTCGTGGTCGACATCCAGCCCGACGGCGACCTGATGTTCGACGCCGGCGCGCTGTGGAGCGCGGCCAAAAACAACATCCCGATGCTGATCGTGATGTACAACAACCGCGCTTATTACAACGACTGGGAGCACCAGATCCGCGTCGCCCAGCATCGCGGCACGCCGGTCGAGCGCGCTTACATCGCGCAAGACATTTCCGGCCCCGAGCCCGACTTTGCCACCATGGCAAAGAGCATGGGCTGGTACGCCGAAGGCCCCATCGAGAAGCCCGCCGATATCGCGGGCGCGCTCCGCCGCGCCATCGCCAAGGTCAAAGCCGGCACGCCGGCGCTGGTGGATACGGTGGTACGGCCAAGGTAGGGCGCGCGTCACTCCTTCACGCTCTTCACCGGCGTTTCGGGCGTGAGCCCGCCGCGGCGGCGGGCGAAAGTTTCCTTGCCACTTTCCTCCCATTGTCCGGCAACGGCGCGGCCGGCGTAAACGTCCCACGCTGCGTCCCAGTCGCCGAGCGAGTAGCCGTGCCACGGCGGCTGCGGCGTGAGCGGCGGCAAGCCGAGCTCGTCCCAGATTTGCCGCGCGCGCTCCATGAACTCGCGCTTCGGCAGCGCGAGCGGCGGCGCACTATCCTTCAACGTCGCGTCGATCAACATCGTCGAATCTTCGCCGCGCGGCCCCGATTTCGGGCCGTGGCCGGCGGCGCGATAGGGCACGATCTGCACGTCCTTGACCGGATCGGCGCGATAGGCGAGCGACCAGAATACGGCGTCGGCATTGTGCGGATCGATGTCCTCGCTCACCGCGACGACGTATTTGCCGATGTCGGCCTGCAGAATCGCGGCGCCCTGCAGCGCGCGCCAGATTTCGGTGCGCGGCACGCCGGGCGCGAACTGCACGAACACCACCTTGCGCAAATTGCTGAGCGGCTCGTGCATGACCACTTGGCGCACGCCCTTGATCGCCAGCGTGTCGCGCAGGTGCGCCAGATAGCGCGGCTCGTAGGCAACGCGCTTCATCACGCTCGATTCGCTCGGCGTCACTTCGCTCAGGATCGAGGCAAACACCGGCGCGCGCTTCCGCGTGATCGCGGTGACCTGCATCGACATGTTGAAGTCTTCGAGCGCGATGTGGCCGTGGCTTTCGCCGAACGGGCCTTCCGGCTCGAGCAGCTCCGGATCGATCAAGCCCTCGACCACGATCTCGGCGTCGGCCGGCACGTCGAGATCGACGGTCGCCGCCTTGACGACGCGGATCGGCGCGCCGGCAAGCCCGCCGGCGACCGCCATCTCGTCGAGATCGATCGGCAGCTTCTGCGGCCCGGTGAACATCACCACCGGCGCACAACCGACCACGATGGCGATCGGCATCGGCTTTTTCAGCTTGCGGTATTTCTGCCAATGCCGATAGCCGCCGGCGCCGCCGATGCGCGCGGCCATGCGCACGCCGAGCCGGTCGGTGGCTTTGAGCTGCGCCCGATAGGTGCCCATGTTGCGGATGCCGGTCTCCGGATCGGCCGTGATGCAGAGCGTCGCCGTCAGATAAGGCGCGGCGTCGTAGCCGGGTGTCGAGATCGGCACCGGCAGCGATTTCAGCCCGCCGTTCGGCGCGCGCAACGGGTCGCCCTTGATGACGACCTCCTGGCACGGCGCCGACGCCGCCCGCACCGGCGCGATCGGGTTGGCGATGGCGCGCATCCAGGCGTCGCCGATCTCCTCGACGGCGCAGCCCATGCCGACCGCATAGATGCGCGCCGAGGCGGCGAGCCCGCCGATCGCGACGGGCGTGTCGTATTTGCGGCCCGTCGCGTCGACCACATTGGTGAACAAAAACGCGCGGCGTTCGTCTTCCTTCAGTCCGCCCTGGAATTGCCAGCGCACCAGCGGATGCAGCTCGGTATCCTTGTTGATCGGCCGGTCGATACGCCGCAACAGCCCTTGCGCCTCGAGCCGCGCCAAATGCTCCTGGAAATCGAGCGGCGGTGCCCCCACCCTGCCCTCCCCCGCTTGCGGGGGAGGGTTGGGAGGGGGTGCTTTTTTTGGATCGGGCTGGTCGAGCATCTATTTCTTGTTTTTCTCATGCTCGGCGATGATCGGCCGCGCCACGCGGAAGCAGTCGACGCCGATCGGCGCGCCGCAATAGATCAGAACCTGGGTCAGCGCGGCGCGGATCTCGTTCGGCGTCAATCCGTTGTTGAGCGCGCCGCGCACGTGGGTGGCGAACTCCTCCATCTTGCCGAGCGCCGCGATCATGCCGAGGTTGAGGATCGAGCGCTCGCGCGGCTTCAGCGTCTCGTCGCCCCAGGTCTCGCCCC
>Ga0335081_10001490_pt1 | contig 37343 bp, 33 predicted proteins | sample Lox_Sample_35_FD_206713 | JGI IMG/M metagenome (GOLD analysis project Ga0335081, IMG submission 206713) | Soil microbial communities from Loxahatchee National Wildlife Refuge, Florida, United States - Lox_Sample_3.5 | ecosystem: Environmental > Terrestrial > Soil > Wetlands | place: USA...
GCCAGCGCGGTATCGAGCATCGCGATGAAATCGCCGCTGTCGATAACGATTGGCTTGCCCGATCGTGTTTTGAGTGGCGTGACATAAGGTATCTTTTCGCGCGGCACGAGATTGCGCCGCCGCACCTCGGTGCGGTCGATCGACAAATACGCGGCGATTCGATCGAGGCAGCGCTCCATTGCAAACGCACCTTGAGGGTATCCCGCACCGCGCACCGTCGAGCCGGGGACTTTGTTGGTGGATGCGACGACGACCTGCAGACTGTAAGCTGGCAGCACATAAGGGCCGGGAAACGCGGTCGCGGCGTTGTACGCGACGTTGATGCCCTGTGGGGTATAGGCGCCTTGGTCGTGAACCATCCGTCCGCGAACCGCGTGCAGCCGGCCATCGGCATCGAAGGCAACCTCAAGGTCCCAATATTGGTCTCTCTCGTGAATCGCTGCGATAAAATGCTCGCGGCGATCCTCAATCCATTTCAAAGACCGTTTTAGCTTGAGCGCGGCTGCCGCGATCGCGATTTCCTCGGCATAGACAAGGTATTTGGCTCCGAATCCGCCGCCGACGTCCGGAGTGACGACCCGCAACGTGGTTTCGTCGAGCGGTAGCATTTTCATGAACGCAGTGCGAAGCTCATGAGGCAATTGAGTTGACGACCAAAAGGTCAGATATTGTCGAGCAGGCTCGTAATTTGCCAATACGCCGCGACCCTCCATCGGCTGCGCCGAGCCACGGTGTTGCTTGAGAGATATTTGAAGACTGTTCGCCGCTTTTGCGATTGCGGCCGTCACGTCGCCATAACTTTGATTGAAAGTAGTAATCAAGTTGCTTGGGAGTAGGGAAAGAACCCTACTGGCGCCGGGTTCAATCGCGGCCCTGCAATCCGCCACCGAAGGCAGCGGCTCGTAGTCGACCGATATTTGCGCGACGGCGTCCTCCGCAACATAGCGTGTCTCAGCGGCTACAAGCGCGATGGGCTCGCCAACATAGACAACTTCGTCATCGGCCAGGACAAATGGGGTGATGCCTCGGGGCAGCGAATCGTCGGGGAATTGCAGCGGTAGTCGCTTTGATGCGAGCAGGGGTACTAGGTCGGGCAGCGTGAATATTGCGGTGACGCCGGGCAGTTGCCGAGCGTCGTCCGTAGCTATCTTCAATATGCGGGCGTGTGGATGTGGGGATCTCAAAAAGGCGACTTCAAGAGCTCCAGCCGAATTGATGTCGTCCAGAAAGCATCCTTCGCCACGGACCAGAGGCCAATCTTCCAGCCTGCGCGCCGAGCGACCGATCTGACCACTACCGTCCATAGGATCCACGAGCCCTCACGACGTGGGGCTTCAATTTCAATTATTGGTGTTTTTAAACGTGATCATGTCGGAACGGGTTACAGTAACCCATTTGGTGGTCACGGGCGGTCCGGCGCCCGCCATGTGCCAAGCGGCATAGACTTCGCGGAAGGCGCTTTCCGATGCCAGGCAATCCACTGGGTAGATCACGTAGTAGCCACGCTGAGCCGCGCCTGCGCCGGTTCCGAGACCGACGCCTTGGGCCGAAGTACCGCAAAGGATAACCGTCTTGATGCCGTGATTTTTCAGACGCTGGTCAAGGTCGTCGTTCAGGAATTTGTCCGGTCCGCCGGGTTTCTGATCGACGACGTCGCCCTCACGCGGCGCGATGGCCTCATCAATGATTTTGCCACCACCTGGCAGTGTGTACGCGACAAGCATGTTGGCTGCGCGCACCCGATCATGGAGCGCTTTGAGCGTTGGAACTGATGCGACGCAGCGGGGACGCTGGCCGCAATTTTCAGTCATGAAGTCGAACAGGAAAAGTGCCGTAGTTTTGGGGTCGACCGTGACCGGCTTCAATGTGGGCGGCGGCGGCATCTGAATCGTCGACCATTCAGCGATAACGTCGGTCGCGCCTGCGGGCATGGCACCATACGTCGATATGGCAATCGCAATAGACGCAGCGCCTAAGCGTAACCATCCGGAAAGCATGCGATCCTCCTTTTCGCTGAAAACAAGACCACGGTCGATCCGCCGTTAGCGTAGCATCAAGCTTGAAGGATGTCCGCTTGCGGGATTAAAGGGCGAACGGGCTGAAGGCAGCGGGAATGTCGTCTTGGCTGCTATCATACTCCTCGATCCAGAGGGCAGCCATGAACGGCCCAGCGTTACCGACCTCGCTTGTTGGCACCTACGCGCAGCCGGAATGGCTGATCCATCGCAAGAATCTTGCCGGGCGCTTTCCTCCACGCGTGCGGGCGAAGGAGCTGTGGCACGTCGCTCCGGAGTTTTTCGAAGCGGCGCAGGACGATGCCACCCTGCTTGCGATCCGAGACCAGGAGCGCGTCGGCCTCCATATCATCACCGACGGCGAGCAGCGCCGTGAAAGCTACTCCAACCGCTTCGCCACCGCTCTTGAGGGTGTCGACATCGACAATCCGGGCACCGCGCTCGACCGCTCGGGTCATCCAAACCCGGTGCCGCGCATCGTCGGCAAGATCCGGCGCAAGCGACCCGTAGAAGTGCGCGACGTTGAATTCCTGCGCGCCAATACCGACCGCACGATCAAGATCAGCGTGCCCGGTCCACATCTGCTTTGGCTAGGCTGCCATCATCCACGTGCGGCTGGCGTACTATTCATTCCCGCCGAATTGGCCGCCTCGCCCGTCCAGCAGGGTCTCGATCGAGACCGCGCAATCCAAGCTCGACTGCTCGGTGCTGGCAAAGCTGCCGGGCAAGACCATCATCCTCGGCACGCTCGACCTATCGGATATGAGCATCGAGTCGCGCGAAAGCGCATCCGGCGTGCGCTGCCCCCGGCGGAGCGCATCGTGGTGGCTCCCGATTGCGGGCTGAAATACCTGCCCCGCGATGTGGCTTTCGTCAAGATGCGAGCGATGGTCGAAGGCGCAAAGATCGTGCGGCAAAAATTGAGTGCAAAATATGCCCGATGAAGGGTTGCGGCGGGCCGCAGCGTCCGTGGCGGTCTTTCGGCAGGTTTTAAGCTTCAGCTAGTCTGACAATGTACAGCCTCCGAAGGAATGTATTGCAATAGTGGCGATTTAAACGAATGCTTGCGTACCTCGCACTTTCGCGTGAATCATTGGTCGATAATAGGTGTGCGCCATGAAATACCAGTTTGTGCCCATTTCTCAGCGAAAGCCGTTGCGGTGGCCCAATGGGAAACGGCTCGCCGTGATGATTACGACGAACCTTGAATATTGGGATACGACGAAAGATACACAGAAGCCGTTCTATCCTGGCGGGCCGGGTATCGTCGGCGGCGATTTGCCGGGAAACGTCTATGACAACCCAAATTGGACTTGGCGCGAATATGGCCAGCGCGTCGGCGTGTGGCGCATGTTCGATGTCTTCGACCAGTTCGGCGTGCCATCAACCTGCACCCTGAATGCCAAGTTGGGGCTCGAACGACGCGCCGTGATCGACGCGGCGCTAAAGCGCGGCTGGGAGATTGTCGCGCACAACTACGTACAGACTGAGCTCCTGGCCGACTTTTCGTTCGATGGAAACAAGGAGCGCGACGTGATCCGCGAGACGCTCCGGGTCTACAAGGAGGTCTGCGGTAAGCCAGCGAAAGGCTGGCTCTCCAGCTCGCTTCGCTGCACGCTCAACACGGTCGATATCATCGCCGAAGAAGGCCTAATCTTTACCACGGATCTTTTGAACGATGATCAGCCGTATCTCGTAGAGACGCGGTCCGGAAAAACGATCGTTTCGATCCCCTACACATCAGAAGTCAACGACTTCACTGTCTTCATGCGGCAGGGCCAGGACGTCAACGGCGCATTCAACGTGTTTAAGGAGCAGTTCGATTGGCTTTACCAGGAAAGTGCGGTCAGTGGCCGCTTCATGAATATCGGCCTGCATCCACACGTCATCGGCCAAGCCTTCCGCATCCGCGCGTTGCGCGATTTCCTCTCCTACATGAAAGGGTTTGAGGATGTCTGGTTTGCCACCCGCGAAGAGATCGCGGAATGGTATCTGAAAAACCATCACACCCACATTTCCTGATGCTGCCTGCGAACGCGCAATCGCCGGCAGGCCATTACGATCCGGCAACTCACCGGATGCTGAGCTTCCACGACGCACGGACGCGCTTTGCGGATGGAACGGACACGCCGCGGGCGTATCTGGAGCGCTGCATCGAGCGCATCGACGCGCTCGAGCCGGCAGTCTTGGCGTTTGCGTTCCTCAATCTCGAACGCGCACGCAAAGCTGCCGACGAAAGTGACGCTCGTTACCAAGCGGGCAGACCGCTGAGCCCGGTCGATGGGATGCCTGTGGGCATCAAGGATTTGATCGAGACCTACGACATGCCGACGGAGTTCGGCAGCGAACTTTTCCGCTCGTATCAGCCCATGACGGATGCGGCGACCGTGCGTGCGCTGCGGCAGGGCGGCGCAGTACTGGTCGGGAAGACCGTCACGGTATGCTTCGGCGGCGGCGACCCGGCGCGTACGCGCAATCCGTTCGACACCCGCCGCACGCCGGGCGGTTCATCGAGCGGCACCGCTGCGGCGGTCGCGAGCGCCATGCTGCCGGTTGCGCTCGGCACCCACGCCCGTGGTTCGACCATCCGGCCGGCGAGCTTCTGCGGAGCCTACGCGCTCAAGCCCACATTCGGCGCCATCAACCGGCAGGGATCGTTTTCCATGGCCTACAGCATGGACCACATCGGGGTCTTTGCCGGAACGTTGTCCGATATGTGGACCACGGCGCGTTATATGGCGAGGGAAGCCGGCGGCGATCCGTCACACCCGGGACTGTACGGAGCTCTTACGCCACCTGCGCCGCGCAAACCCGCTCGCATGATCCGCCTAGATACCGCAGGCTGGTCGGCTGTCGAGCCACAGGCCGTCCAGGCATTTGAACAATGCCTGGCGCGACTCGCCGATGCCGGCGTCGAAATCATCGCACGCGGCGACGATCCCTCAATCGAGGCCTACGAGGTTGCTCACGCGCGTACGCCGCAACTGTGGACCGCGCTCTATCGCTACGAGATGCACTGGCCAATGCTGCAATACCGCGAACGCTATCGCGACAAATTGCCGCCGCGGCTACTCAAAGGCATCGAGGAGGGAGCGTCTATCTCTCAGGAAACCTACCGTGCCGCGCTTATCGAGCGCGAGAGTTTTCGAAGCATGCACACCGAACTGGCGCGACGGGCCGATGGCTTTATCACACTTTCGTCGCCGGGTCCCGCCCCGATCGGGATGGATCAGGGCAGCGCAATCTTCAACGAAGCGTCCTCCATCCTGGGTGCGCCGACCATCAACGTGCCGTTGCTCGGAGTTGACGATGTCCCGCTTGGGGTCCAGTTGCTCGGCGGACACCATGGCGACGAGCGCCTGACCGCGACCGCACGCTGGATCGCGGAGCAACATTTCGGCAAAGCCGCATAGCAACTAATAGGGGAGACCGCTGGCGCCGCCCACTGATTGACGCTAACATTTCGAACTTTCCGAGCTGGACGGGAGATCGCCATGCGGCTGCTGATCGGTCTGTTCCTTTTTGCGCTGTTACTGAATGCGCCGATGAGCGGCTCGGCAAACGCCTCTCCCGAAGGGAAACGCGTCGTCGTTCTGGCGACCTCGAACGCGAACCCTTACATCGGTGCCTGGACCTCGACTTTCACCAAGTTCGCCACGCAGGCGGGAATGAAGGTCACGAACCTCAGCGCCAACTATGATGCCGCAGTGCAATCGCAGCAGATCGATGACGCGATCGCGCAGAAATACGATTTGATTGTGCTCTGCTACGTGAATGATCAAGCCATCGTGCCGGCGCTGACACGCGCGAAAGCCGCCGGCATTCCCGTCGTGCTGTACGCAACGCCGATGAAGAAAGAGCAGGAAGACCTGTGGACCTCCTACATCGGTACGGAGAACGCTGACCTAGGCCGCCTCGCCGGCGAGGAAATGGTCAAAGGCTTGACGGCCGAGGGCAAGACCAAAGCGAAAGTGGTTGCGGTCACCGGGCTGGCGCAGCAAATCAATGTCATGGCGCGGATGGCCGCTTTCAAGGCCGTACTGGCGCAGCACCCCGGCATTGAGCTTGTCGGCACCGAAGACGGCAAATGGAACACAGCGGTGACGGAAAAGGTCACTGGCGAGCTACTGGTGCGATTCGCCGGGCAAGGTGGTATCGACGGCATCTTCGCCATGGCGGACAACCAGGCCACCGGCGCTATCAACGCGGTTCAGTCGGCAGGGCTTACGCTCGGCGTCGGCAACAAGGGAATCGTGGTCGTTGCGAGCAACTGCATGAAGGACGGCATTGTCCACATCAAATCCGGCGAGCAGTACGGCACCGCAACGCAAATTCCAACCGAAGAAGCGGAAACTGCAGCGAAAAAGGTGGCGGCGTACTTCAACGGTCAGTCGCTTCGGAAATACGAGCTCATTCCGGTCTACGGGATCACCAAGGACAACGTCGATCAATTCGCCGCAGGTTGCTCGTACTAAGCGTCGATGCCTGTCCTTGCTATCGAGGGAGTCACCAAGCGGTTCGGACCCAACGCGGTTCTCAAGAACGTTAGCTTGTCCCTTGATGCGCGCGAGGTCCACGCCATTTGCGGCGAAAATGGCGCCGGCAAAAGCACCCTCGTAAAGATTCTGACGGGCTTGTACTCGCCCGACGAAGGCGTGGTCTCGGTCGACGACAAGGCGACCGCCATTCAAAATCCGCAGCACGCCCAGGAACTCGGCATTGCGCTGGTGGCGCAAGAGTTGAGCCTGGCGCCCGCCCTGTCGGTACTGGACAACATCTGGCTCGGCAACAATAAGGTGCCACTGTTTCATCGGCGCAATAGCCTGCGCGTGCAGGCGCGTGCAGCGCTCGATCAGATCGGTCTGTCGGACCTTTCACTCGACGCGCCGGTCTCAAGCCTGAGTATCGGCCGCCGTCAGCTCGTTGAAATCGCCCGCATGCTGACCCGCGACGCGCGCGTCTTTTTTCTTGACGAGCCGACCGCCACGCTCTCCGACGTCGAGATCGAGCGGATTTTCGATGCGCTGCGAACCTTGAAGGCCAAGGGCAAGACGATTGTCTACATCACCCATCGTCTTGGCGAGGTCTTTGAAGTCTGCGATAGCGTCTCGGTGCTGCGCAACGGCGAACTGGTCGGCACCCGGCCGACCTCGGAAATCGACCGCGGCCATCTGATGGAGATGATGCTTGGTCGCAGCATTGGCGAGATGTATCCGACCTGGCAGAGCAAGTCTGCCGGCGCGGCGCTTGCTATCAGGAACCTGCACGTGCCGCCGGTCGTGCAAGACTTCAATCTCGTTGCCGAGCGCGGCACGGTCACCTGTATCGCTGGCCAGGTCGGTTCCGGCGCGCTGACGATCCTGCGCGCGCTTGCTGGCTTGAGCGCGGTCGCGACCGGTGAGGTTACTGTGCGCGGCAAGCCGATGCGGCTCCGCTCGGTGGCCGCGGCGCGATCGGCGAATGTACAATTCATTTCCGAGGACCGCGCCGGAGAAGGCGTATTTCTTCATTTGAGCGCCGGCCAGAATCTGATCGCGACCAAGCTGCGCGAGCACTCGATATGGGGCGTGCTGGCGCGGGCTAAGCTGCGGATGACAGCAGCGAAGCTTGCCGACGCCGTCGGCGTTGACCGCGCTCGCCTGCGTTCGCTGGCTGACGAGCTCAGCGGCGGCAATCAGCAAAAGCTTGCTTTTGGCCGCTGGATCGGCAGCGCACAGCCTGGCGTGCTGTTGATGAATGAACCCACGCGTGGTGTGGACGTCGGCGCCCGCGCCGAGATCTATCGCCTGGTTCGCGGCTTCTGCGATCAGGGCTATTGTGTAGTCATGGCGTCGTCCGACATCGAAGAGGTGCTCGGCATGGCGGATCGAGTTATTAGCATGTATCGCGGGCATCAGGTCGGCAGTTACCGGCGGGGCGAGGCGGACATGCATCGCGTCCTGGCCGACATTACGCATCCGGCGGCGGCATGACCGAAATTGCGCTCAGCAGTAGGCTGCGCGGAAGGGGCTTGCGCGCTCGCCACCTTGCGCTCGGTATCCGCATCGTCGCTGCAGCGACCATCGCGGGCTTCGCGCTGACGACCCAAGGATTCCTCTCTCCATTGAGCATCAATGCGCTGCTCACGGCGATTTCGTTTGTTGGCTGCGTCGCCGTCGGCATGACCTTCATTACGCTGACCGGCAATATCATGTCGCTCGCACTTGGCGCGACCGTGTCAGCGACCGCCCTGACTTTTCTCGCCACGCTGTCCTTTGGCATCGTTCCGGCGTTGCTATTCGCTCTGTTGTTTGGCGTCGTGATCACCGGCTTGCAGGGTTTCCTGGTCGGCTATTTCCGAGCCAATCCAATTCTTGTCAGCATCGCAGCTTTGTCGCTTTTGCTCGGCGGGGCGGCCTTCGCCACGGGAGGACACCGCATCTATCCTGCAGGCGAGGGTCTCGCGATATTCAAGGGACGCATCGCCGGCATCCCAGTTCAGGCGCTCTGCTTCTTTGCCACTGTGATCGTCGCGCAATTTATCCTGTCGTGGACCCGCATCGGCAGGCAGATGACCATGGTCGGCAGCAACAGCAGGGCCGCTATAGCCGCCGGCATCGAAATCACCTGGACTATCACGGTCGCCTATATGATCGCGGGCGCCTGCGCCGCCGTATCGGGCGTTCTTCTGGCGGCGCGCTACGGCTCCGGCGATATGGAATTGGGCGCCGGCTACGACTATGCGGCGATTGCCGCCGTGCTCGTCGGCGGCACCGCCATCGTTGGCGGTTCGGGCTCTGCCTTACGGACGCTGGCCGGAGTCACCGTCATTGCCATCATCGAAGTGGTGCTGCTGCTCCGCGGCTTCAGCGAGCAGCTGCAATATCTCATCACCGGAATCATTGTTCTCGCCGTGATCATGCTGCACGTCGTTGGTGAAAGGCGATGATCCAACAGTTCGGCAGGTTTCTCATAGCTCCCGGTGCGCGGCCGTTCACGATCATGGCCGGTGCTGTCGTCGTGCTTGGATTGATCGACCGCGGCAGCGGTTATTTTTTCAGTCAAGGTACGCTGTTCAGCGTCATGCAATTGTTCGCCTCGCTGGGCCTCGTGGCGCTGGGGCTCGGGCTATCCATGCTGGTGCGCGAGTTCGATCTGTCAGTCGCCGGCATGTTCAGCCTCGCCGGCTGCATTGCGGTCATCACCGGTGGTGCGAATCCTTGGCTGGGTGCGTTGCTGGGGGTAGCCGCCGGTGTCTTCAGTGGCCTGGTTCAAGGGCTGATCATGACTCGGCTCAAACTCAGCTCCGTTGGCGTCACGCTGGGCGGCCTCCTGACGCTGCAGGGACTGACATACGTCTTGTCCGGCAATCAGACTGTTAGTTATCCCAACATGAGCGTGGCGCTCGGTCTCAATGCGCCGTTTGCGCAGCTTTTCTCGGTGCGCAGCGCCGTGGCGCTTGCGGTATTCTTGCTGGCTGCTCTGGTGATGCGGTACACCCATATCGGCAGCGATGTGATCGCAACCGGCAGCGATCGCCGGGCGAGCCGCGTGGCCGGGCTGAACACAGATCGAATACTAATTGGAGTCTTCGCCGCTTCCGGCGCGTCATCAGCGCTCGCCGGTGTGCTTTTGAGCTACAGCCTGGGCGCCGCCTCGCCAATTGGCCTCTCGGACGTGCTGGCGCCAGCGGCTGCCGCTGCAATTGTCGGCGGCGTCTCGGTGATTGGCGGCCGCGGCAGCCCGGCCGGGATAGCGGCCGGGGTGCTCACGCTGTGCATTCTGCGGTCCGGGCTGAGCGCCATCGGCGTACCGCCCTATGTGCACGATCTGGTCACCGGCGGTATCCTGCTCTTCATCGCTGTGCTCGATGCGCCGGAACTCGTCCGCCATATTACGGCCTGGCGCCTCGACCGCGCCGAACGCCGCGCCCAAACGCTTACAGAGAAGCTGTCCTGATGCCGCAAATGTCCTCATCGCAGCCGCCCTCTTTCTACGATTTCGTGCCGCTGCCTGATCGCGCACCGCTGAAATTTCCCGGCGATGCAAATGTCGCTCTGATCTTCACGATCAATGTCGAATATTGGGAGCCCTTCCGGCCCGGTCAGAAGGAGCCGCTGTTTTCTGGCGGGCCGGCGACAATCCCGCATGCGCTGCCGGGCGACGTCCTCGACACCGCGAATTGGACTTGGCGCGAATACGGACAGCGTATCGGTATCTGGCGGTTGATGGATGTGTTCGATGCCATGGCGGTTGCGCCGTCCTGCACCTGCAACGGAATGATCCTGCGGGAGCGGCGGCGCATCATCGACGCCATCAAGGAACGCCGCTGGGAACTGGTGCCGCACAATTGGGCGCAAAACGATCTGCTGACCTATTACGCGCACGATCCGGCCGAGGAACGCGCCGTCATTCGCCGCACGCTTGACACCTACCAGGAGGTCGTCGGCAAGCCGGCGGCGGCCTGGTTATCGTCGGCCATACGCGGCACGCAGTATACGCCGGCCATTCTCAAGGAATTCGGCCTGATCGCCTATTGCGATTACCTCAATGATGATCAGCCTTACCTGATCGATACCATGCATGGCCCGATCGTCTGCATCCCCTATTCGAATGACGTCAACGACTTCAACATGTTCGCCCGCGGCGGCCTGTCGACGCGTGATGGCCTGGAGATGTTGCGGCTATGCTTCGATCAGCTTCACGCCGAGGGAGCCGAAACCGGACGCATCATGAACGTCGGATTGCACCCACATGTCATCGGTCAGCCGCATCGGATAGCCGCTTTGCGTGAATTCATCGAATACGTCAAAAGCAAACCCGGCGTCTGGTTTCCGACGCGCGAGCAGATGGCGACCTGGTATTTTGGCGAAGCCGCAAAGCACCTTCGGCGCGGCTAGAGCGTCGCAAAAGGGCACTCTGGGTCTCCGCTTTCGCGGGGACGAGCGGAGTTTGGGTTGATCACGTCACTTTAGTCGAATCAAAACTCTTCGAGTAGCCGGCCGAGTCCCGCAATCTTGTCGTTAATGCCATTTTGCCGCAGCGCGTGCCAATAGGTTGCCGTGTTTATGGCGATGACCGGCTTGCCCAGCCACAACTCAGCCGCGGCCGCAAGACGCACCATGCTCAGGTTGGTTCCCACCTGAAGGATTGCATCGACGTCGCGTCCGTCGCCGTTGAGTTCAATCAGCCGGTCCCGCAGCGTATCCGGGGTGACCTCGGCGATGGCCGTCCAGCTCTTGCACGCCAAGTAAATGTCGCGAACGATCTCAAAACCGGAATCGGTGAAGTAACGCGCCACCTCGCGGTTGGCGACCGGATAGTAGGGTGACAAAAAAGCGATCCGCTTCACGCTGCCATAGGCTTTGAGCGCGGCGGTGCAGGAATGCGACCCGATGGAAATGCCAACACCGGCTTCGCGCTCGACCTTGGCCTGAAAGGCATCGGCGCCAGCGGTGCCACCGTAGAAGGTCACCGCTGACATCCCCATGACCAGGTAATCCGGCGAACAGGTCATTACGCTGCGAACGGCCTCGAGCACGTTCTGGCCGATAACCTGTGTGCCTGCCATGAACGTATCGTTGCTGACCGCTTGCGCGTTCGGCGTGAAGATCCGACTGTAATGATTGGTGACCCCCACCGGTCGCATCATTTCGAAATCGGGTTGAACAATCGTGTTCGTGGACGGTCCGATCACACCGAATTTGCGTCGCCAGCCCAAAACGTCGCGCATCGATGGTCTACCTGAAAGGCCATTGCCTGAACATTCGGTAACATTGCTGGGCCGACAGCAGGTCGTCAAGCTAGGTTCCGCATCGATCGCAAGGTTCACCTGCTGGCCTGGCGGTGGGCGCTCGATATAATGGGTCACCAGCGGTGACTATCGCTACGCATCGAAGGACTATCGGCGAATGGCGAATGACAACGATCGAGTCGTGGTGGTCGGCGCAGGGCCTGTTGGCTTGACCGCGGCGCTGGCGCTGGCGCGGCGCAATATTCCCGTCACGTTGCTGACGGCCGAGAAAGAGCCGGTCAAAGAGCTGCGCGGGTCAACCTTTCATCCGCCGACGCTCGATCTGCTCGACGAGTTCGGCATCGTAAATCGCATGATCGAGACCGGTCTTCGGGCACCCACTTGGCAGTTTCGCGATCGCGAAACCGGCCCCGTCGCGACCTTCGATATGTCCTTGCTTGCCGGTGATACCAATCACCCTTATCGCGTGCAATGCGAGCAATGGAAGCTGATGCGGCTCCTTGAAGAGGAGTTGCGGAAGGTGCCGGGGACAGACATTCGCTTCGGATATGAAGCGATCGAGGTGGAGCAGAACGATAATTCGGCAACCGTGCTTGCCAGCGCAGACACGGGCGAGCACGCGGTCGCGGGTCGCTACGTAATCGCCGCCGACGGCGCTCGCAGTACGGTTCGGCAATCGCTCGGCACCGAGTTCGAGGGTTTCACCTATCCGGAACTGTTTCTGATCGCCTCGACCGACTTCCCGTTTGAGAAAACGCTGACCGGTATCGCTTATGTCAATTACATTGCCGATCCCTTCGAGTGGCTGGTCCTGCTGCGCGTACCAGGGTTGTGGCGCGTGCTGGTCCCGGCCCCGGAGAACGCCGATCGCGCCTTCCTTTTATCCGACGAGTCATTGCAGGGCGTTCTTCACCGCGTGGTGCAACGCGCCGAGCCGTACGCAATCGCGCACCGTTCGCTCTACCATGTGCACCAGAGGGTGGCGAAGGATTTCCGCCGCGGTCGCGTCTTCCTCGCTGGGGATGCGGCTCATATCAACAATCCGCTTGGCGGCATGGGCATGAATGGGGGCATTCAGGACGCGTTCAATCTGGTGGAGAAGCTCGCGCAGGTGTGGGCTGGAACCGACGACCGCCTGCTCGACCGCTACACCCGCCAACGCCGCACGGTGGCGATCGAAGCCGTCCAGCAGCAGACGCACCGCAATCAACAGATCCTTAGTGAGCGCGATCCAGCCGTCCGCAAAAGGTCGCTCGACGAAATGCGACGGATCGCGGCCGACAAGTCTTCGGCGCGCGAGTACCTGCTCCGATCATCGATGATCGCGAGCATGCGCCACGCCGCGACGATCCAATGAGCTGATAACAGGAGTCGCCTAATGGCGGATGATGATCTCGCTCTGTACCGTGCGCAGACCTTTGGTGCCACGATCGGCATTGGAGCGCGGCCCGCACTCTGTATCGTTGATTTCGTCAATGGTTTCGCCGATCCGGCAGTGTTTGGCGGCGGCAATATCAAGCCGGCTGTCACGACCACGATTGGCTTGCTGGCGGCGGCGCGGCGACGAGCGCTGCCGATTGCCTTTTCAAGGGTTGTGTACGCCGAGGACGGCAGCGACGACTGCGTGTTCGTCCATAAGGTGCCGGCGCTGGCCAAACTGACCGAGGACGCCTTCGTCGCCCAGATTGTCCCCGAACTGCCGCCACTGCCGAATGAAACGATCCTGCGCAAGACGCAGCCTTCCGCCTTTTTCGGCACCGGCTATGCCAACCTGCTGCGGCGGCAAGGTGTCGACACAGTGATCGTCGCCGGCTGCACGACATCGGGATGTGTCCGTGCCACTGTCGTCGATTCGATGAGCCATAACTTCCGCACCATCGTCGCACGCGACTGCGTCGGTGATCGTTCGCTCGCAGGTCACGAGGCTAATCTGTTCGACATGGAACAAAAGTACGCGGATCTAATGGAATCCGAGGCGATCATCGCATCGCTAGGCGCGATTGCGTCCGCGGCTTAGGTAAACACTAAAATCAATCGCCCGCCTTGTATTTTGCCTCGCGCTCCCAATAATCAGGGAAGCCGACCACCCGCTGCAGTTCCGCGAACGAAATGCTCGGCGGCAACGGCTTGTTGTTCTCCGGGCGGAGCGCCGCAAGCGCAGCTTGCATCGCGGCGATGGCGGATGACATCAGCACCACCGGATAAAGTGCGAGCTTGTAGCCAATGCTCTGTAATTCGTGCGGCGGCAGAATGGGTGTCTTGCCGCCGGGTACCATGTTAGCCATGCAGGGATTGCGCATCGCTTGGCAGAAGCGGCGCATCTCGGATTCATTTTCCGGCGCTTCGAGAAAAATGATGTCGGCGCCTTCCGCTTCGAAGTCGCGACAGCGCTGGAGCGCCTCATCGAAGCCATGGACCGCTCGCGCATCGGTTCGCGCCAAAATCAGGATATCGGCATCGCGGCGCGCATCGACAGCGGCGCGAATCTTAACTCGCGCTTCGTCTCGCCCGATCACCTGCTTGCCGCGGGTGTGGCCGCATTTTTTCGGACTGACCTGATCCTCGATCATCACAGCGGCGGCGCCGGCGCGCGCATATTCAACCACGGCGCGCTGCACGTTAAGGGCGTTGCCATATCCGGTATCGCCATCGGCGATCAGAGGAATCTTTCCTGCGCCGCTCGCACAGTTGCGCGCGCTGTCCAGCATTTCGGCAAATGAGATGAGTCCGGTATCCGGCAGCCCAAGGCGGGCGGCAGAGACGGCAAACCCACTCATGAATGTAACCTTAAAGCCGGTGTCGGCAATCAACTTAGCCGACAGCGCGTCAAAGCATCCAGGCATGATTTCCAAGTTCGGGCCAACCAGAATTTCACGCAATTTTTGGGCAGGCGTCATAGTTCACACACCTCGTCGTTTAAACAGCGGCGCTCGGATCGTCCGGCCGTCAAACCGTTGCGGCGCGGATTTAGTCAGGAGGCCGAATCCCTGCAGCTGCGATCGCGGCGGCGAATGCGTCATGGTCGCGGTGAAAGACCGCCTCGCTTTCGCTTCCCGTCAGTCCGCCGGGGACAATGCCTAGCTTGGTCAAACGGATGGAAACCTCTGGCGTCTTCACGAACCTCGTGACCTCTGTCCTGATGGCGCCGATGATCGGCTCCGGCGTCTTGCTCGGCGCCAGAAAGCCGTTCCAGGAGGAGAATTCGAATCCGGGCAGGGTCTCGGCGACAGTCGGAATGTCGGGCGCGACCGGCAGCCGCCGAGCGGTGCCCACGGCGATCAGGCGGATCTTGTCGTTGTTGGCATAAGGCAGCAGCACCGACGCATTGCCAAAATATAGATCGACGAGACCAGCGAGCAGGTCGGACACAGCTTGTGGCTCGCTGTGCGCCGGCACCATGACGAGGTTCACGCCGGCACGGGCAAATAACAGCACGGGCGCCAGATGGCTGATATTCTGCGTACCTGCCACCGTGAAATTGAGCTTGCCGGGGTTGGCCTTCGCGTAAGCCAGAAACTCCGGAAGCGTCTGAACGGGCAGGCTTTTCTTGATCGCGAGAACCTGGGTGCCGGTCCCCACATTGGTAATTGGCACGAGTTGCGATGAAGGATCGAAATCGAGCTTCTGTATCTGTGGAGTCAGCGTGACCATCGATGAAGCAGCGAACAACAGAGTGTATCCGTCAGGGGTTGCATTGGCAACGATTCGCGTCCCGAGCGCGCCGCCCGCGCTAGGATGATTTTCAACTACGAACGGCTGACCGAATTTCGATGAAAGGTCTTGTGCGGCGAGCCGAGCCATCATGTCTGTATTGCCGCCCGCGCCGAAAGGCACGACAATCGTCACCGCGCGGTCGGGCCAATCGGCCGCAGGTAACGATCGAGGGGGGACGATTAGCGCCAAGAACGCGCAGCAAATGAACAGCATATGAGATTGGCGTCTCGCCATGTTTCTCGTCTCTTTCATGTCAGCTCACTACCAGATGAACGTTTGCCGAATAATATGCTACCAATCGGCAGGCTTGGCACAAGTCCGATACGGCAGGTTCAGTTTTCCCGGAAGGAGCTAACGAGGTTCGCTTCCGTCTCCTTAGCGCAGGTCTTTGTCAGAATAAGACCAGTAAAATCAGAGGCGATTTTTTTAGGTAGGTGCCCGGAGGCGGCGTCATCCGTCGCGTTTGGTAATCGTTTGCCCATTAGCTTCCCCCTCTGGCTAAGCGGTGTCAAATACTACTGGTTGCCAGGTAACAAAATGTATAGATGCGCGCTAAGATGCGATGCTGAGGCGGTCCGTAATTGGGGAAATGGCGCGCCCGAAGAGAGGGGAACCCTATAAGCCGAAGAGTGCAGAAAGTGCCCATTTCATCGGCGTTTACCCTGTCGCCAATTACTGTCGCCAACAGACTGCCGCCAAGTGCTGTCGCCAGCTATATTCGCCGCAGTGTCCATGGAGTACAGCGTCATGGCAAGAGCGCGGCACGGGACTTACATTTTCCAGCGGCCCGGTTCCTCGAATTGGTGGGTCAAGGTCCGCAGCGGCGGCCAGCGTATCGAGAAGTCGCTAGGCACACCCCACCGCGCCGAAGCCGAAATCATTGCGTTGCGGGACTTTATCCCCGACCACAAAGAGCGGCTTCGCGCGGCGCGGCCTCGACTCGAATGGCAGCACAAGTTTGAGCCGGGCCGCGAGCACATCGGCGAGGACGGCGGGCGCATCATCGCAACCGACAAGGAATTGATCTACATCGGTCCTGACGGCGCGATCACGGGGACTGAGCGGAACCTGCAATCCTATCTTTCAAGCGTGCCACGGCTCGGCTTGCCGGTGCCAGTTCCTATCGCAGTCACGGAGGCGGAACGGCCGACACTCGCCACAAAGGACGGCGACGATGCCATTCTCGAACTGTATTTGCAGCATTCAGGCATCGGCCAATACAGCCAGCGGGAAGCGCGGAACGTGTGGGCGCTCTTTAGGAAGCTCACCAACGGGAAGCCGCTCAAGGACTGCACACGCGATGACGGCCGCTTGCTGGTCCAGCACTTTGAAAATCTCGGCAACAAGACCGCTACAATCCACAAAAAAGTCACGTGGCTGAACGCAGCAGTTAACTTCGCCATCAAGGAAGGGACGCTGCGCTTCAATCCATTCAGCGGCATCGTGCCCAAGGTGGATGATGCCGAACGCCGCATGCCATTGGATGACCCGGACATGAAGGCTTGCCGAAAAAATCTCGGCACGCTCAGCGAGTCCGATCAACTGTTGTTCCGGCTCTTGGCGTGCACCGGCATGAGATTAGGCGAGGCGTTCGGGATCAGCAGCGAAGCAACCGAACGCGGCGTGCGGTATTGCATCGTCGGGACCAAAACAGAGGCATCCAAGCGCCGCGTGCCCTTCCCTTCGGCCGTGCTCCCGTATCTGCCGAAGAAGGTCACGGCGCCGCTGTTCCAAGGCGACGCGCCACACGCAAGCAAGCGACTCAATCGGTTCTTGCGTGACAGTGGCATCACCGCTCCCGGCAAAGTAGCGCACAGTCTCAGGCACCGCGCGGCGGATAGGCTCCGAGCCGCTGGCGCGCCGGTCGATATTCGGCACGCCTTACTTGGACACGAAACACGCTCCGTTGCTGAGGGCTACGGCGCGGGCCATCCTGTTGTGTTGCTGAAAAAGTGGGTCGATAAAATTGGCTTTTAAGATGAAGCGGGCGGCCTAATTCACTCCGGCAGGTCTGCCACGGCGTCCGTTTTCGGGGAACGGACTTGCCACCGGCGGTTCGCCGTAGATTAAAGCGTCCGGGACCCTTCCCCGCGCACATTTGATCTGAGTCAAAGTGGGGTCCGCTCAATGCAAATACATGGATGAGCCCCTTAAAGGGCGCGGAGCTTTCCATGACGAAAACCAGCTTGCTTGCGGGAGTCGGCCTCTTGGCCCTTGGTTGCATATCGGCATCGGGTCAGCAGGTCACAGGTGTCCCGGGTTCGCCCGGTGCCACCACCACGATAGACAATAAACAGCTTCCGCCGCTTCCTCCGAAATTCGGTGGGGTGATCAAGGATAGAGCTACCGAGTCAACGCCTTGGTGGCCGCCGCGCATCGTACCGCCGAAGGGCGCACCCAACGTGTTGCTTATTATGACGGATGACCAGGGTTTCGGCGCACCGAGTACCTTTGGCGGCGTCATACCCACGCCCACGATGGACCGCATCGCACAGCAGGGGCTGCGCTACACGAATTTCCACTCCACGTCGCTCTGCTCGCCGTCGCGGGCGGCGATTATCACCGGACGCAACCATCACTCGGTGGGCTACGGCGTCGTTGGTGAAGTAGCGACGGGGTTTCCGGGTTACGACTCGATCATTCCGATTGACAAGGGCACCATCGGTACCATCCTGAAAGAGAACGGGTACGCAACTGCGTGGTTTGGCAAGGACCACAACACGCCCTCTTATCAGTCAAGCCAAGCCGGACCATTCAATCAATGGCCCAACGGTATGGGGTTCGAGTATTTCTATGGCTTTGTCGGCGGCGACGCCAGCCAGTGGGAACCGAACCTCTTTCGCAATACGACTGCGATTTATCCCTTCCAAGGCAATCCCGGCTGGAACCTCGAGACTGCGATGGCCGACGAAGCCATCCAGCACATCAAGGAACTCAAGGAGGTCGCGCCCGATAAGCCTTGGTTCGTCTATTACGTGCCCGGCGCTACGCACGCGCCGCATCATCCGACGCCGGAGTGGATCGAAAAGATCAGCGCCATGCATCTTTTCGACGAAGGTTGGAATAAAGTGCGCGAGACCATCTTCGCCAACCAGAAGCGCCTGGGCATCATGCCCGAAAACGCCAAGCTGACACCGTGGCCGAAGGAATTGCCGGAGTGGGATACGCTCAGTTTCGACGAGAAGAAGCTCTTCATCAAGCAAGCGGATGTCTACGGAGCCTATCTGGCCTACGCCGACCATGAGATCGGCCGAGTCATCCAGGAGGTCGAAGACCTCGGCGAACTCGACAACACCCTGATCATCTACATCGGTGGTGACAACGGCGCGAGCGCCGAAGGTATGCTGAACGGCACGCCGAACGAGTTCACTACATTCAATGGCATTGCCGTGCCGGTGAAGGACCAGTTTCTCTGGTATCCGTTCTGGGGATCGGAGCGGACATTTCCGCACTATGCCGCGGAATGGGCATGGGCGATGGACACTCCGTTCAAATGGGTCAAGCAGGTAGCGTCGCACTTCGGCGGAACGGCCCAGGGCATGGCGATGTCGTGGCGCGGTCACATCGCTGACACCGGCGGCATCCGCCGCCAGTTCTCTCACCTCATCGACATCGTACCGACCATTCTCGAAGCGACCGGCATCCCGGCGCCCGATGCGATCGACGGCATCAAGCAGAAGCCCATCGAAGGCGTTAGCATGGCCTACACCTGGGACAAGGCAAACGCCAACGCCCCCAGCCGACACACGACGCAATACTTCGAGATGCTCGGCAATCGCGCGATCTATAGCGACGGATGGCTGGCCGCCACGACGCCGGCAACCCTGCCGTGGGAACTAAGCACCGCCCCGCCCCCCGATGTGATCACCGGCTACAAGTGGGAACTTTATAACGTCCAAGAAGACCCGACTGAGTACAACGACCTCGCCGCAAAGATGCCGGACAAGCTCAAGCAGATGCAGGACCTCTTTTATTCCGAGGCGAAAAAGTATGACGTGCTGCCGCTCGACAACTCCTCGCTTGCGCGCTGGAATACGCCGCGTCCGAGCCTCACGGCCGGACAAACGGTCTTCACCTATTCGGGCGAACTGACCGGCGTGCCGGCCAGCGCTGCGCCGAGCATTCTGGGCAAATCCTACACCATCACCGCCGAGGTCGAGGTTCCAGAAGGCGGCGCCGAAGGCATGATCGTTACCCAAGGCGGGCGCTTCGGTGGCTATGGCCTGTTCTTGAGCAAAGGGGAGCTTGGCTTGGATCGAGGCAAAGTTGTGTTCCTCTATAACTTCCTCGATCTCAAACGCACGATGTGGGAAGGCCCGGCATTGAAGGCCGGCAAGCACACCATAGTCTTCGACTTCAAATCCGACGGTCCAGAGTTGGGCAAGGGAGGGACCGGCGTGCTGTCTGTAGACGGCAAGGAAGTAGCCAGGAACTCGATGGAGCACACCACTCCGATCACGTTCCCGGAGGATGAAACCTTCGACGTCGGCCAAGACACCCGCACCGGGGTCGCGCTGGTGGAATACCGTTACGACGTTCCATTCAAGTTCACCGGCAAGATCGACAAGCTGACCTTCAAGATCGAACCGGAGAAGGACGCCAAAGCAAAGCAATAGCGGCTCGCGTCATTGATGATTGCGGCGGACTCCAAACTTGGCGCAATGAACGGAGTAATGAAAAAGACGTTGATCTTCGCCGCTGTCGGCGAGGCCGCTATCCGCTCAAGTTCCTCCCGTCGAGCACAGCTTAGTCATCGTGTCGAACACAATTTGCCGCGTGATCGGTCGAGTCCGGCTGCTACTCGATCATCACCCGGAACGGCTCGCTTATTCCGACCAGAATTTCCCCGCGCTTCCGAATGACGAAAGCTTCAACAAGATGAATTCCTCGATACAATAGCCTTTCCCAACGCGAATTGTCGCTTTCCGGCCTATAAAAACCGCCGCGCAGGGCATTGTCGCGCCACGCCGCCTCGTCAGTGTTCGTCACTCTCCATTCGACCCGGTAGATGTCGCTGTCGAATGGCATCCCGGTGTTAGTAATCGCTTTGAAGTGCAGCCAATGATGTTTGGGCAAAGGATCAAGCGAATTGATCTCCCGAACTCGCTGCCCGTGTTCGGTGTTGCACAAATCGGCACGAATGCGGACGGAAAGGTTTGTCTGCCCACGGGGCCAGAGAGGCGCTTGCATGTACGACTTCTTATTGAAGCCCACCGGCAATGCGCGGGCACCAAGTTGTTTAACGGCGTCAACCAGATCGGTGATTAGTGCTGAGTCACCAACAGTTCTCCGAAGAACCGCCAACGCCGTCTTGCTGACGGACTTGCCTTCTTCCAGCACAACACCGCTGGCGAAGTCATCGCCAAATACTCTGCGCCACTTTGCGATGCTTTCACTTCGATCTCCTTCGTCGAAGGCCTCATCAATCCACTTGCGGTAGGTGTGTATTTTTTCTCGGAAATTAGAGTATTGATCGTCAGTCCAAGCTTCCGCAAAATTCTCGGTAGCGAGGAATGGATTTGTAACTGTTGGCTTGATCGTGTTGACTTGGAGCCAGTCATCCACTCGGCCGAAGATCGTTTTGAGCGCGGTTGGGGTGTCGGCGAACTCGTCGGAATTTTCGTCCGACGCATAGATGCGATAGCCGAGTATCGTCGTGAGCAACACCGACGAGCACGTAAATCGCGTCTTGATATCTCGAAGGTATTTGATGAGACGCGTCACTTTCCGAAAGGTATTGCTGCCGGAATAGCTATTCCGGGCAATCAGCCAATCGGTATATTGCTTCGGTTCAGTGCGCTCAAACCGGTCCGTATCGCGATTGCAGACTTCAAACCGAATGTTCCCGTCTCGATTGACTACGCAAGGTGCGATGTCAATCTTTTTGTCGTTTGCATAGGTTATTGTCACACAATGCGACCATGGCTTGGCCATGTCCTTATAAGTCTTGTTCGCCTTGAAGGCGGCAAGCAGGGTCTCGATATAGTTCTTAGCAGTCCATCCATCGACCGGCTGAACAAACACGATTAGGTCGGCATCGAATTCGCCTTGGTCAACGGGCTTGATAATGGTCTTATGCGCCCAAGAACCTTGGGCCATCCATCCATGCAGATGTGGCTGCCAATCAGACGCTCGCACAGCATCCTTGATTGCATCAATGCTTGTGTCGAGGTCCGTTACCCTCGTATCGTTGAGGTTGACGGTATTTGTCAAAAAGTCGTTGAAGAGATCGACGTGCTTCATTTTCCGTCTCGCTGCGCAGCACGTCGCGTATAGCGGTCGTTCTGATAATCGGCCCACCGTTCATTCAAATACCCCGCTCGCATGTTGTACGCGTAAGGCACGCTTGCCGGTGCGCTTTCAACGGCAGAATTGTAGTCGGCGAACGCGAGCAGCACGTCAGCAATCGGGTAGCCTGCGGCGTCGGCTGTGATAAACCGGCATCTCGTTTTCTGCCTTTAGCTCATACGCTCTCAGTTGAATAAAGTGGCGCAAAACGTCAAACGGGAAGAGCTACATCGGGTTGAAGCGGCCAAAATCCGTCACAGGCACTGACGGGACCGCGACTGCATGGAAAATCGTTTGGCGCATCAGGGCGCGAAATGCCGCGCTTGCCGCGTCGACCTGGTCGTCATGCGCCCCGCTGGGAAATGCGCAGAGCTCCTCAACGAAGGCCGTATTCCACGGCGCTTCCAATAACTTGACCATGCCGTGTTCACACTGCGCGGCAAATGGATCAGCGCGGTTCTCTTTCGATCCCTCCTCGCGCTCGGTCAAAACCGTAAAGCCCTGCAGCACAGTGCCGGCGAGATGATGTGCTTCGAACCTACCGGCACCACCGGGGTCTTGGGGGATCCTAATCCTATAGGACGCGCCGCCGTGGGCTTGATCCAGCACTGCCGTCGTGCGGATCTTCTCCTCGCGGCGCCGGGGCTGAGCATGCGAGGCAGAGTCATTCAGAACAGTGGATCGTTACGGTACGGCATTGTTCGAGGGTATGGATATGCGCGACAGCCGCACCCATAACTATCCGCCATTGCGGAACTACCGCAACGTAGATGTACACCGTCCACGACATCCACCCCTTCCTGTCTGATGAGATCGTCCACCGCGGAGCTGCGCGCGCTGGCATAACTTGGCACTATTGTCGACCGCATGTGGTAGACCTCGAATATGAGATGGATTGCCGGGGGCTAACCGTCGAGCACGTGGTATGAAGCGAGCGTGGCGGGTTCGTTCCTGGGAGCTCAGGTATGATCAAGCGAGACGAGCGACATAATGATCAATGCGATTGACATCGTTGTTAACCCCCTAACGCCTCGTATTGTGGCAGCGCGTCCAGTTTGGACGCGAGAATTCCACATCAAGAAGATTGGTCGCGCTGCCGAAGATGTCCAGTCGGTCACTTTGGAGCAGATGTTGGCACAGATGGATCAGGCGGGTGTTGAGCGCGCTTTCCTGGTCGCATGCAAGCTGGGGCAGGAAGGAACTCCAGGCGCCTGGCATATGCCCTACGAATGGATTGCGGAGGCCGTGCAGCAATATCCGGACCGCTTTAGCGCGCTCGCTGGCATCGATCCGACGGAAGGAATGGAGGGCCTGCGCAAGCTCGAGCGGGCAGTGGCGGAGATGGGTTTCATCGGCGCTCATACTTATCCGCATTGGTTTGAGCTGCCGCCCAACGACCGCCGTTACTATCCGTTCTATGCCAAGTGCTGCGAACTCAACGTGCCGATCCAAATGCAGGTTGGGCAATCACTGATCTATTACAATAAACGCCCCCTCCGTAGCGTTGGAAGACCCCTTTATCTTGACGATATCGCTTGCGATTTTCCTGAACTCAAATTGATCGGCATTCATATTGGTATTCCCTGGCACGACGAAATGATCGCAATGGCATGGAAGCACGAAAACGTTTTCATCGGCTCAGATGCCCACAGTCCAAAATATTGGCCGGAAAGCTTCAAGCATTACCTCAACACATATGGCAGCCATAAGGTGATGTTCGGAACCGACTATCCGGTACTTTCGTTCAAGCGTACGCGAGACGAGATCGAAGCGCTTGGGCTCAGCAAGGACGCAATGCAGCTATTCCTTCGCGATAATGCGCTGAGGGTCTATGGTCTTTCGTCAACGGTCTAGTGGCCTCTGGAGTAATCGTATGCTCAGGCTCGTCCTCCGTCTTATCCTGGTCGCGGTGGCGATTGATGGCGGCGTCGCCACCGCCGCCGATGGCAAAGTGTCGTTAGGCGTTGTGACCGCGCAAAGCGGCCCGCTCGCAGCGCCGGGAAAGTTTCAACTCAACGGCTTTCAACTCGCAGTCGATGACGTCAACAAAGCCGGCGGCGTTAGGATTGGCGGTAAAAGCTACGAAGTTGAGATAAAGGTCTACGATACCCGGTGCGCCCCGGCCGAAGGCGCTTCGGCGATACAACGCCTGGCAACCGTTGATAAAACGCCGATCGTGCTTGGCGAACTATGCACGCCAGTGGCCGAAGCAGAATCACCGATCGCACTCGATTTCGAGGTCCCCTTCATCGTTACGGTGGCTACCGGCCCTAGCATTACCGATCACGGCAATCCCTACACATTCCGTGTCAACGCCAACAATACGCAACTCACCAAGTCGTTGGCGGATTATGTTGCGGCGACGAAACTGTCACCGCTCGCTTTCATCGCCTGGAATAATGATGCAGGCCGGGGTGGCGTGAATGGAATGCGTGCCGCTCTGCCAAAGTCTATCGAACCTGGCTACGTAGGCTATTTCAATGTCGGCGAGGTGGACTTTTCCAGCCACATCGCCAACATTCGAAATTCCGGCGCCAAGGCGGTGGTACTTCTGATGGATGAAGAGCCGGGCGCTTTGGCAATCAAACAGATTCGCGATGCCGGATTGGACGTCGCTTTGATCGGAACGTTAGCGATGGGCTCAAACCGATTTCTTACGCGCCTAGATGCCAAGTATCTTGCTGGGATGGCGCAGTACAGCGCATTTCCGCCGAACCTGCCGATTCCGCGCATCAAAGCATTTAACGACGCGTATAAGGCCCGTTTCAAAGAGGAGTCACATGGCTTTGCTGCCCAGTCCTATGACGGTCTGCGTATTGCCGTTGCGGCACTTGAGAGAGCCGGAAGCATCAGCGACGGCAAGGCGATCCGCGACGCTATTGCCGCGACCTCAACTGAAGGCGTGATTGGCGCGATCAAATTTGACGCCCACGGTCAGGCATCGCCGCCGATTTACATCACGCAATGGTGCGATAATGGCACGCGCAAAGTAGTGCTCCCCGCGCAATATAAGGCGGACTGCGGCGGTGGCTGATCATCAAAGTCGCGTACAGAGGACGCAATGTTGACGGCGCTTCTTGAGCAGATCGTCAACGGTTTCATCATCGGTGGCATTTATGTCCTCGTTGCACTCGGCATGGCGCTGATATTCGGCGTCATGCAGGTGTTTAATTTTGCACACGGCGTGCTTTTCACGGCAGGCGGCTACATCTGCTATTTCGTGTTCTACAAATTGATTGGGAATTATCCGGCCTCTATCGCCTTGTCGATGTTTGCCGTTGGACTGCTAGGCCTCGTTTTGGAAATGGCCGTTTTTCGGCGCTTGCGTGATAACGTATCGATGCAGATCGTAGCTTCGCTCGGATTGATCCTGATCATTCAAAATGGCGTCGTCGCTTTGTGGGGTCCACAGGCGCTGCAAATGCGAGTGTTGCCAGCCCAGATCATCTTGCGGTTTGGACCCCTCAGTTTTACGGCGCAGCACGCAGTAATTATCGCGACGGTCGCGGCAACTGTGACGCTACTGCATCTCTTTTTGACGCGGAGCCGGCTTGGCACGGCCATTCGGGCTATCAGCCAGAATCCTGATGCCGCGCTTGTTGTCGGCGTCGACTCCAACCGCATCTTCCTGCTCACTTTTGCAACTGCAGGCGCATTGGCGGCCCTCGGCGGCGCACTCATCGGCCCATTGTTTCTGATATTTCCACAAATGGGTGATCTGCCGCTACTTAAGGCGCTGACCGCAATCGTGCTGGGCGGCATGGGCAGCGTGCCGGGAGCGATTATAGGGGGGTTTGCAATTGGCATTGTCGAATCCGTCTCGACCTTGTTCATCCCCACGGACTTCCGCGACACGGTTGTGTTCAGCCTGTTGATATTGGTGTTGCTGATTAAGCCAAGGGGCCTTTTCGGCGTTCGGATCCGGGGCGAGGCTTGAACATGCGGTCATCACCGCTGTCGTTCGCCGCTGTCTTAGGCTTATTCACGGTGCTCTATTCCATCCCGTTCGCCGCACCAGTTGGGCCCTACACGTTGCAAATTCTCTCGTTGGCGCTGTGTTACGCGGTATCGGCAATCGGGCTCAACTTGTTGTTCGGCTACACCGGACTGGTTTCGGTCGGTCACATGGGTTTCGCCGGCGTCGGCGGCTATGTCGCGGCATTGCTGATGAAGTATGGATCCGTCGGCTTTGTCCCTGCATTGGCCGCAGGCGCGGTTTGTGCCGGTGCCGCAGGCGTTGTGATCGGCGCTCCATGCCTTCGTTTGCGCAGTCACTTTTTCATCATCGTTACGCTGGCATTAAGCATCATCCTCTACACCCTCTTCAACAATCTTGATGCCGTAACCGGCGGCGCTGAAGGTCTGCCGGGCATTCCGCGGCCATCACCGTTTCATCTCGGAGTTATTGCGGTCGACTTTCGGCTGCCCAATGGGTTCTACTGGCTGGCCCTGACTACGCTCGCCACGATTTTCATCCTACAATATCTGATTGTGAACTCGGACTTTGGCCGCTCCCTGGCCGCGATCCGTCAGGATGAGACGGTTGCCGCCGCGCGCGGCGTGAATGTATTCGCCCATAAGCTTGTAGTGTTCGGAATTTCCACTGCAATTGCAGGTCTTGGTGGCGGACTCACCGTCACATTTCTCCGGGTGGCGGCACCATCGTCCTTCGACCTAGCCGAGAGCATCAATCTGGTGATGATCGTTATTCTCGGTGGTGCCGGCTCCCTCTTTGGGCCATTGGCCGGTGCCGCTCTTTTCATCGTCATCCCTGAAGTGCTGAGGCTTGCACAGGAGCTACGGCTCGTTGCTTTCGGCGCAATGCTGGTGCTGCTCGCCCTGTATTGGCCACGTGGCGTATGCGGACTTGCTGTGACGCTCAAGCACTGGCTTAGCATGAGGGCTCCTCCGAATGGGCGCTATCCTTGAACTCCTTAGATTGCGTAAAGCATTTGGTGGGATCGTTGCCCTCAACGACCTCACGCTGACCATCGAGCAACCAGGCATCTACGGGTTGATCGGGCCAAATGGTGCCGGCAAGACCACGCTTTTTGATGTGATCTGTGGTCGCGAAACCGTCGGCGGCGGTACGATCCGCTTCTGCGGAAAGTTGATTGAGCGGCTCCGTGTGCACGACCGCGCTCGACTAGGTTTTTCGCGTACATTCCAAGAATGTCGCGTCCTGCTTGAAGAAAGCTGTCTCGACAACGTGCTGTTCGCGGCGCAGGACAAACGTCTTAATCGAGAATTCCAACAAGCCATGAAGCGCACGAACAGCAAAAGGGCTGAGCTAACGGCGGAAGCCTTCAGGCTGCTTACCCTTGTTAATCTTGATTCTTATGTCAACATGCCAGCGGCGAATCTTTCATATGGACAACGACGTCTTCTGGAAATTGTTTCAGCCTTGATTACGCGGCCGCGAATTCTGCTTCTGGACGAGCCGGCCTCGGGCGTCAATCCGACGCTGCTCCAAACCCTGCGCGATTTTCTTCTCCGCATCTACCGAGAGCGCGATATTGTTTTGTTGATTGTGGAGCACAATATGGAATTCATCATGTCGCTTGCCTCACACATCGTAGTGATGCACCAGGGTCAAGTATTGGCCCAGGGCGCGCCGGTTGAAATTCAATCAAATCCACGTGTGATTGAGGCTTATCTCGGATGACACGTGTGATTGAGGCTTATCTCGGATGAGCAGGGCCCTTCTGACTGTGCGTAACTTGAAGGCCGGCTACGGCGACGGTCGCTTCATTATTGATGGTGTCGATTTCGATCTGCAGTCCGGCGAAGTGGTCACCGTAATCGGTCAGAACGGTGCCGGCAAATCCACAATGCTTAAAGCGATCTATCACCTCGTCCGGGAACGGTCGGGCGACGTTCGTCTGGCTGGTGAACCTATATTTTCAATGCGTCCTCACGAATTGCTGCGAATAGGCCTGGCCTATATCCCCCAGCAGCATACAGTATTTCCGGGCTTATCCATTGCGGAGAATCTGCTGATGGGGGGATACCTGATCGAAAATCGTACAGTGCTTGCGTCCCGCATCGCAGCAGTGCAGGCAATGTTTCCGGTTCTGTCGGAACGGAGTAACCAATATGCGGCGAGCCTATCGGGGGGCGAACAACGCATGCTCGAGATTGCGCGAACTTTGGTGATGGATCCGAAGGTCATCATTCTCGATGAACCTTCGATTGGGCTCGCGCCCCGGGTGGTCGATCAAGTATTTCGCGTGGTGCGCGGTCTTGCCAACAATGGCAAAGCAATTCTGATGGTGGAGCAGAACGTCAAAAAGGCTCTTGAGGCCGCGGATCGCGCCTTTTTACTCGAACTAGGACGCATCCGTCTGCAAGATCGGGCGCAAGCCCTGATTAGCAACGAGCGCGTTGCACGCCTCTACATGGGCATTCGCAGTGGGTTCTAGGGCGCACTATTTGCGGAGATCGACGATGGGTTGCTGCTTCCAGCCGCGACCAGAAAGAAGAGGGTCGTCAGCCGTCGTTTGCTCAACGATTGGTGTTACCCCAATGGCGCGGTGGACCCGTGTGATTAACTCAGCCTCTAAGCCTTGTCGGGCCGAGGCCGATGGGACTATGCGAAGCCGAAGTCTATCCAACGACAGGGGATCGCTCGGGTTCTCCTTGTCTACGACCGCCTGGAAATCCAGTAGCATTGGCTCATTGCTTATGGCGTCAAGCAACGTTTGGGGGTTTACGAGCATACCCTTGATCTTGAGAAGGTTGTCTGTGCGTCGGGGTAGACTAACGATACGTTCTGTCCTCGCACCGCAGTGCGGACATGGCTCGCGAGTAAGCCGCGCTACGTCGCCGAGTGCATAGCGCAGCATTACCGTGCCTCTCCGATCGAGGTGAGTAAGCAAGACAAGTCCTTCGCTGCCGTCCGGCACCGGCATCTTCGTAGCCGGATCGATAGTTTCAAACAAAAATTGGTCTGGCGCTGCATTGTGGTATCCGGAATTGTGAGCGCATTCGACCATGCCGCCCTGCATCTCAGTGGCCCCGTAGGATATGCTGACCCAAGGTGAAACCGCCCCCATCTCCGTGAGTCGCTCAATCAAATCCATGCGCGCGTCCTCGCCAAAGCTTTCCCCCGTGACAAATACCAGGCGCACCGATTGCAATCGGGCACCTATCTCGAGAGCGCGGCCGATGAGCCGGCGGATGTAGGATGGGACGCCCCACAAGATCGTAGGTTGCGTGCGTACTGCAATGCCGATGACCTCGTCCATGTCGTGAATGAGTTCGGGTCGCCTAGGGTTTGTGCGTCCAGGCAATGCTGAGACGACGGGAATGTTGTAGGCAGCTGCAGCGTGTAACACGCGTGTAAAGGCACCGTGCGGATACCTCGTCAATGGAAATAGATTGAGGATGGAGTCTTTTGCAGTTACACCACGTAGACGAAGCATGTTACGGTTGAGTGCTAGAATATTAACGAAGTCATAGGTTGTCGAAACGAATGGCGCAGGCACGCTGGAAGAACCAGTGGTGTACATAACATCCCATACTGCCATCTCATCGTTATCAGCCACTCCGGACTCGAGTTGGAATCGCTTTGGCTGAGAGATGTAATCCGTCTTGGTGGTAATGGGTAAACGTGTTAAATCCAACAATGAGTTGATATCGTTGCGGCCAATTCCCGCTTTCGCAAACTCATCGCGATAGTAAGGATGTGCTGAAAACACCCGATCAAGTGTTGCAGCGAGCCGTATTTCGCGCAGCGACGTTAGATCTGCGTCGTCAAGTCGTAAGACATCGTCATAGATATCATCCGACGCGTTCATCCTAAAGGCTCGTTATTGTGAATACCAGACTGAGGCTTGTTAGGTGTCTTAACTTGTCTTCGCAGTTGCCGCATCGATTGCGTCGCCAAGTCGTTCGACAATTGTGTCGATCAGTCGGTTGTCTACGATGAATGGCGGCGCCAGTAATACGTGATCGCCAGCCCTGCCGTCCACTGTCCCTCCCATTGGATAGACCATAAGGCCTCGGCTCATCGCCTCGTGCTTTACATGGGCGTACAACTTCAGCTGTGGATCGAAGGGAGTCTTGGTGTCGCGATCGGCGACCAGTTCGATGCCCTGAAATAGGCCGCGTCCGCGCACGTCGCCGATGAAGGGGTGATTGCTAAACCGCTCCCTCAGGCGACGGGAAAGATAGGCGCCTTGTAGGCGTACATTGTCCAAGAGATTGTCGCGGCGGATCACGCGCTGCACGGCTAGAGCCGCGGCGCAGGCGAGCGGATGCCCCATATAGGTGTGACTATGCTGGAAGGTCCCAGAGCCCTTGGCGATCGTCGCAAAAATCTTTTCCTGCATGAGCAAGGCACCGATCGGCGCGTAGCCACCGCCAAGGCCCTTCGCAATAGCCATCAAATCCGGGCTGAGTCCTTCGTGCTCGCAGGCATGCAGGGTGCCCGTGCGCCCCATTCCACACATCACTTCATCCAAGATTAACAGGACGCCGTGCCGATCGCAGATTTCGCGCACGCGCTTGAAATAACCAGGAACGGCCGTGACGGCACCTAGAGTGGCTCCAACCACCGTTTCGGCCACGAAGGCAATGACATTGCCGCCGCCGAGCTCTTCGATTTTCGCTTCGAGTTCTTGAGCTAGGCGCTCGCCATACGCTTGCGGTGTCTCATCTGTACGCCGGTCGCGATACTCGTAGACGGGCGAGACGTGATGTGTCTGAATTAGCAGTGGGCCGAAATGCTGACGCTGCCATTCCCGACCGCCGACGGCGAGGGCGCCAAGGGTGATGCCATGATAGCTCTGACGTCGGGCGATAATGTGCCGCCGCTGTGGCTCGCCTCGTTCGACGAAATACTGGCGAGCAAGCTTGAGCGCGGCCTCCACGGCCTCCGAGCCACCGCTCACGTAGAAGACGTGACCGATGCCCTGCGGAGCGTGCGCTGTGAGATCATCGGCCAACTCCTCTCCAACCTGCGACGTGAAGAAGCTGGTATGAGCGTAGGCCAGTCGGTCGAGCTGCTCGTGCATAGCTGCCAGCACGTCTGGATGTCCGTGCCCGAGACACGACACCGCCGCGCCGCCAGATGCATCGATATACTCTTTCCCAGCGCTGTCGCGGATGATGACGCCCTGGGCGGTCGCTGCGACAGGGTAGGAGTATCCGGTTTGGCGATGGAGGATATGAGTCATGATTTCTATATTGACGGGCCCAAGATGTCGACCAACGATCCGAAGCGATAGTCTACAATAGTTCCTCTTCAGAATGGGAGAACTGGCCGTATGGCCTGGCGGATTGGCGTCGACATCGGCGGAACCTTCACTGACGTTGCCATGGTCGACGAAACCACCGGCCGTATCGGAGTGGCGAAAGTGCCGACAACGCCTGCGGATCTTGCCGACGGCGTGCTGCGCGCTCTCGAATCGGCAATGAGCCGATACAATTTGACCTCCGTTAGGGTCGGACTGCTGTCGCACGCGACTACCGTCGTAACCAACGCTATCCTCGAGGAAAAGGGGGCGCGCGCAGCGTTGATAACAACGCGCGGCTTCCGGGACGTGCTGGAGTTGCGACGCTCGGCGCGTGCCAATCTCTACGACCTATTCCAGGACGCACCGTCAACGATCATTCCCCGCCGCCGCAGATTTGAAATTAGCGAGCGGATAGGTGCGGACGGTACTGTCGTCTTGCCTCTCGTTGATAGCGAGATTGATGACCTTATTACGGCGCTGAAGACCGCTCGGGTCGATGCGATTGCTGTCTCGCTCTTATTCAGCTTCCTCAATCCGATGCATGAGCGACAACTGGCCTCACGGCTACGGGCTGCGCTGCCGAACGTGCCGGTTTATGCATCGTCGGATATATTGCCTGAGATCAAGGAATTTGAGCGCACCAGCACGACGGCGGTCTGTGCTTATGTAGGGCCAATCCTCGCTTCCTATCTGGCGCGACTGGAGCAGGCGACCCGTAGCCGAGCATTGCCACCGCTCTACCTGATGGGATCAAACGGCGGGATTCTCGAAGCTGACGAGGCCATCGCCGTACCGGCGACTACGGTGGAGTCTGGCCCCGCCGCCGGCGTCGTCGCAGCGGCGTTAGTGGCGCAGCAAACCGGTCGTCAAAATCTCATCTCGTTCGACATGGGTGGCACGACCGCCAAAGCGAGCCTGATCCGCGAAGGCCGGTATGAGACTACTGCGGAATACGAGGTCGGCGGCGGATCGAACATGACACGTTCTACCAGCGGAACGGGCCATCCAATTCGCCTGCCGGTTATCGATCTGGCCGAAGTATCGGCCGGAGGTGGATCGATTGCCTGGATCGACCGGGCCGGATCACTGCGCGTTGGGCCGAAGAGTGCCGGCGCCGAGCCCGGCCCAGCCTGCTATGGACGCGGCGGTAACGAACCGACTGTCACCGATTGCAATCTTTTACTGGGCTATCTAGACCGAGGTTCGTTGCTCGCTGGGAACCTCTCTATCGACCACGAGGCGGCCGCATCCGCTGTTCGGTCTCGGCTTGCCGGACCGCTGCATATCGATGAACGGACGGCCGCGGCCGCCGTCGTCGATATCGTCAATCACGCAATGGCGGAAGCGCTCAAGATCATCTCCGTCCAACGGGGCCATGATCCACGTGATTTCGCCCTTGCTGCTTTTGGCGGAGCGGGGCCGATGCATGCTGCCGCGCTTGCCGATGAACTCGGCATTGCCGAGGTAATTTGTCCGCCCATTCCGGGCGCCTTTTCAGCACTTGGTCTTATCGGCACGGATTTTAAGCGCGACTATGTGCAGACGCTGTTTGCCACAACTGACACAGCGGACCCCGCGGCCTTTGAGGCTGCCTTCGTTGCGTTGGAGAGCAAGGGAGCGGAAATGCTCGATCGCGCCGGCATCTCGCCAGAACATCGGCGCTTCGAGCGCTTTGTCGATGCGCGTTATTCACGTCAATCGTATGAACTTATCATACCCGTTCCGGGTCAGCCGATCGATCGGTCGATGCTGGAAAGCATCGCGGAGGCGTTCCACGATCGACATCGCCAGACCTATGGCCACGACAATCGCGCCGAGCCAGTCCAGATCGTCAGCGTTCGCCTCGCCGCGATTGGTAGGCTCCCTCAGTTGATCGTTCGGGATAGTCCTGCACGTGCCGGAGCGGATGCAGTCAAAGGCACCCGCCTACTGTGGTTCCGTGAAACGGGGGACGTGACTGCGATGATCTATGATCGCAGCCAGATGTCGTCAGGAATGGAAGTAGAGGGCCCGGCCGTGATCGAATCGCTGGAGTCTACCATTCTTGTACCACCGGCTTGGAGGGCGAGGCTCAACGAGGATGGCTTCGTGCTACTTCTGCGACGGCAACAGGCGGGAACGCAACTGTGAAAAATCAGGTTCAGAAGGGCGATCCCGCAACCTTCGAAATTGTAAAGAACAGTCTTTACAAGATCGCGGAGGAGATGCGAGTCGTCCTCGCTAAGACCGCCTATTCGCCGATCTTGAAGTCGGCTGGCGATTATTCCTGTGGCGTATTCGACGCACGGGGTGAAATGGTGGCGCAGGGCCCTGACTTGCCCATTCATCTCGGCTCAATGCCGGATGCGGTTCGCGCTGTTGTCAGCGTGTTTGCTTCCGATGTCTATGACGGTGATGTGTTTGTCCACAACGACCCATATTTCGGTGGCAGCCACTTGCCGGACGTGAATGTAGTGCGGCCGGCGTTCCACGACGGCCAACTGCTCGGGTACGCCTGCTTGCGCGCGCATTGGCCCGATGTTGGCTCTGCCACGCCTGGGAGCTATGGTGCGGTCACGCAAATCTTTGGCGAAGGACTTCGGATTCCTCCGTTGCGGCTCATCAGCCGCGGGACGCTCAATTCAGACCTCGAAAAGCTCATTTTGGCGAACGTCCGCACACCTGACGAGCGCAAAGGTGATCTCGGCGCACAGCTTGCGGCAACGTTGCGTGCAACCGATCGCCTCAACGCACTCGCCCGTCGCTATGGCAGCGCGGAACTCATCAGCTACATGGCGCAGGTTATGGATTATTCGGAGCGCCTAATGCGTGCGGCGCTATTGGATTTGCCAGACGGCGAAGGCTCCTTCGAGGATTTCTGTGATGGTGATGGCATTGCTGATGACTCGTCCGGTGCTGATGCACGATTTCGTATTCGGTTGTCGGTAAAGAAGACTGCAGATCGGTTGATTGTCGACTTTGCGGGTACCGATCGGCAAGTCAAAGGTCCCATGAACGCGCCGCTCTCGGTTACCGCATCAGGCGTGTTTTGCGGGCTGAAGACAGCGGTCGACCCAAGTAATCACATCCCTCCCAATTCTGGTTGTTGGCGCAGTATCGAAGTCAAGGCGCCCAAGGGTTCGGTTGTGAATGCGGAATTTCCGGCTCCGGTTGTCTATGCAAACCACGAGATATCGCATCGGGTCGCCGATATGGTGATGGGTGCGCTCGTGAACTTCATGCCAGAGCAGGTCATGGCCTGTAGCCAGGGTACGTCGGCGATCCTGACCGTGGGTGGCGTCGATCCTCGCAACGGCCGGCAGTATGTCTCGTACGAGACCATCAAAGGCGGCTTCGGGGCGCGACCCAACAAGGATGGCATCAACTGCATCGCCAGCGGCATCTCCAATACGATGAATACGCCGGTGGAGGTGCTAGAGACGGCCTTCCCGGTGCGTGTCGAGCGCTATGAAGTCAATCCCGACTCCGGCGGCGCCGGCCGATATCGCGGGGGCTGCGGCGCTAGGCGCGTTTGACGCATGCTGGAGCAGACGGATGCCGTTGGAGCCCTTTGCATGGAACGAATGACGTCGGCGCCCTTCGGGCTACACGGCGGCAAAGCCGGCGCGCCAGCCGTCGTGACGCTTACCACTCCAGACGGAATGACGCGCCGGTTGCCAAGCAAGGGTGCCTTTGCCGCTTCAGCGGGTTCTGTCATTGATATGATCACACCGGGGTCCGGTGGTTTCGGCTCAGCTGCGCAGCGCGATCCAGTAGCGGTCGGCCGCGATCTTCTCGATGGCTATGTGAGCTCCTCCGCGGCAAGAAGCGATTACGGTGTCACGGACCCAGAGGGCGTTCGACGGCTTGCTGAAGCGGAGGACGAGGCGTGACCTACATTCCGAACTCGATCGAGGCGCGCGACGTCGCGAGCGTCGTGCATATGCAAACCAATCTTCGCAAGCACCAAGAGATCGGGCCATTGGTGATTACGCGCGGGGAGGGGTGTCGTGTATTCGACGATTCCGGCCGCGAATACATCGAATCGATCGCGGGCCTGTGGTGTGCCTCGCTTGGCTTCAGCTCGGAACGGCTTGCCAAGGTCGCGTGCGATCAGATGCGCAGGCTTGGCTACTATCACCTCTATCGGCACCGGTCGACCGAGCCCGTGATCGAATTGGCCGAGCATCTTCTTAAACTCGCACCGGTGCCGATGGCACGCGTGGTCTTCCAATGTTCAGGCTCGGAGGCGAACGACACCGCCATCAAGCTTGCCTGGTACTATTGGAACGCGGTCGGCCAGCCGCAGCGCACTAAGATCATCGCACGCCAGATGGCCTATCATGGCAACACCTGCGCGGCTGTAAGTCTTTCCGGCAAGCCGGACATGCAAGAAGGGTTTGGGCTACCGTTTGCAAACTTCAAGCACACCGAATTTCCCCATTACTATCGCCGTCACGAGGCCGGCGAAACCGAGATGGATTTTTCGTCTCGGATGTCCGACGCGCTTGAGAGATTGATTGAGGCGGAAGGGCCCGGCACCATTGCGGCTTTTTTCGCCGAGCCGATTATGGGTGCGGGCGGTGCAATCCTCCCGCCGAAGGGCTATTTCGACAAAGTCCAAAACGTCCTGCGCAAGTATGATATTTTATTCGTTGCAGACGAAGTTATCTGCGGCTTCGCACGCACCGGCGAGATGTGGGGTAGTCAGACATTCAATATCCGGCCGGATATGTTGACCTCGGCCAAGGCACTATCCGCAGCGATGCAGCCGATTTCGGCGGTTCTTATCAATGATAGGATCCACGAGGCGATGCTGGCTCAATCCGACAGGTTTGGCAACTTTGCGCACGGATTTACTTATGCCGGCCATCCGGTCGCCGCAGCGGTCGCGCTCGAAGCACAGAAAATTTATGCAGAGATAGATATCGTCGATCGTGCCAAACGATTGGGCCCGATTCTCCAATCGACACTGGGCCGACTGCATACGCATCAGCTCGTGGGCGACGTGCGTGGCGTGGGACTAATCCTCGGCATGGAGTTAATGCGTGACGGGGAAAAACGCATACCTTTCGACAGCGCGCTCAAGGTTGGCGCAAGGGTTGACGCTGCAGCCGCAGGGCGTGGACTAATTCTGCGCGTAGTCGGCGACCGGCTGGTGTTCGCTCCACCCTTGATCGTCGAGGCTCACGACATTGAGGAGATAGGGCAGCGATTAGAGCAGGCGCTAGACGATGTCGCCAAAGATCTCAAGAACGAGGGCGCCATATGAGCGAAAGGATCAGTGCGCGCGGGAGACAACATCACGCCGCGGTAACGATTACACGACTTTCAAACTACGGGATCCAAATGGTAGCGAGGTTCTAAATGTCTTTACATGGGGCCATCCCACATTGGGCAATGGAGATTGCGTCCTGGTAGAAGGTGTATTCGAAGTCGAACATCATCAAGGTCAGTACACCTTTCGTAACGAGCTGGAGGCGACCAAACTTACGCCCTGTCCTTAGGTGAACTGTATCGCATCCTTCATCAGCAAATGAGTCGCATTTACAGTATGTCCTACGCGAAGATGCTACTGGCAGCTACAGGAATATGATGGTCCGATATGGGCTGGCAACTAAGACGTGACGGGATAGGTCAATATGCCGGATGGCTCTAGCCGCGCAATGCTCGTCAGCTTTGCCGGCTTGACATATTCTTGGGCGAGAACATGAAATACTGCCTCGCCTGAGGCGATCAAATAGTCCGCAATGATCCGCCGGTGGCAGCGCCACCATACGGTTTCCGAGCACATAATGGCGCAGCGCCGGTCGTGACCTAGTTCTTTCAATCGAGCCAATCCATTGCGAAAGTTTTGACCCATGGCGTAGTCCGCATAGTTGTGAAAGCTATCATTCTGCCAGAATCCATTGACACTCGGCTCCACGTCGCGCGCCCGGCCACGGAGACCGCCAAGCGCCGCGATGTGTTCGTAGCCGATGTCGGCTCGTTCGAGCGTTTGCGGCAGCACATCACGGTTATACTGGGGATTGGTGAGCGAACGCGGTAGGGTGCGGACATCAGCGACGAGTGTCACCAATACTCCTTCCAGCAAGTCCACAAATTCACCTATTGGGCGCCGCCCGTGGCCAATGGTGTAGAATGGATACGCCATACAGACTTTATAGACTAGTTTGGCCGTTACTTCGTCTTCGTCAGCGAGCCTGAATTAGTCGCAGAGCAGTTGCCGTTTCGACGAGAGGTATTACTTGCATTAGCTAAAACTTAATCTGACAGATGGTGTCCTGGTCCCCACGGCGAATCACGAGCCGAGGCGGGGCGCGGAGCTGGTCGGGGTTGCGCAGCGCCCCGCCTCGGCGATTGGAGGACACCATG
>Ga0335081_10001491_pt1 | contig 37339 bp, 22 predicted proteins | sample Lox_Sample_35_FD_206713 | JGI IMG/M metagenome (GOLD analysis project Ga0335081, IMG submission 206713) | Soil microbial communities from Loxahatchee National Wildlife Refuge, Florida, United States - Lox_Sample_3.5 | ecosystem: Environmental > Terrestrial > Soil > Wetlands | place: USA...
TCCATAAAGGCCTCCTTTTTTAGGAATGTGGTTTGTGGAACGAAGTAACTATAAGCTACGTTCCGTTGGGGGCCTTTATCTATAATATCAACGCGCTAAATCATGACCGTCCGCATTTGCAAACACCCGTGGCTCGCGGGCGGTCGGTGCTTCGAATAAGATTCGTGGTTTGCGGCGGGAAAATGCGGTCGTAGTCCGGCATATTAGCGCGGCGTTATGCGGAAATAAATGAAATACAAATTAATCAAAAGCGTCGTATTGGCTTCAATGGCCATTCTCCTGGGATGCCAGTTTATTGATTGTACTCCGCCTCGGAAAACCGCCGGAGAATCGGAAATTGATAAGAAAATTGAGGCCAAGCAGAAGCAACTCAAAGCAATTGAGGAATATTACGATTCATTCAACAGAATTAACAATTTGGACAGAATAAATCAAATTCGAAGTAGGGCGAATAATATCATTGACAGTTTGAAGTTGCCCTACCGGTTTATTTCCAACGATATTCGGGAAAATAGGGACAATATTTTAGTTGGTCTTTACACAAATGAATCGGCAAAGCTCTTGTGTGATACATTGAACCAATTACTATCCAAGACATTTCCGGACGTTAAAGCTATTTCAATTCTAGCGGATACGAATCTTAACTGCGGAGCCAGCATTATTTTGAATCAACATCTTGATCTTGTGAAGCTAAGAAGATTCTGAAATGCAATGGAAACCCAAAACACGCATAACAACGCGCTAAATCATGACCGTCCGCATTTGCAAACACCCTTGGCTCGCGGGCGGTCGGTTCTTCATAAAAGATTCGTGGTTTGCGGCGGTAAAATGCGGTCGTAGTCCTGCATATTAGCGCGGCGTTAGCCATTATAAATATTTTTAAGGAGGTTCTATGAAGTTAACAAATTTGGTTGTTATTTGCTGCTTATTATCTCTTTTGGTTTTTTGTGGTACATCACCCAACTCAACTGCTCCTTCAAGCAATTTACTGCCTGGGTCTTTCCAATTAACAGAGCTTGATGGCTTAGGAAAACGACTGTCAAACAACAATGCAAATGATTCCCTATTGCCTAACATTAATTTAGGATCAATAAAATCAAGCCAGGATTTTTACTTTCTTTTGCAAAATATTGGTGATAGAGATATTGATAGCATAGAACTTTCAATAACAGATTCGGCTTTTTCAATATCTCCTGCTCAAATACAAGTTCTAAAGTCGGAATATATTCATACTCCTGCTGCAGGATTGTCTCCAATTATTAAAATATCCATTACACACGGTGATGCTTTGAATGGTATCGGTTGGGTTGGCATTTTGCCAAAAGGAGAAAATACTGCCATTCTAAACATATCTGGTAAAACCACAAATTTGGGTGGCAGAGATACAATTATTGGCTTTATCTCAAAAGTATCTGTGAATGCTCTTGTTGGTGATTTAAGAGTTTATGGCGATTCCTCTGAAATTCTGCTCGATTCAAAACATATTTGCGGAAATGTAGGTGATATTTCTGCTGGATTTTGGATGTATTGTTTTAGTTCACAAAAAATCCATTTTGTGAATAGTGGGAACGTTCCAGATAAAATTACATTGGCAGTTGAAAAAGGTACATATGGTACCATATTTGACACACTATGTTCAGATTCAACTGTACAGCCAACTGATTCGATTTCGCTGTCTGTCTCAGATTCCATATCATACATCTGGATGTCTTTAACTTGCCAAAATACTGTCACAGATATAAATCGGTTGCCGTTAAATTCGTTAGGTGTGGCTCAGAAAGTATTTAGGAATATTGGAAATATATTTGGAAATTAATCCCTTACAAGATGCAATTGCTAACAACGCGCTAAATCATGACCGTCCGCATCTGCGAACAGCCGTGGTTCGCGAGTGGTCGGTTCTTCATAGAAAGAGTCGTGGTTTGCGGCGGGAAAATGCGGTCGTAGTCCGGCATATTAGCGCGGCGTTATGGCCAAATAAAAGAACAAAGGCAATCGGAAAAAACTATACTTCAGAGATATTTTCCGGTTGATTACACGGGCTCGATGGGACAGGGTTAAACCAGACGGAAAAAAACATTAAAACAATAATTGGTACCTTGGCGATATGTTTCCTTATTCTGTCCTGCGGTCTTGTACAACCTCAACCTAGCAGAAAACGAATGTTTCTATGTATGATTGCTTTTTGCGAGATTTGGTTATATTATCTGGACAAAAGCAGGCGGCGTAAGCAGAATATCTATTTTTCAGTGTAAAATGGAGGATTCCAGATGAAAAAAGGTTTAACATTTATTTTATTATTGGCAGAAATATCTTTCTCACAGACTCTTGGAACTCCTACTCTTTCTTCTCCTGCCAATGGGGCCACGAACCAAGCTGCGAGTATAACCTTAACATGGAATGCAGTGTCCGGAGCCTCCTCTTATGAGCTGCAGATTTCAACCATGCCTAGTTTACAGGTCACGATTTATGATCAGGGAAGACTGACGGACACTTCCAAAGCGTTGACATTTGCGTATGGCACCACTTACTACTGGAGGGTTATGGCAGCCGATGCCAGTGGCGGAGTAGGCCCTTGGTCGGTCGTGTGGCATTTCACCATCAAGGTTGGTCCTCCCGCGGCACCCATTCTGCTATCTCCGGCCAATGGAACATTCGGGTATCCTCAAGTTTTATCCTGGAGTGCTTCGACTGGAGCAACATCGTACGATCTACAACTTTCCACCACGGCCGATTTCTCCAGCATATCATTTAATGGGGTCATGACGACAACCTCGGCTCAGATGATGCTCCAAGATAACACCACATATTACTGGCGGGTTAATGCCACCGGCATTGGCGGGACCAGTCCCTGGTCAACTGTCTGGAATTTTACAACCCCGCCTATTATATCCGTCAAAGTAAATCCGAGGGTGGTAAAGACTTTCAATATAGTCCGTTCAGATCATATCTTGCAGTATTCTCTTCCTGTTGCATGTCATGTAAACCTGGCCTATTACAACCTCACCGGAAAGACGGTTTACGAAATAAACCAGGACCAAGAATCAGGACTTTATACCATAAATATTCCTATGCTTGCAAAGGGAATATACATACAACGTTTCGAGGCAGGAAACTTCCTGAATTGCCAAAGGGTCGAAAGACTGGAAAAGTAATTTCCCAGAGAAGTTATGGGAAAGCTTAATAAATTTAACCTTCACTTCTAAAAAGAGTTAACCTGAATGAACTTGGTTGGAAGGGTTAAATCAATGAAGACAAAAACCAAGAAATTCGGAAAAGAAAATCAATCAAATCAGAAAATAAAAGAAGAAAAAAGCCATAACAACGCGCTAAATCATGACCGTCCGCATCTGCAAACACTCTTGTTTCGCGGGCGGTTGGTTCTTCATACAAGATTAGTGGTTTGCAAAGAGTAAATGCGGTCGTAGTCCGGCATATTAGCGCGGCGTTAGATTTTGAGAAAAATACGTAACACAACAGACCAAATTCAATTAGGTAAAACAATGTTTAACTTATTTCGCAAGCCTAATCTGAGCTCCGCATGGAAAAATGCAACTGAAATCACAAAAGAAATGTCGGAAGAAATTGCAATACAAATTAGGAAAAAGGATAATATAAGCAAACTAATCAAACGAAATGGATTCCATTTTAAGTATTCCGGACGGGCCGGGACAATTTATTATGTTGTAAACAGCCTAGCATTTGAAATAGATGTTGAAATGTGCCCAGCAGGCCCAGAAGCAGACTTCTTTATTTGGCCAAGAAATGGTAGAAAGTGGGCTTATCCAGAATATAAGGATATGTCAGAGGATGAATACAATTTGATGAAAACTCAATTTCAAGAATGGTTAATCAAAAAGAAATTGAAAGTTAAAGGCAATTTATGACTGTAAGAACGAAACGAAAATCTAACAACGCGCTAAATCATGACCGTCCGCATCTGCAAACTCCCCTGTTTCGCGGGCGGTTGGTTCTTCATACAAGATTCGTGGTTTGCGGCGGGAAAATGCGGTCGTAGTCCGGCATATTAGCGCGGCGTTAGGTGCCAAAATCTGAAGCAATGTTGGCGGAAGGTTCGGGCCTTGGGTTGTCATGCGAAAAGGAGACCGGGAATCAATCGGAGTTCTGTTCCCGTGAAAATGATGAACCGGCGCTGAAGTGCCGGCTACGCGGGTTTAACCCGTGCGATCTGGTCAAAGATGGGGTGTTGCGATGATTCGAATGCGGGTTTTCAGGTGTTCTGATACAGGGTCGTGAGGGGGATTTGTAAGGCATCCTATTTTTTATAGGATGCCTGCCACCGCATGCTTAGCGCTTGAAAATTTTACCCTATGGATATACCCAATGCGTAGAATCTTGAACAAGACCATCCCATGCCATTACATATTTATTCGAACCTTTAATAACCCATGGACAGAAGTTTCCTCTTTGAACTCCGGTTCCAATGCCCTTTGCCAAGCCATTTATGCTCCAATTCTTAGACCACCAAGTAATTTGTGTGTCAGCGGAAAAACTATTGGGCACTCCTGTCTTATAGCTACTGGTAATCGTGTAAATCTCCCATTTCGGATTCGTTGTAGTATCTGTTACCCTGGCGAAACTCATCCAAAAACTAGTTAAGGAAACGAACTTTACACCATATATGTCCAGTCCGCCACAGGCGTACCCATAGCCGGGGCACAGGTGAGAGTTCCCGGAATTATAATCATTAGTATCGTGATCTGCCCCATTTGGCCCGTACATCCACGCGATATGTCCCTTTAAACCGGAACACTGTGAGCACGTGACTGGAAGTAGACCAAAGACATTACCACGGAAATCCACGGCTAGGTTAGTGGGAACCGCAGTAAGTGGGGTCTCCTTTTCACACTGAAGTGGAGTGTCTCTCGGGGCTGGCTTAGGTGCGATAGAATACCAGTGGCTATGACTAAATTCCCACCCATTATTATCCGAACCGAGTTTCCATAACACTTCTGGACCACCGCCGTACTGTACGTCACATCCGGCGGCAATATCTTTGGCGACAGGCGCGGTTCCCGCGTCTGCGATTGTCCATTTGACAGAAGTGTCGTGTGGGACATGCCATGGAATATGCTTGTATATTTTATTGTCATTGCCTAGTACAAATATCGTGTCATAATCATCAGTAACGGCAATATTCACGAGCGTAGGCAGATACCCAGTCCCGGACGCGGATGTGTCATAATTGGTAAATTTACGCCACGCGCTATTTGTCCCGGTCGTAGAATCATATCTGTATACATGGTTATCAGTTCCAATAATATAAACATTTGACCCTGCTGCTATTTTCAGCGCCTGCATTGCATTATGATTTTTGACCGCCGGGATTACCGCAGCGCTCGCGCTGTTTTGACCTGTGGTTTTGACCTGCGTCGGGTTCTGCGAACATGTGACCATCAGTGCCGCTATTGCGGAACCTGAAGCCACGATCATCAATACTTTCTTAAGCATTGAATCTCCTTTGTAAAAAGTTATTGTTCATTTTTTCTCTTGTAACTATGAAAAGAAATCCTGCATAAAGCAAACATCCGAGTCGCTCCCCGGCTCCTTTCTATAGATAGCGTAAAAAGGATGAAACTATCGCAGCCAACAGCTGTGTTAGAATAGATCAGCTGCTTGGAATTATTTTTATTCGCTAGAGATTTACAACAATGCAAGACCAAGAACAGGTAGGGCAATTCGTGTGAGGCTTGAAATGGCGAGAAATTTGCGAGATGATATAATCACGCGTCTTGTGCATGCCCTACATGTGCAACGCTCAGGGGGTTGGCAGTTCTTCAAGTAGAGGCTGTCAACTCCCACTCATTGTTAAACAAACAAATAAATGCACAGAATTATGTCAAGCTATTTCCGCTGACATTCCGCAATGACCTTCTTGGTGTATTCCTCTTCTCGTGCCAGGTCATGGGCCACAACCAGGGCCTCCCGGATGGCCTGGCTCACACGCATAGATCGACTGTGCCCGCCTGCCCTGGCCAATGATGATCTTGCCACGATAGATCGTCGGGCCTTGCTCCCAACGGGTCACGGCCCGCTTGTAGGTCAATCTCAGGGGTTCAAGATTCCGCTTCACGCCCGTGCCTCTTTTCCCTTGTTGGGTGCCATGAGTGACATCCGCGTTGTTGCACCATTTTTGAATCTCACGGCATAACATTTGATGTACTTATCAGTCTCGGCCGCAACAGACCCAGACGGGCGCTCGCCCTTTAGAAATGCAAATAGTCTGTCAACGGTTGCCTTCCGGTTCGCCCCACCGGGGAATACCACAATTTCATCGACTATGTCACGAATGACGTTTCGTATCCGGGCACGAAGTTCATGGTCATGCTTGATCCGGTCACCCTCATCGTATGCTTCGGCAACGGTTTTGACCATATCATGGATGGTGCCTTGGGCAGATTTCAGTTTTATCAATTCCTGTTTCTTTTTGGCAACCACATTGAGTAATGTGTCCGTCTCAGCCGTAAGTTTTGTCAAATAGGACTCGTAGTTGTGCAACAATTCTTTATTGGTTGTGTCCGCAAACTTGGCTATTAATTTCTCTGTACGGCTTCTGTTGTCGGCAATCGTGGCCTCAGTTCCCGAAATGGATTTCTGGAGGTGAATGATGGACTCGGACAGTTTTTTTAACTCGCGGTCGTTGAACAGTGTGGGTAGGTCAATTTCCTTTTTGCATAGACCGAGGAATGATTCCTCAAATTCGTCATATTTCATGGATGTGTATTTGCAGGCAGGTGACCCCTTCTTTGCCTCAGCGCAAACGAGATATCGTTGGTTGCCTTGCCGTTTATCGAGGTACAACATCGACGCACCGCAGTATCCGCAGGTCAAGCAACCAGAAAACAGACTATGGACTTCACCGTTGTGTTGCCGAGGACCCTTTAACGGAGCTTGACGCTTGCTCTGTACGAGATGGAACACGGCGGGATCAAGCACGACGGGATAATAGTTCCGAATCGGCTCCCCGTCAGGAACCCGCTTGCCGTTTACCATCCTGCATAATTGAAGTTCGCCGATCAAAGCTCGGTTGCTCATCATATCTCTCACTGCAGTAGGGTCCCAGGTAGGATGGCGGAACGCGGGGATTCGTCTTTTGTTGAGCTCCCGCGAAATTTTCTCGTGCCCATGCCCCTCTGAGGCAAATTCAAAGATCTTCTTGATTAATTTGACTTTTTCGGGAATGGGGGAAAATTTCTTTTTGGTATCATCATATCTAAGCCATGCGGGGTATCTATGCGTCAATAGTGTGTGGTGATCCTCAACCACTCGTTTTCGTTTCCTGGCCCAGGCATCCGCAACGCGTTTGGATTTGATTTCCGACTCCTCGTGAGCACGGGACATAAAAAGAATGGCCTGAATAGTCGCAAAGGCATCGACTTCCAAAGTTTCGCGGGTATAAAGTTTCTCGTCACACAGGGTCACGATATCAACGCCTAGTTTCAAAATTCGCTTGAAGGTCTCTTGGGCTTCCCCGATGTTCTGCCGTGACAGCCTATCCAGGTTTTCTATCACCAGGACAGACCCGGGCGGGATTCGTCCAGCCTCAGCCGCTGCCAGAAATCTCCCCAGGGCACCCACTTTGGCGTTCTTGCCATGATACGCTGATATGCCTTCATCATTCAGGTGCAGGGTGGTGTCCAGGTGCAGGTTGTGCGCCTTGCAGTACGCAACGGCCCGTTCTGACTGCCGTGCTCCACTTGCACCCAACCGTTGCTCGGGCGTAGAAAATCGAGTATAGCTGTATGCGATTCTTGGGTTATCCATAGGGATGAATCCCTCCCTCCACCCCTATAATATACTCTAGAGGGTAATAGTGATGCAATATGTTATTATAACAACAACCGCGGCGAAGACGCCGCACCCCCTTGGAAAGGGGGAAATTGATCAAATCACTTCTCCCATTGCTTGACTTCTGCTTTGTTGGTCAACATTATTCCGCCCCATGGCCTCTCTCTTAAATCAAGCCAACGGCATGTAGGTACAGCTGTTAGAAGTTGCGATTCCTACATTTTGCGCCACCTGCGCCGCGCCGCCGTCATGGCCGACCACCAAGATCGCAATCATGGGAAAGCCGGATTGGTTTTTAAGTTGCATTGATGAAGCGCGAAGCGTTATTACCTTACTTTGGGGAACGCCCTGATTTCTATATACTATCATTTTTCTTCGTCGGCACAAACAGCGGCACCGGGCACTCCAATGCGCTGCCGATGACGCGGATCAGGTCGGCCTCCTCGGCGGTCACGGTGCGGTCGGCCATGATGCAGGATGCGCATGCGTCAATGATGCTTTTTTTCGCCGCGGGCGTGGCAACGGCGAGCGCGTCGAGCACGGCCTCAAGCTGCGAGGGCCGCAGCGAATCGAACGGCACGGGCTGAACCGCAGCGGCGCCCGGGATGCGCGCCGCGCCTGCCGCGAACGCGGCCAGGGCGCATTCGCGGTTTTGACCATTGCCGAACCAGGCGAGCATCGACAAAAGCTGCATGGCGGGAGAAAATACCGCGGCAAGGCTTACTGCCTTGCCCGACGGACCAGTCATCCCGATGCTCTGCCGGTACTGGCGCAGCACCAGATATCGCAGCGACATTTCGAACATGGTCACGGTGTTGTCGGCCATGATGAGAAAATCGAGGTTTGAGAAAAATTCGTCGGCCTGCGACCGCGAGAGCGACCGCAGCGCGGGCATGGCCAGCGCCAGAAGCGGGAGGCGGTGCTCCGGCTTCACAGCCTGCCCATCATTGACAAGGCGGACAACCTCCTGGTACACCTCGGCATCGGTGTGGCCCTTGAGACGGTCAAGCTGGGCGCGCCTGATTTCTTCCGAAGGGTCGATGAGCAGCGCGAACACCACCGCCCGCGCGCCGAAAGGCTCGCGGCCGCTCTTGACATAGGCGGCGGGAAGCCCGTCGATGAGATCCTGGGCCGCCTGCACGTGCTGCGGCGTGGCCGTCCCCACGGCCTGCACCACCTGCGCGGGCGTCGCCCGCACCGCCGGCGCGTGTCTTTGCGGCTGCGCGAATTTCGAAATGGATATCCCGGCCAGAACGTCCTCTTCATCGCCGCCGGCCGCGGCGGCGGCCGCCGCGGCGGCCAACTCCTTCTTATCAAGCTTGGGCATGGTCACGACAGGATAGGAGCCGTTCCAGTACGGGTCGATGCGTTTGATGCGCGTCGTAAGGTCCGGGTGCGTCGACATGATGGAAGAGAACATGTGCTTGATGCCGTCGGCGAAAAACAAATGGCCCACCGCCTTCGCGTGCGGCGACTCGATGAGCGAGCCCGTGGCAAGGCCGCCCACTTTTTTAAGCGCACCGGCAATGCCGCCGGGGTTGCGGGTGAACTGCACCGCGCTCGCGTCGGCAAGAAACTCGCGCTGCCGCGACACCGCCATCTGGATAAGCCGCGCGAAAAACTCGCCGATGTACCCCACCACCGTGATCACGATTGCGACCACAAGGATGACGAGAATCACCGCGCCGGCGCCGCCTTTTCCCTTTCCGGAGCCGCCCGAGATGCGTATCCTGCTCCCGCTCCGGCCCTGGAAAAAAATGCGCAGGATGAAGGCGCCCACGAGCGCGATAAAGATGATGCCGTTGAGCACCCCGATGAGCCTGATGTTGAGCCGCATGTCGCCGTTGAAGATGTGGCTGAACTCGTGGGCCACGACGCCCTGGAGCTCCTCGCGGCTGAGCAGCGCGGTTGCGGCCCTGGTCACTGCCACGACCGCGGTGCTGGGTGAGGTGCCTGCGGCAAACGCGTTGATGGACCCCTCTTCCATTATGTAAACGGCGGGCACCGGCGTGCCCGATGCGATGGCCATCTCCTCCACGACATTGAGCAGTTTGCGCTCGTTAATGTCCCTGGTGTCGGGCGACACCGGCCGAGCGCCGAGAAGCTCGGCAACGCGGCGGCCGCTGCCGGGACCTGAAAGCTGGCGGACCTTATAGTACGTCGCGCCGCCCACGACGAGTAACACACCGCCCGCCACGGCCGCAAACAGATACGGGTTCCACAGCGGCGCCCACCATTCGACCTTGATGCGGCCATAGGTAAGGCCTGCCGCCACGCCGAAATAAATCGCGGTGATGATCAGCGCCACCGCCACCACGAAATAAAAAACGAGCACTCCGGTATGGCGGCGGGCCTTGTCCTGCTGGGTAAAGAAATCCATGGGTCGCTTCTCAGAACTTTACTTTCGGCGCTTCCCGCTCGGTCTTGTCCTCGATCTCAAACAGCTGGGCCTGCTTGAAGCCGAAGCTGTTGGCGATCAGGACGCTCGGGAACTGCTCGCATTGCGTATTGTAAACCATCACCGCGTCGTTGAACGCCTGGCGCGCGAATGACACCTTGTTCTCGGTAGACGTGAGCTCCTCGGAAAGCTGCATCATGGTCTCGTTTGCCTTGAGGGTCGGATACGCCTCGGCCAGCGCAAAGAGCTTGCCCATCATGCCGCTGAGCGCGGTCTCCGCCGACATCAGCTTCTGCATCGCGGCAGGGTCTCCCGGATCGGCCGCCGCCTGGCTGCGCGCGCTGCTCGCCGCGTTGCGCGCCGCGATCACCGCCTCGAGCGTCTCGCGCTCGTGCTGCATGTATTTGCGGGCCACCTCGACGAGGTTCGGGATCAGGTCGTGCCGCCGCTTGAGCTGCACGTCGATCTGCGCGAACGCGTTCTTGTACCTGTTGCGGTTTGAAACCAAGCCGTTGTACATGGCCACGATGGCGATGATGCCGACGACGATGATGCCGAGGATGATGAGCAGGAGGACGGTTGCCATGGAGGGCTCCTTTCAGAGGATAAGAGAATGCCGATTGTTTGTTCTATGATATCAATTAAATATATGATTTGCCGACTGATCGTCCGCCCGTTTCAGTATTATATCGATAGTGAAAATAGATTTCCCAGTATTTAATTTAAAAAGTGGGTAAATTTGGAGTTACCGGATGGTATTATTATTTTGTTGACAGAATTTCCTAAATGATCCTGGGTGCGGTTCATTTGCGGGGTTTTATCCGAGGGAATCCGTCCTAAAATTGATAACTGGATTCCAAACTGCGCGGGAAGCTTTTAATCGTCTCATCCAAGGTCGAGGCAAACTCTTAATAAAAATTAAACGCTTTACAGGGGGGCATCTCATGTCCAACAAAACCTTTGTATCTCTCTTTATCGCCGCGGCGATAGCCGCAACCGCGTGCCGTGCCGAGACCTATTACCCCGAGCCGAGCCACCGGGTGAAAATCAACCTGGGCGCAACGCCGTGGAAATTCATCAAGTCAGACCCCAGCGGCGCGCAGGACCCGGCCTTCAACGACGCTACCTGGACCGACGTGGGCATCCCCCATTGCTGGAACGACAACGACACCTACACCAACACGCCGGCCGGCACCGGCAACGCCTGGGCGGGCATGTGCTGGTACCGCAAGCATTTCACCCTCGACAGTTCCTATGCCGGGAGAAAGATCTTCGTCGAATTCGAGGGCGCGCACGTGGGGTGCGCGGTGTACATCAACGGCACCTTCATCCCGGGCAACAGCGCGGTGAACCCGCAGGCCACGCACGTGATCGGGTTCATCCCGTTCATTGTTGACATATCGGACAAGGTGAGCTTCGGCGGCGCCGACAACGTGCTCGCGGTGCGCATCAGCAACAACAGCGGCGTGCTGTTCGCCGACCCGAATTTCTCCATGTCGTTTCGGTTCGGCCAGAACGACGGCGGCCTGTTCCGCCCCGTGTACATGCACATCACCGACAAGGTGTACATCCCCGAAAACGTTTATTCGGTGGTGAACAAGTGGGGCACCTGCGTGGGCACGGTGTCGGCGGCCGACGCCTCGGCCACGGTGCGGATCATGACCAACGTACAGAACGAGAGCGGCGCGGGCCAGACCGTGGCGCTCACCACCAAGGTGGTGGACGCCACGAACACCGTGGTTTTGACAAAAGAGAGCTCGCAGGCGATCGCGGCCGACTCGAGCTTCGTGTTCGACCAGAGCGGCGACATCGCCGGCCCGCACCTGTGGTACCCGGCCAACAGCCCGTGGGGCGCCCCGTACCTCTACAAGGTGTTCCATATTGTAAAGGTCGGCGGGAACACGGTCGACGTGTTCGAGAGCCCGCTGGGCGTCCGCGTGATCACCTGGGACACGAACTTCCCTTATATCAACGGCCACCAGCACTACCTGTGGGGCGTGGCCAGCCGGTATGACTATCCCGCGCTGGGGTCGGCGATCCCCGAGGAGCAGCAGTGGCGCGATGTCAAGCTCGCGTCCGAATGCGGCGCCCGGCTCTGGCGGCCGGGGCATTCCTGCCACAGCCCGGAGCTCACCGCGGCCTGCGACGCCTACGGCGTCATGCTCGTGCAGCCCAGCGGCGAGGGCGAGGGGTCGTTCGCGAACGTGACCGGCACCGAGCCCTCGTGCCTGCTCAAGAACGAGTGCCACCGCGACATGGTCGTGCGCGACCGCAACCATCCCAGCATTCTCGCCTGGGAGGTGAGCAACGCGGGCATCACCGCGAGCTACGCCCAGTCGCTCAAGGACCTCGCCAAGCAGTGGGACCCCATCACGCAGCACCCGCAGTCGGACCGCGGCTATTTGCGCGCCTGCCAGGACAAGGTGTCGGACCTCATCTCGTGCTCCTTGACAGGATGCGAAGCTGGACAGAAGCTCAACTCGCTGTGCACGAATTTCCCGGGCTGGGGCGCCGAGGACTGGGGCACCAAGGGGTTCCGGTACGACTACGACAATGAACTGCTTTTTTGCGGAGAATACCTTCAGAACTGGAAAAACGACATAAAAGCCAACGCGTTCGGCCTGGCGCAATGGTACCTTGCGGAATCGCCGGGCGAGACCGGGCTGGGCAGGTCGTTCGGAACGTCGGCCATGGATTTCAGCCGGATCCCGAAGCTGCTCTACCACATCTACAAGGCCTGTTGGATTCCCTATTCTGTCAAGCCCACCGTGTGCCTCGCACACCACTGGAACCGCTCCGGCACGGTGCGGGTGAACGCGTTTTCCAACTGCCCCGCGGTACGGCTGCTGCTCAACGGCACGAGCCTCGGCGACAAAGTGCCGAACCCCGAGTTGACGGCAAGCGACGACAAGACGAACACGTCAACGTCGCTGCCCTACCAGTGCTGGTGGGACACCGTGACCTGGGCGGCGGGAACGCTGCGCGCCGAGGGCCTCGATTCAGCCGGCAATGTGGTCTGCTTTGACGAGAAAAAGACCGCGGGCAATCCCGATCACGTGGTGCTCACCGTTGAACCTGAGCTTGTCAAGCCGAGCGGCGAGGCATTCCAAATCAGCGCCAACGGCTCCGACTGCGCGTTCATCCTCGCCACCGTGGTCGACGCAACCGGCCTCTGGTGCCCCACCGCGACCAACCAGATCAACTTCTCGGTTTCCGGGCCGTGCATCTACCGCGGCGGCGCCAACCAGGACGCGGGCGCGAACCCGGGCGACCCGTACATGCTCGCCGAGGGCGGCATGTGCAAGATCGCGGTGAAGGCCGGCTTCACGGCGGGCGCGGTCACCGTCACCGCGACTTCCACCGGATTGGGCCAGGGGACCGCGTCATTCACCACGGTCGCGGCAAACCCGATCGTCACGCTGCAGCGGCCGGTGCCAGGAAACAGGATCGCCGCAAGCGTGCCCGGCATTTCAGTTCTGACGACCGGAGGCGAGATACGTTATTTCATAAGTAAAGCTGCCTATGCCGAAATTCAGGTGCTCGACGCGCGGGGCAGGCTCATCGCGGACGTTCCGCGCGCGCTTTGCGCCGCAGGCTGGCACCGGGTGCGGCCGGAACAGGCGAAGCAGGCGGGCGCGTCAAAAGGCCTGGCCGTGTATTTCTTCCGCTGCACGCTCGACAACGGATACCGGTATGTCAAGCGGCTCGTCGTGGTGCGGTAAGGTAAAACGTTTATCGGTGACATGATGCCGGAAAGCCTTCGCATTCAGTATTTCTTGGAGGAAACTCTTCTATGAACCAAAAAATGCTTTTATTGATGCTCTCTCTTGCCTTTGCAGCGTTTCCCCAGCAAGACACGATCATGGAAAAAACCGACACCACCGAGGCAAAAGTTGTTGTTCCCGGTCCCGCGGCGCCCGCCGTTGTTACCAGCAACGCGTCCCGGGACCAGGAATATTCCCGCGAAGAACTCCAGACAAAACTCGCGGGATATGCCCGCATGCACAATGCCGGACGAGCCCTTCTCGGCGTGGGCATCCCGCTCACCTGCGCAGGCATTGTCGGACTTGCCGGCGGCATTGCCATGCTGTCCAATGGCCAGCCTTCCAGTGTAGCGCTGTTGATCGTCGGCGAGGTCGGCATCGGCTTCGGGCCAGAGATGTTGATTGCGGGTGCCGTGCTCAACAACATCGGCGGCAAAAAGCAGCGGGAATACGAACAGCGGCTGCAGGTGGGGCTGGGGATAAACGGGATATCGCTTACCTATTTGTTTTAAACAATGGCTGTCTCCTTGACAAAACACCAGTATCTTCCTCGGGCTTATTGCATCCTCACAATCCGGATTAGTCCTTTCTTTGTGCCTTCCGCCCGAGAAAACAGGCACCCAGGCCGAAAATCTCCCCGGGACACTCACCGGTAAAGGTCCTCACCTTCCTGCCGAAACCGGCATACACGCTCACGCCGCAGCCAGCCAGTATCAGCGAAGCAAAGGCGGCCTTATTCATGATGCGCTTGTTATGTACAACAATCCATGGAAGGCCTTCACAAGCGTTGACAAAAATCGCAAAAGACCGTATATTTGCAAAAGGGAGATGTCCATGCCCTTTTTCCAAAAATCCATCAAGACCATATGCCTGAGCGCTTTGCTCTCCGTGATATCCTGCAGCATGCTCGATCTGTTTAATACCGGATCTTCGAGCGGCGGTCTTACCGAGGATGAAGTTGTCGAAGGACTCAAGGCCGCGCTTTCGGTGGGCATTGACAGCTCTTCGTCGGAACTAAGTGCCGTGGGCGGCTACTACCTTAACCAGGCGGTCAAAATCCTTTTGCCGCCGGACGTTTCGCAGGTGATTTCATACGCGGAGCAGGTCCAGGGCGAGCTGGTGGCGATACAAGCCACGCTCGACCTGCTGGGCATCACGGCCTTTGATCTTAATCCGATCATCAACGCACGGGACTCACTGATGTTTTCAATGAACCGCGCCGCGGAAACCGCCGCGCCGCTCTCGGTGCCCATTTTCAAGAACGCGATCACCGGCATCACCATCACCGACGGCTTCTCCATCCTCAATGGCGATTCCACCGCCGCAACGGCCTACCTCAAGGGAAAAACCTATGATCCCCTCGTCGGGGTTTATCAGCCATTCGTGGATTCCGCGCTTCAACAAGTAGGGGCGCAGCGCTTGTGGCAGCAGTTTTCGGGCAATTACAATTCGTTCGCATCGTTCTACCGGTCCCTGCCCTCGACCGTCACCAGTCTGATCGACACCCTGCCCTTTGACACGCTCCAGACCAACCTGGCGCTTTACACGACGCAAAAAGGGCTCGACGGCCTTTTTTACATGGTGGGGCAGGAGGAAAAGCGCATCCGCACCGACCCGGTCGCGAGGGTGAGCGAAATTCTTCAAAAAGTATTCGGGTCGCTGGACCATTGAGCACTGTTGCGTCGCGGATTTCAACACCCATACAAGCATGCTCCCTTTTCTTCAGACACAATTGAACCCGGCGCCGCTGGCGGCCGCTGTTCTGGCAATGGCATTTCTCTGTCACGGCATTTTTGCCGCTTCCCTCGTATTTCCGCCTTACACCCATTCGTACGGCCTGCGAAAGGCCACGCCCAAACACCTGTTCATGTTTTTCGGGCCCGCGACTTCGTTTTCAGACCCGCAGGGACTTGCAACGGTAAAGATGAAAAGCCGTGACGACACGACCACGGTGAAGGACGACGACGAGGTCGTGGTGTACGGCGTCAATTCCGGCAGAAACGAGCTTATTTACAACACGAGCATGTGGGGACTTGCCCTGTACGGCGAAAAGGGCGGCGGCATTGACCAGTTCAGCTCGCCCAGGGGCGTCGCCTGCGACGCGGACGGACACGTGTTCGTGGCCGACTGGGGCAACAACCGCATCGTCCACCTGTTCAACCCGAAGAAAAGGGTGCACTGGGTCTCCGCGTTTTCCGGCGCGCAACAAAACGGTGTCGGGCTTTCGGGCCCCGAGCAGGTCGCGCTTGACGAAAGCGGCCGGGTCTATGTCTCGGACCCCGGCAACCGGCGCATCGCCGTTTTCAACTACGGCGGCGGCCTGCTGCGGTCCATCGCGCCCGCCGGGCCTTTTTCTTTTGTCAACGGACCCGTCACCCTTGCCGTGGCGGATGGGAAAAACCGGTATTCCCACTTCCGCGACGAACGGTGCATTTTCTGCTGCGACAGCGGCGGCAAGCGGCTCTGGAAATTCGACCTCGACGGCAACGTGCTCGGGCGTGCCGGCATTCCGGAGGGGTACGCCGCCTGCTACGGCGCCACGGACTTTTACCACAATTTCTGGGTGACCGACCGGGAGCGGTGCTGCATCCTCAAATTCGACCGCAATCTTGCCGTGCTCGACACTTTCGGCTCAAAAGGCGACGGCGACAACCAGTTCATTGAACCGCGGGGAATAGCGATTTACAAACGCTTCGGCCAGACCTTTGTGGCGGAGAAGAACGGCGCACAATATTATTGGATCGGCACCGACCTTAAAAAAGCCTCTCTCTTGGACAAAACCGGCGGCAGGTATTCGCTTTCGATGCAGGTGACCGATTATACCATCGCGACGCTTTTTTCCGCTATGCGTAAAGACACGGCGTTCTATTTCAAACGGCGCTGGGTCCCTGCGGGAAGCTCGATCTTCGATTTCAGCCTTGACGGCGAAAAACGCGTCCGCGAGCCCGGACTCACGCTTAAAATAGAGCCGACGTATTCTTCGGCGAGCTTTTATGCGTGGCAGTACCCGATGAAGCTGAACAAGTGAGAAACAGGCCAGCAGCATTTTCATACTGATAAATTATAAAACTTGAAAAAGACTTGTATTTTTTTTTCAAATATGGTATATATATTCATAATTCGATTCTGAAAACGCAATAACAAAATCTCATCCATTAAACTTTCAATTATTCACCATAATAGGGAGGTTGTATGAAGAAGTTTTTAGGACTGGTGTGCGCGGGTGTGGTTGCCGCAATGATGAGCGGCTGCGGACTCACCAATCCGATTGGCGCACCGACCATCACGATTTCCGCGATTGGTTCAATTAATGCCGGCACCTTCAAGGATGTCCAGGGCACCATCAAGGCGGACCAGGCGATCACCTCGGTCAGTTATTCCGTTACCGATGCCAATGGCGGCGCAGTGTCCACAATTACGGTAACCGGGCCGTCGGCTTCCAACACCAACTCCATGTCTTTCGACAACACAGCGGCAAACGAGCTCAGGATCACCGTCTCTGCCAACGCGACCGCGGGAAGTTACAAACTGAAGATTTCAGCCACTGCCAGTGCGACTGCCGACGCGTCCTTTGATTTTACGGTTGGCGGAAACACCGGAACAGGGGTAACGACCAATGCGGTCACCATCGGCTCATACGGCAATTCTCAGTATGGCAGCTCTGTTGACCTCGATGCCAATCCTCCGGATGTTATGCTTGCCACTGACGCAACCGCGTCGGGTTCCGGTGTTGACATCGTTGGGACCTATTCTTCTTCTATGTCTGCATTCAGGGTATTCAACCCGGTGTACGCGGCGAACTCCAGCGGCATCAATGCTTTTGCTAACTGGCAGAATCCGGCCGCGACACAGATCTGCAAAGAGACCGGCACCGCCTTCGCATCCATAACGACCAAACAACAAATTCAATCTCTCTTTAACGCCGCGTCTGCTTCGGATAATGTTTCGTGCCAGCAGGGCGATGTTCTTATTGTGAAGACCGACCAGAATGCCTACGCGGCGGTTGAGATCACTTCGTTTGATGCCAGCACGTCCGGCACTGCCGTACTTACCGTTAAATATTAGTTTTTTGACAAAGGATTATCATTCGCAAGGCACCTTTGGTATAGGGGTGCCTTTCTTATTTTTATTCACAAATAAATTTGCGTTAGCGGCTGCATCGGATTGATTTTTACAATGACCGCGTCGTGCAGGTACTTTTCAGGAGCGTCGTGTATGGCCAAAATCAAGCGAACCATCCTTGCCGCGTCCATCATTCCCTTTCTTTTCAACTGCCAGACGCTGACCAATTTCTTCATCTCCGACGAGCAGGAGGTGGAGCTCGGCGACAAGTTCCAGGCGCAGATCCTTTCCGACACGGTGGATTATCCCCAGTACAAACCCGGCATTCTGCAGCACGACAGCGTCATCGGCTATGTTAATGCCATGGGGCAAAGGCTCGCGGCCGCCCAGAAGGACAGGACGAACATCACGTTCACATTCAACATCATCGCCAATGACACCATCATAAACGCGTTCGCGATTCCGGGCGGCCACATTTTCATCTATATGGGAACCCTGAGGGCGGCCAACAGCGCCGCCGAGGTCGCCTGCGTGCTTGCCCACGAAATCGGGCATGTCACCATGCGGCACGGCGCAAAACAGCTCATGAAGTCCGAGGCTGTGGGCCTGGTGAACACGATCCTTTTCGGCAGCGACTCGACCTCGATCGCCAACGCCGTGGCCCAGGCGTGCGAAAACATGGTCTTCCTCAAGTTCAGCCGCGACGACGAGTCGCAGGCGGATTCCTGCGCCGTCAAGTACTCGACCGCGGCGCAGTACAACGCGTACGGGATGATTCACTTCTTCCAGACGCTCATGGCGAAATATCCCGACGGCAACGGCCCTTACGAGGTGCTTTCCGACCACCCGGCCACCGCGGACCGCATCACGGCGGTGCAGCGCATCATCGGCAAGACCGCCAATGTGCCCCCCGACGACACGACATGGACGTATCCCGCCGAATACGCGGCGATAAAGGCGAAGTTGTAAATTTTATTGGCTTGTCAAAAAAATCACCGCAAAGACGCAAAGGACGCAGAGAAATTAAAATAAAGAGGACATTAAAAAATTTTAAAGCACAGGTTCTCTGTCACTCCCGCGAAAGCGGGAGTCCATCTTCTTCCATAATACTATTGGCTTGGATTCCCGCTTTTCGCGGGAATGACAAACGCAAACCAGGAATCATAAGTAAAGCAGGAGGAACCGCATGAAAAAATCGCCCTTCACCATCGTCATCGTCATTCTTATCGTCATTGCCGTTTTGATCGGCGGCGGCATTGCCGCGATGTATATCCTGTTTCCGCCCGACAGGATTGCCGCCATCATCGTGCCGCCGGTGGAAAAGGCCCTCGGCAGGAAGGTGACGCTCCAGAAGGCGGGGATCACCCTGTTCCCGCGGCTCGGCGTGTCGCTTTCCGGCCTTGAGGTGGCGAATACGGGCCGCGAGGGATTTTCCGGCGAGCCTTTCGTTTCGGTGGAGAAATTCACGGCCGCTATCGGACTCATGTCGATCTTCAAGGGCTATCCGGAGATAACCTCGATTCTCATCCGTAAGCCGCAGGTCCGCGTGGAGACCGATGCCAAAGGCGCGTTCAATTTCAACGACCTCGCGGTGCTGGCAAAAGACACGACACAAAAGCCGGAGGCGACGACGCAGGGCCCGCCGCAGCTGCCGGTGCCGGTCACGCTCAAAAAACTCTCCATAGAAAACGGAGAGATCGTTTACAACGACCGCAAATCGGGCAGCCAGGTCATCATCGGGAACATGAACGAGACCGTGGCCGTGTCCATGGACAAGGAACTGAAAAACATAACGACCTCCGGCGATCTTGTGCTCACCGACGTGTCCGTCAAGACCAAGGAAATTAAAAAGCCGCTTTCCAACCTGAAGATCACCCTGTCGCACGACGTCGCGGCGAACCTGGTTGATGCGGGCGGCACCGTGACGGTGAACAAGGTTCGGCTGTCGCTGCAGAAAATTTTCCTTGAAGTAAAGGGAACGGTAAGCAAGGCCATGACGCCAGCGCCCGAATTCGACCTCGCGGTGGCGTCCGACCCTATTTCCGTCGCCGACGCGCTCAAGGAAGTGCCGGTTGAACTGGTCCCCCTTGTCACAAAAGTTTCGGCAACCGGAGCGATTGTCCTGGGCCTTGCGGTCAAGGGCGTGCTCGCGGCAAAGGGCCCGCTGCCCCTTCAGGGCCGTCTCGAGCTCAAGGACATCACCATGAAATACGCGGGAATGCCGCAGGCGATAAGCGGCCTGAACGCGGACATCGCCTTCACCGACAACAGCCTTGCCATAAAAACCATGAAAATGCAATTCGGCACCAACCCTATCGACATCCACGCGACCGTGAACAATTTCAAGAAACCGTATGTCGACGCGGCCGTGCTCGCCGACATCAAGCTCGGCGAGGTCAAAGACATCGTGGCGCTGCCCAAGGACGCCATGCTTGACGGACGCGTGACCGCCGACATCAAGGCGCGGGGCGAGGCCGACCCGGCCGACCCGACCAAGCTCGACCTGAAGGGGAATGTCGACCTCCAGAACGTGCGCATGGTGTGGTCGCCGCTCATCAAGCCTGCCGAGATCTCGGGCGGGCTCACCATCTCGACCGTTGCCGTGGGACAGAACATGGCGGTGCGCATCGGCTCCTCGTCGTTCACCATGAACACCACCATCAAGAATTTCCTCTCGCTGCTGCTTCCCGACAAGACCAAAAAATTCCCGCGCACTACCGTTGACTTCAAGATGAACTCGCCCTATCTCAACGCCGACGACATCCTGGCGCCGCCCAAGCCCGAGCCGAAAACAGAGCCGCCCGAAACGGGCGGCGGCTCAAGCGAGCTGCCCATCGTTCCCATCCCCGCGGACATCAACGGCCTGGTCACGGCAGGCAAAATCATTTACCACGGCATCACCATGGACCGCCTTGTCGCAAAAGTAAAGGTCATCAACGACGTCGCGCTGGTGGACTTCACCACCGGGTTCGCGGGCGGCACCATCGGCACCGTGCTGAACGCCGACATGCGCAACCCGAAGAACGTCGTGGTCAAGAACACGCTCACGGTGAAAAGTGTGGAGGTCAACGACCTCATGCAGCAGTTCGGCGGATACCTCAAGCCGGTCACGCCGCTCAACAAGGAGCTTTCGGGCATCAACAAGTGCCTGTTCGGCCGCATCAACCTGCAGAGCAGCATCACCGGCAGCGGCGGCACCACCGACGCGCTCATGAAAAGCCTCGCGGGCAACATCGGCACGCAGATGGCGAATGGAAAAATCCAGGGCGCGCCGGTCCAGAAGGTAATCGGGAGCTCGTTTTCCTCGTTTACCAAGACCAATAAGCTCGGAAATTTCGACGCGATCAATATCCAGAACCTCTCGGCCGCGGTCAGGCTCGCCGGCGGCGCAGCACAGTTCGATAATCTCAAGATCATGTCGGACGTCGCCGACTGGAACGCGCATGGAAAAGTCGGGTTCGACGCGCTCATGGACATGGCGGTCTCCTCGAGGCTCAACAAAAACCTTTCTGCCGTGATCCTCGGCGCGGAAGGCGCGGTGAAAAGCGGGCTCAAGGGCGTCCTGAGCCGCACCTCGCTCGCCGGCGCGTCGGGCCTGCTCGATCAAACGAGCATCATCCCGCGCGACAAGGACGGCCGCGTTACGCTCAACTTCGGCCTCGGCGGACCGGTGGGCAGCCCTAAAATAACCGGGCTCTCATTCGGCGCGGGAAGCCCCGGCGGCACCCAGCGCGTTGCCACGCCCCAGCAGCAGGTGCAGCAGCGAGCGCAGCAGGTGATTCAGCAAAAAAAGCAGGAGGTGCAGCAGGCGGTGGAGCAGAAAAAACAGGAGACCGTTAAGAAGGTGGAAGACCAGATAGGGAATGCGGCAAAAGGAAAGTTGAAGGGGATTTTCGGTAAGTAAGAATTATATTTCTTGACAAATAGTTTGTGCGGAATAAAAATCCCCGCGGGGTGAGGCGGGGATTTTTATATTTGCAAGAAATTATCTTGCCAAGTTCTTCAGCAATTCCGGAATCTGGTTCAATTTGTAAACCACCGGCTTCCCGTCCGGCGGGATGTCCAGATACAGCGGCCCCAAAACATCTTGGTTGATGAAACAGCCTTTATTTTCTTCAGAAGTGATGCCGCCGTAAATGGGCATGCTCAGGCCGTTGGGGAAGGAGTCGTTGACTTGGTAGAAGACGATGGCGCGGTATTCGTTGGGGGTTTCTCTGTTACGAATGCATTTGTTGATGCACCATTTACCGTCAAGGGAGAATTCCCAGTTGTCTGCGAAATCATCTGGTTTGGGACATTGAAGGATAATGGGCTCAATTTTAATGTCAGTTTTATCAGCATTCCAGCGGACGGAGAAAGGCTCTGGCCATTTATCAATGGCCATTTCTCCTATAATGATATTTTTTAAGAAATTGAACGCTCGTTGATGAACTCCGTATTGGAATTGTCTGTCAGTCAGCTCTTTTGTAAGATCATCATCTGGTAAAAAAGCAATATCCGTTTTTAAGAGTACTGCATTTTTCCAAGTTTTTTGATTTTTCTTGTCATACGAAACAATCAAACAACTGTCCTCTTGCTTTTTTAAAATAAAACAAAAATACAGCTTTTCTATTTTTGCGACCGGGTCATCTTGTGTAAAATCAAATACGGAAAACGTCTGAGGGCCTTCTGCTTCATTTACACTGCAATAGACAAATTTATCCTTGGCCACAATAGACAAAAAAGCATTGATGAAAGTGTTTCCATTAAAAGAAGCCATCTTCCTTATTACCTTTTTTAACTCCGAATCAACCATTATCGCCTCTCTCAAACCACTCTTGCACCACATAAATCTGCCACTTTCGTCAGCGCCAAAGACGCCTGCATAAGCACTCCCTGGGGAATTTTCATCGATAATTTTGCATGTGACATGTAATTTTTCATCTATCGACGCAAAAGCGAAAGTCAGGCTATTTGTTATGCAAGCAAATTTGTTATTTTGTTTCAAAGAAGCTGTTGCAGTCAATCCATCTTTCACCTTTAATTCAATTGGAGTAATTTGACCATTCATAAATGAGTTCCCTTTTTCTTTATACTTTTTCATAACAAATGCATGTGATTGTGAACAAATTATTAATATGGAACAGATAAAAAGTAAATTTTTCATTTAATTTCTTAAGTAACCTAACCACTTCTTATTTGCTATTTATTCGATTCTCTTTTCAAGGGTACAGAAGGAAAAGAAGAAACCCTTTCAATCATTTTAGTAACCTGATCTTTTACATGCGATTTTACAGTATTAATCCTGCTATCCTCAACCCATTTTTTTTCTATAAATTTATTTTGTAAAACTTCCCCATACTTCTCCAACCTCTCCTTCCCAATCACCATCTTCTCCCCCTTATCATCCTCCTTCCCCACCCCCAAATACCTCATCGGATTCACCACCGCGAACTGGTGCCACGCGTCATACCCCACCTTTTCACTCACCATTTCCATGACAATGAACAGGTTCCTTAAAATATCGCCCACGCCCTTCTGGTTTTCCCGCTCTATCATGTACCAATCGGTGCCGATGATGATCTTCTTTTTCAAATTGGTGAATTTGCCGAGCAGGTAAACGATGTTCTTTGCCACGAGTTTCTTACAGTCGATCATTGAATATTGCGCTTCCATGTCAAGCAGGTCCACATCGGTTTCCCTGTTTTTAAGCCGTATGTCCGATGCATAGAGGTCGCTTCCTAAATGAAAATAGGAAAGATCGGTATAGAGGTTTTCCTTGCTGTCGGCAAGCTCCGCTATTTTTTTTATCCAGGCATGGTACAAGGTCGCGCGCATTTTCTCGTTTTCAGCGGTCTTCTCTATTGCCTCGCCTTTTGGAAAAATACCGGGATTTACCGGATATAGCGCTTCGATGTCCTCAAATACTCCCACCTGGCACCAAGTATCGTATCCCCCGAAATGAGCAAGGCAAAGACGAAGACTGGGGAATTGGTTCATAACTTTTTCCCAGTTGGCGGGCGCAGCAAATGTGTCCGTAAACCAGTATTCGGTGCGCTCCAGGCTGCTCGGGTCTGCGCTAATCGCATCGTAACGCTCTTTTTCTTTACCAATAAGACCTGGAGCGGATTGGTCGTATTTGGCATAACAATAATAGTCCGCGCCCGCCATGCCGCCGCGCGAGCAATGGGTCATGATGGGCACGTCACTGCCGCACTCCTGATAGAATTCTCTGAGCTGGGGATATTTGATAAAATCACCGGGATCATAGCCCAGCCGGGGATAGGTCTTCACGCCCCAGTAAATGCCGGACTCATTATTAAAAAACAATGAATCCAAAGCTTCTTTATTCGTCATGATGGTATTCTTTAAGATTTTTTCCCAATTTTTTCCGTCATTCAACTTTTCATCAGGTACCATCATCGTTGGCTCGTCCGGTCCCGACTGCAACGATTGCTGGTAACGGTAAAAAGCGTGTTTGGCGATTATTTCCTTTGCCTGGTCGGCCGCATACGCTTCGGCGTCCAAGCCGCCGCAGTGCCGCCGCGGATCGTAATGATAAAAGAGAAAGAATTCCAGGGGATACTTGACTGCCGCGCCTTCGCTGAGTTTTTTCTGCAATTTGTAATCTTCAAACCATTTTATTTCATTGGATTCGAGCTTACCGTCTTCCGAAACGCCCGTACCACCCGGAATTTGGTCAATGATATGGACAAATTCCTTGGCGCATAAATCCGTATCTTTTTCAGAATTAAAAGTCATTATAATCATGTCGGAATTCACCGCAGCTCCCGGCTTTTTTTGTTGCCGTGCATTGAACTGTTCCCACGCTTTTTCCAGCGAAAAGTCCTTGTCTCTCGTGGCCTTTGCAAAAATATGCCTGTAACGCGGGCTGTATCCGGTGGGCTCAATAACATGCCCTTCTATCCGCTCGGGCGCCTCCCACTCGTATCCTGTGTCATCCTTTTCGGGCGGTAAAACATACGCCGCGCACCAGTCGTTGATATAGACTGCCTGTGTGCCCCAGTCAATGGTGACCGGTATATTCCACCGGCCCCAGTAATGCGCCAGCGACATATCCATGAGCAGCGCTGCGTTGAACATGGTGAGCGGGCAGTTATGGTAATAATATTCGGTTGGCATATAAAATGAATCTTTAAATGATTTATCGGTTTCGGCGCCGAGACTTCGGAGCTTTGCTTTTTTCCCCGCCTCGGTTAGTGCAGCGGCGTTATTTCTTTTCTTTAATGCCTCATACTCTTCCTCATCCATAACGGCCCAGACCATGTCCTCGCGCATATCCTGGTCTTTCAGGTCATGCTTGTAGACTCCGGCGATAAGGTCGGTGCTCAGCACCCCGATTTTCCCGAGCCTTCCCGTGGTAATGGTGCCGATCACCCCTCGCGCCATTTCGTTTGTTTTTTTTCGGCTGCTGCACGATCGCTCTTGTATAAAAAGATTCAGCACAGGTATCGCATGAATGGCCTTGGTCAGGATTCCCCATTGCAGCGGCATCGGGCAGCAGTTGTTGCTCTGTATATGCATATGCGCGTTGAAGAAAAACCGCCACGTCGGCTGCTGCACCGCATGGCTGGTACCGGTCTTTGTGGGTTGGACATTGCGGCTGGGTATCCATATGATTTCATCGGGCTTGATCTGATCGGACGCACCATATTTTTCCCTGACCTTTTGATTATTAGGATGGTTGTAAATCTCTGCCCAATTTTGAATGACGAAGTGCTTGACAATAGAATCATTCGTATCGCCGGACCGGACTATATAATTATGGCCGTATTTCTCAGACATGCCTTTTCCCTTTTGTCATTCTTTCGAAGGCTGATAATTTATATACACCGGCCCGGGCGGAACGTCCTTCACGGTCAATTTGCCCTCGTCATCGGTTTTCGCTTTTTTCGTCGACCCGTCCGCCAGATAGATTTCAACTTCATGATCTTTCATCAACTGACCATACCCGTCCACCAAAATCTTTTCAAACGAATCCACGAACCTCAGCAGCCCGCTTTCCTGCTTCACCCCGACTCTTACTCCGTCAATGACGATCACGAAAAAATATTCCGGGTGCCGGTATTTGTTGTTGTACGGCTTTACCTCCGCCTCGGTCGGGATCGCGCCTGCGTCGCCATAAACGAATTCCCACGAAAGCTCCATTGTGCTTCCGTTTATTTCGGTTGGAATGGTGCATACCGGATCGTGGTTGCCGTCTTTGTCGTATTCGTAAATGGCGATGAGCGCCTCGGTGTTGTCGGGCAGGTCCTTGAACCTGGCCTTGAGTTTGACAACGTCGCCGCGGCGGACTTCCGTGCGGTCCCATTCCATGCTTTCCACCTGGACGGGCGGGCCCGCCGGGACCTGGTTGGATTCGATGGAAAGCCCGTGCTTGGAAAGCTCCACCTCGAGCAGGAGCATGTCGTTGGCGTCCACCTTTGACGGCACGGCGATTGCGCCGCGGTAGCGGTTGGCGAATATCTTGTCGGACTTTTTTTCGAGCGTCTTTCCGGAACCGTTCTTGAGCTTGATTTTTATTTCCGCGCCTTCGCCCACGAGCGCGGTGCGCACCTCGAACGGCGCGTCCGCGCCGGCCCAGGCGCGCCTGCACATCCAGAGCGCGTAGATAATCTGCGACTCGAGCTTGATGCGGTGTTTCTGGTCGGTGTGTTTGGTAAACTGAGAATCCATGATATCCTGCCTGGCGCGTCGAGAAGCTACCGATTCTATCCAATCAGAAGCGGCTCCAACCGAAATCCTGTGACATTTAGAAACAAAACGTCACTTTACTTATACCACTTATCTTCGCGGGGGCACGACCTTGAAATACATTGACACATCCGATTGGCGCAACTCGTCTGACGACCGTATGACCTGCCTATCGGGCAGATCTTTTTTCCAAGTAAAATCTAATTTTTAGGCGTGCGTCGCGGCAGTGACGAGGATCACATATTAAATTAAAATACGGCATCGGCGATTGTTATGGAAAGGCAAGAAAAACTCCACCACAAAGAACGAAGAGCACATCGTATGGAAGCCTTGAACATGTGCCGAAAGTCGGTTGATGAGTTTGCAAAGAAAAGGAGGATGTTCCGCGCCAGGGGCGAGAGCGGAGGCCGTCGCTGGAGCGCGGTGCTGCCCGGACGCCGTCTTGTTGGGGAGGTACGCGAACCACCCCAACAAAACCTAGCGCCGTGGCGGCCCGAGCCGAAGGGATAGAACCGGTGCCGTGACCGGCAGGCGCCATGATCATTAAGCTGGTTATAAGACGGGGTGGACTTGCCTTACGCTTGCTGCTTATAATCCGCAAGGAATTTCCCCAACCTATCCATCGCAATTGTCAACTCATCCACGGCGGGAAGAAAAACGATCCTGAAATGGTCGGGCATGGGCCAGTTGAACCCGCTGCCGTGCACGATGAGCACCTTCTGCTCGCGAAGCAGGTCGTAGGCGAATTGCATGTCGTCTTTGATGTTGAACTTCTTCACCTCGAGCTTCGGGAACACGTAGAACGCGGCCTTGGGCTTTACAAACGATATTCCCGGGATCTTCGCCAGCGCGTTGCAGCAGGCGTCGCGCTGGGCGAACAGCCGTCCGCCGGGCGCCACGAGGTCCCGGATGCTCTGGTAGCCGCCCAGCGCGGTCTGGATGATGGACTGCGCCGGAACGTTGCTGCACAGCCGCATGGACGCGAGCATGTCGAGCCCTTCGATGAAATCGGCCGCGTCCTTCTTGTTGCCCGACACCACCATCCAGCCGGCGCGGAACCCCGCGATGCGGTGGGTCTTTGAAAGCCCGCTCATGGTGATGAACAGCACGTCGTCGGCGAGCGTGGCGAGCGAGGTGAACTCGTTGCCGTCGTAGAGGATCTTGTCGTAGATCTCGTCGCTGATCACGATGAGCCCGCGCTCGCGCGCGATGTCGACGATTTTCTGCAGCACGTCCTTCGGGTACAGCGCGCCGGTCGGGTTGTTCGGGTTGATCACCACGATGGCCTTGGTGTTTTGCGTCAGCTTTTTCCGTATGTCAACAAGGTCCGGCAGCCAGCCCGATTCCTCGTCGCACAAATAATGAACTGGTTTGCCGCCCGACAGGTTGACGGCGGCGGTCCACAGCGGGTAATCGGGCGCGGGCACGAGCACCTCGGTGCCGTTGTTGCACAGGCCCTGCATGACCATGACCGCGAGCTCGCTCACGCCGTTGCCCGTGTAAACGTCTTCAACGTCGACGCCCGGCACGCGCTTCTCCTGGTAATACTGCATGATGGCCTTGCGCGCGGAAAACAGCCCCTTTTCGTAGCAGTAGCCCTCGGTTGCGGGAAGGTTGCGGATCATGTCATGGATGATCTCGTCGGGCGCCATGAGCCCGAACGGCGCCGGGTTGCCGATGTTGAGCTTGATGATCTGCAGCCCTTCTTCCTCTTCCATGCGCTTCGCCTCGCGCGGCACCGGCCCGCGGATGTCGTACAGCACGTTGTCAAGCTTGCTTGATTTTTGGTACTTAGGCATATGTAATTCCCCTTCATTTTATCTTGATTAATCTGGGCGTTCCCCCGCCTCGCGCAACCGCACGAGGCGGGGTCGGTTCTCCTTTCGGTCTCGCCTTCGGCTCGGGCTGCCACGGCCCCTGTATGCCTGCCGGCGAGGGCCGGGCAGCACCGCGCTCCAGCGCGGCCTCCAGTCGCCCCTACCGCGGCGATAAAGTTCTAATTAGTCAACAAGTTCCAGAAGCGCCCATCGAAGCGATAGAGACGTAAGAAATATATATCAGGGACATGTTGTTTCACCTCTTATCAAGGACGCCTTCGTTCCGAATGAACCGCTCCGTTTTTTCCACAAAATCGGCCTGGGATATTGTATCTTATCAATCGCACTTTTCCATAATAGACATATCGCCGAGGCGCCATGAAAAATCCTATCTCGATTAAAAAATGCTGTTTTCTTCAATTACTTTCCTTTTTTGCAATCTTGCAGTTGAATGTTCCCTCTTTTGCCAACCCTAACGGCCAGGCATGGTCCTTGCTTATTGATAATAAGCCCATGGAAGCAAAGGAACTGTTTTTAAAAAACACAACAGACAAGGACAAAACCGTGCGCGGCGAGGCGTTCCGCGGGCTTTCGCACATCGCGCGTTTCCTCGGCCAGGAGGAGGACGACGCGCGTTATTATTTTCAGGCGTGCCAGAACGACAATAACGTGCTCATGTTTTCGGCGGGCGTTCTCAACACCTACGTGTTCGGCCGTTTCGCCACGGGCAGCCAGATCAAGGAGGGCTACCGCCTGATGAGCGACCTGGTGAAAAAGCCATCGATTTTTTCCGGCGAATTCATTGATCTGCTCGCCGAGCGTTACGCGAACGACGGCGACGTCAATGCCGCGAACCGCCTGGTGGACGGCATGGGCGCGATCCGCAAGTGGATGTTCATCGGGCCGTTCGACAACATTTCGAATTCGGGTTACAACAAGGTGTATCCGCCGGAAACCGAAATCAACCTGGCAAAAGTGTATCCGGCCAAGGACGGGAACAAGGCAAAGTGGAACCCGCTTGACAACACGGCGCCCACGGGCTGGATCTTCACCGAGCACCACTGCGAATCGCGCAACGCGGTGCTATACTATTACAGCACCGTGGAGTGCGACGAGGCGCGGGAGGCCATTCTTGCGTTCGGCGCGTCGGGGTCTTTTAAAATTTTCCTCAACGGCGTGTGCGTATGCGCCGATTCGGTGTACCGCAACACCGGCGCCGACGCGTTCATGCAGCGGGTGACGCTCTGCAAGGGGGCGAATTCACTTCTTGTAAAGCTCTGCCACGAATGGAGCAGCCGGCTTTCCGGCGAGACAAGGCTTTCCAATTTCTTTGTGCGGTTTCTCGACAAAGGCTACTCCCCGCTTAAAAATATTTCCTATTCCACGGTCCCTGCCGCGCCGGCGCAGCAGAAAACCGTTGTCTCCCGCCTGGCGCCGTCGCCCCTGATCGACACCGTGACGGGCGCGCTCTCCGCACGGCTCGCGAAAAATCCCGGCGACATGGACGCGGCGCTTTCGCTCATGCTCGCCTACAACGGCATGGAGAAATTCGACGAGGGCCAGGTGCTTGCCAAAAGCTTCCTCGCCAAATTCCCCAAAAGCAGCCTGTGGCACCAGCTCTACAGCGAATCGCTCACGCGCTCGAAGAAATACACCGACGGCGAAACCGAAATAAAAACGGCGTACACCCTCTGCCCGCTCAATGAAGCGGGCTGGCAAAACGAAATGCAGATCATGCAGCAGACGTCCGAGCCACGCAAGGTGCTGGACTTCATCGCCTCGTCGCCCGCGGTGTTCCGCTCGTCGCTTTCGGCGCTGGTGGCGGAGCTCTACGCCAATTACCAGCTTGAAAACAAGGCGGACGTGCTCAAGATTGTCGCCGACATTGAACAAAAATACGCGCTCAACCAGACCGCGCTCATGGTGCTGGCCGGCGTGTACGTGCAGGACGGGCAGGTCAAAAAGGCGGAAACGCTCATCAGGGACTTTCTTGCGCACCAGCACACAAGCACGCTCATGTACAAGACGCTCGCCACACTCGCGCTCAAGCAGGGCGACATGGGGAAGGTCGCCGACATCATCCAGGAAAGCCTGAAATATTCCCCCCACAACGCAAGCATGTATTACCTTCTCGCAAGCCTCAATTACACCGCCAAAAATTTCTCCGCGGCGCATGAGAACATCGAACGGTGCCTTGCCGTGATGCCGGCGGACGCCGACGCCTTGAACCTCAGGGGCAACATCGCGCTCTCGCTGGGCAACAAGCAGGAGGCCAAACAGGCCTTTACCGATGCGATAGATTTCACGAGCGACGATTTCAACGCGTGGGACAACCTGCGCGGCCTCGACGGCAAACCGCCGCTCGAATCGCTTGCCCCGCTGCCGCCGGTCGACAGCCTGGTCAGGGCCAGCGAACAATGGCCCTACCGCTCGCATGAAAACGGCGCCGTTTTGTCGCGAACAAAGGATGTGTTCTATTATCCGAGCCGCTGTTCCCGCGAGCGGCACTTTCTCGTGGTGTATCTGGGCACCCAGAAGGCGATTGACGCATGGAAGGAACGCGACATCGAGTACAACAGCTATTTCCAGGTCATGCACGTCGTCCGCGCCCTGTCGTACCGGGCCAACGGTTCGCAGGTGCAGGCCGACGTCCACGAAGGGAAGGTCGTGTTCAAATCGCTGCAGCCCGGCGACTGCATCGTGCTTGAATGGTCGCTCAAGAACTTCTACACCGGCGACATGGCCGGCCAGGTGCACGGCAGCCAGGAGTTCGACAGAAGCCACCCGGCGTTCGACACGAGGCTGCGGCTCATCATGCCGGCAAACGACACCATCCCCTATCACGTGTTCGGCGATTCCATTTTGGTAAGCACCTCCACGGCCGGCGACTACCGCGTCACCCGTTTCTTGCGACCCGCGTATAAAAACGCGCTCGACGAGACCTTCACCGCCACAGACTGGCCGGCCAAGGAAAAAGTGAATTACTCCACCTTTTCCGGGTGGGCCGACATCGTGAAATGGTACGACGACCTCACGCGCCGTAAGCAGGACAACACGCTGGAGCTCAAGGCGCTCGCCGATTCGCTGTTCGCCGGGTGCGCAACGGAGCTTGCGAAGGTGGAGAAGGTCCACGAGTATGTCACGGGCAACATCCGCTACAGCTACGTGCCGTTCAGGCAGTCGGGCTGGATCCCCCAGGACGCGCACGACGTTCTCGCCACGAAGATCGGCGACTGCAAGGACATGGCGTCGCTCGGCAAGAGCCTGCTTGACCGCGCGGGAATCCCGTCGTGCCTCGTGCTCGTGAACACCGAGATCCGGCATTTCGACGGCCACGCCTGCGTGGGCCCGGATTTCAACCACTGCATCCTCTGCTACACCGTCGCCGGGCAGGACCGCTTCCTCGACTGCACCGACAACAACCTGCCGCTTGCCACCCTGCCGCGGCAAGACCAGGGCGCGCTCGCGCTGGTCATCAGGCCCGGCACCACGGGCACCATCCTGCTGCCGATTGACAAACCGGAAGCACGCGCGCGGAAAAGGGCCATCACGTCGGCGCTCGACGACAAGGGCACGCTCACGGAAAAGGCGGCCACGCTGCGCACCGGCGTTTTCGCCGGCTCGTTCCGCGACAGCTACCGGTTCCTCTCCGAGGAGAAACGCAACGCCACGCTGCACCAGAGCCTTGCCCAGCAGTATCCCGACATCTCGCTCGACACGTTCTCGCTGCAGGGCCTCAACACCGTGGGCGACACGCTCACCTACAACTACGCGTGCACGGCGCGCAACACCGTGACCTTTTCCGGCAGCACCGCGATTTTCCCCCTGCGGATTTCGGACAATATCCAGCCGAACGAATATCCGGTGGAGGAAAAGCGCACCTTCCCCATCGACATGTACTGGGCATGGTACGATATTTCGTCGTGCGAATTGTCGGGCGAGCTCACCTACCCGGCGGCGTGGCGGCCCATCAGCCTGCCCGACAATGTCTCGGCGGATTCGCCGTTCGGCTCGTACCGCCTCGAGTTCAAGCGCAAAGGCAATACGCTGTATTATAAGCGCACCGCGGTCATGAATTTCACCACGGTCATCCCGGCCGGCGGCCACGAGCAGCTCAAGGCGTTTCTCAACAAGGTGTCGAAGGCGGACGCGATTCAATTGTTGTTTTATACAAAGTAAAGATAATAAAGATAACCACAGAGACACGGAGGCACGGAGAAAATAAAACAGTTTAAAGTTGGAAGTTGAAAGTTGAACGTATTGTCGCTTTTAACCTCCAACACTGTGCGGTATCTCCGTGCTCTTCGTGTCTCCGTGGTGATTTTCCGAAAGAACAAACAATATGCCTCATTCCGATATTACTTCGCCGAAGCGCATCGCCGGTTTCGTCCTCGAATCGACGACAGACATTCCCGAGCTGCGCTGCACCGCTTCGCTGTATTACCACGAAAAGACCGGCGCGCGGCTGCTCCATTTGCGCAATGACGACCCCAACAACCTGTTCTCCATCGCGTTCCGTACGCCGGTGAGCGATTCGACCGGCGTGCCGCACATCCTGGAGCACTCGGTGCTCGGCGGATCGCGCAAGTTCCCGCTCAAGGATCCGTTCCAGGAGCTCCTGAAAGGATCGCTCCAGACGTTCCTCAACGCGCTCACCTATCCCGACAAGACCGTTTACCCTGTGTCAAGCCAGGTGGAGGCGGACTTCTTCAACCTCGTGGACGTGTACTGCGACGCCGTGTTCCATCCCCTGCTCACCGAGAACACCTTTTGCCAGGAGGGATGGCACTTCGCGGCGGAAAGCGAAAACGGCCCCATCGACATCAAGGGCATCGTCTACAACGAGATGAAGGGCGTTTTTTCCGATTTCGCAAGCCACGTGGAGCGCAAGACCGTGTCGCTTCTGTTCCCGGACACGCCCTACCGGTTCGAGAGCGGCGGCGAGCCCGAGCACATCACCGGCCTCACCTACCGGCAGTTCCGCGCCTTCCATGCGCAATATTATCATCCGTCAAACGCGTTCATCGTGCTTTACGGCAGTCTCCCTCCCGAAAAGACGCTTTCCTTTCTTGACAAAAAGTACCTTGCCGCGTTCGATAAAACCGCGCCCGACGCCGTGATCGCACCGCAGCCTTCCTGGGATGCGCCGCGGAAGGCGGTGCTCGACGCGCCCGCCCCGGAAAAAGACGACGGTTTCGCCACGGTGGCGCTCGCCTGGAAGTTCGGGCTTTCCGCCGACCCGGTCGATTCACTGGTGGGCAGAATTCTATACCAGTACCTCATGGGCACCGAAAGCGGCCCGCTCAAGCGCGCGCTCATCGACAGCGGCCTGGGCGAGGACCTCGACGACCTCTGCGGGTTTGAGACCGAGTTCGTCCACGGCATTTTTGCGGTGGGCCTGCGCAAGACCAGGCCCGAGCACGCGGACGCCATCGAATCGCTCGTGCTCGGCACGCTCAAAAAGCAGGCCGAGGCCGGCCTCGACGAGGCGCTGCTCGAGGGTGTGGTGCGCCAGACCGAATTTCGGCTCCGCGAAATCAGCGACGCGGGCCGTTTTCCCTACAACCTCATCCTCGCCGAGCGGTGCTACCGCTCCTGGCTGTACGGCGGCGACCCGCTCGCGCACCTCGCGTTTGAAAAGCCGCTGGCCGTGATCCGCGAGGCACGCGCCGGCGGCACCGGCTGGTTTGCAGGAAAAATCCGCACCATGCTCCTTGGCAATCCGCATTATCTCCGCATCACGGTGCGGGCGTCGTCGGAAATGGGAAGACGGCTCGAGACGCAGACCAGCGAGCAGGCGCTTGCGCTCACCAAAGACTTCACGGCCGAGGACCGGCGCCGCGTGGCCGAAGCCACGGCACTCCTCGCGGCCGAACAGAAAAAGCCGCAGTCGCCCGAGGCGCTCGCCTCGCTGCCCAGGCTGCGCAAGTCCGACCTTCCGCTCAAGAACCGCGAGGTTCCCGCTCTGCGGACGCGCTGCGGCGGCGCAGAGGCGATTTTTCATCCGATCTTTACATCAGGTATCGCTTATCTCGACCTGGCGTTCGACTGCCGCCAGGTGCCCCCCGGGCTTTTGTTATACCTGCCGCTCTATTCCGAGCTTTTGCCGCGGGCAGGCGCGGCCGGCCTTTCGTATGAGGAAATGTCAAAACGGCTTTCGCTCTCGACCGGCGGCGTGAGCGGCTCCATGCTGTGCGAGACCGCGGCCGGCACCGGGGACGACCTCGTGTTCAAACTGTTCTTGCACGCGAAGGCGCTCGAGGAGCGCGGCGATGAAATGCTCGGCATCGTACGCGACCTGCTCACGGCGCCCGACCTTTCAAACGCCAAGCAGATCCGCGACATTCTGTTTGAGGCGCGAAACGACCTCAACGCCGCGATCATCGCCAACGGCCACCTCTTCGCCGCGACGCATGCCGGCGCGCAGCTTGCCCGCTCCCGGCATGTCGACGAGCTTCTCGGCGGCGTTGCGCAACTGCGTTTCCTGGACAGGCTTGTCAAACAGGACGACCCCGCGGCGGTGGCCGAAAAAATGCTCGCATTGCACAAGCTCATCGTGAACCGGGCCGCCTGCACCGTGTCCGTCACCGCCGGCACTCCGGATGTTCTTGCGCCGGGCATCGAACGATGCATGGCCTCGCTGCCGATTGTCACGGTGTCCCCCGCGGCCATCACGCACGCCGAACAGACCGGTTACACGGGGATCGAGATCAGCTCTTCGGTCAATTTCGTGGCAAAGGCCTGGAAGCTCGGCCCGTCCACGGCCGCCGACGCGGGCGATTTCCTTCTGCTCGCCAGGAACCTTTCGTCGGGGTATCTGTGGGACAAGGTGCGCGTCGAGGGCGGCGCCTACGGCGGCATGGCAATGGTGTCGGCCGGCCACCCGGTGTTCGAATGCGCGTCGTACCGCGACCCCAACCTTGGACGCACCCTCGAACATTTCGAGAAGGGCCTGCAGCAGGCCGCGGCGGGGCTCGCGGCCGACGCGGTCGAGCAGAGCGTCATCAGCACCATCGGCCGCATCGACGCGCCGCACACGCCGCATCAGCAGGGGTTCGGGGAGACCGTGGCGCTTCTGTGCGGCCGCACCAGGGAGTTCCGCCAGGCACTACGCGACGCCGTGCTGTCGGCCTCGCCCCAAAGCATGCAAAAAACCGCGCGGATGCTCCTTGACAATCCCTCCTTCGCGGTCACGGTGCTGGGGAGCGCCGCGGCGTTTGACAATGCGGAAAAAGAACGGGTGTTTTTCAAGCGGGAAACGCTGTTCGACGAAAGGGCCGCCGCGGTATGAAGCCCGCCGTGGCCGCGCTGTCGTCGACCTGGCGGAAATCCCCCCTCGCGGTCATCATGCTCCTCGCGATCCTCTTCCGGCTTTTCGCGTTCGTTTTTGCCAAGGGCTACGGCATGCACGACGACCATTTCGGCGTCATCGACCTTGCCCAGCGCTGGCTTGACGGAACGGAACACCCCTACGGCCCCGGGCAGGGATGGCTGAGCCCGTTGTACCCGTGGCTGCACTTCCTGCTCTTCGGCCTGCTGCAGAAATTCGGGATCTTCGATCCCCAGGCGAAAATGTACGCGGTCAGGTTTTTCCACGCGCTCTATTCCCTGCTCACCGTCTACTTCGGGTACAAGACCGTTCTGGTCGTTTCGGACGAAAACAAGGCAAGGCTCGCCGGCCTTCTGCTGGCGATTTTATGGCCGTTTCCATTCATGGCGGTGCGCAACCTGGTCGAATTCGTGTGCGTGCCGCCGCTGGTGATCGGAACGTATCTGCTGGTGAAGGATCAAAGCCGTGGCCGCGCTCGGGTGCTCCTGCTCTCGGGCGCATTCTATGGCCTGGCCTTCGCCATCCGGTTCCAGACCCTTTCAATGGCAGGAACAATCATCCTCGTTCTGCTTGTCAGGAAGGAAATCAAACCCGCCGCGATATTTGCCCTTGGACTGTTCCTGTCCGCGTTCTGCTTTCTGGGGGTTCCCGACTGGGCCGGCTACGGCGCGCCGTTCATTTCGTTCTGGAACTATTTCTTCTACAACAAATCCGCCGCCTATGCCTATACCACCGGGCCCGTCTACCAATATTTCGGGCTGACCCTCGGCGTTCTCATTCCGCCAACGAGCCTCCTTTTATTGTATGGGTTCTGCAGGACCTGGAAAAAACATGCGCTCATCTTTTGGCCCGCCCTTGCCTTTTTCCTCCTGCACTCGTTTTTCCCAAACAAGCAGGAACGGTTCATTCTTCCCGTTCTTCCCTTCATCGTGATGGGCTGCGTGATCGGATGGCAGGAATTCGCCGAACGCTCGCGGTTCTGGTCCCCCGGCAGGCCGTTGATGCGGGGGTTGTGGGCGTGGTTCTGGTTTGTCAATACACTCCTGCTCCTGCTCGCCACCTTCACCTATTCCAAAAAGTCCCGCGTGGAGACCCTCTCGTTTCTTTCCCGCGAGCCCGGCCTTCGCGCCGTGCTCATCGAGACCACCGACGCCGCCGCGCCCCAGATGCCGCTGTTCTACCTGGGCAGGAACCAGGTCCCCCTCTATTACGTCACGGCGACGGCGGGCGTGGACTCGCTGCGGCCGCAGATCGAATCGCGCGGCGGCATCATGCCCAACCGCGTGGTGTTCCTCACCAAAAACAACCTTGACAAACGGGTCAAGCGCCTAGAGCCGCTGCTGCCCGGCCTTTCCTACGAGACCACGGTATCGCCGAGCATCGCCGACGCGCTTTTATATTTCTTGAACCCGAAGCACAATGTGAACCAGACGAGCGTAATTTACAAAACAGGAAATTGATAAAC
>Ga0335081_10001492_pt1 | contig 37327 bp, 34 predicted proteins | sample Lox_Sample_35_FD_206713 | JGI IMG/M metagenome (GOLD analysis project Ga0335081, IMG submission 206713) | Soil microbial communities from Loxahatchee National Wildlife Refuge, Florida, United States - Lox_Sample_3.5 | ecosystem: Environmental > Terrestrial > Soil > Wetlands | place: USA...
CCAATGTCATCAACGGCGCCTGGAACCAGGAGACCGGCTCGCTCGGCGCCAACGGCACGCAGACTTTCACGAACAGCTTCAGCACCGCAGGGATAAGCGTCGGCACGCACACGCTGTGGCTTCTTGCCGACTCGTTCAACGATGCAACCGGTCAATTCAATTCGAACGGCGACGATATCGCCGAAAGCAACGAGACGAACAACTGGACCTCGGTGACCTTCTCGGTGACCGGACCGGCTCCGCCGCCGCAGCCCGACCTTGTGATCGCGAGCATCACGCCGACGGCAGCGAGCGTGACGCAGGGGAGCACGTTCGGCTACTCCTATGTAGTTGCGAACCAGGGCGCAGGGGCGACCACGTCTCCATTCTGGTCGGCCGCGTTCCTCGACGGGCAGACGCCCGCCAATGTCATCAACGGCGCCTGGAACCAGGAGACCGGCTCGCTCGGCGCCAACGGCACGCAGACTTTCACGAACAGCTTCAGCACCGCAGGGATAAGCGTCGGCACGCACACGCTGTGGCTTCTTGCTGACTCGTTCAACGACGCAACCGGTCAATTCAATTCGAACGGCGACGATATCGCCGAAAGCAGCGAGAACAACAACTGGACGTCGATCACCTTCAACGTCACGGCAGCTGGACAAGCGGCAAATCAGCCGCCCGAGACGTCGACACTGATCTTCTCGCAGTCGCCGACGATCTCCGGCGATTCGGGAACGCAGAGCACCGCCCCCATCGTCGTCCCTGACGGCAGCCTCGTGGAGCTCGTATTCTCCGCAGCCCCGGTCTCCTTCATCGGCGCAACCGGTACGCTGCAACTCGACCACTCGGCGCAGTTCTCCGGACAGATTTCCGGATTCGCAGAGCAGGACCAGATCGACCTGCGCGATATCGTCTTCACTCCGCAGACCACATCGACCTATGCGGCGAACCTCGGCAACACCGGCGGTGATCTGATCGTAGGCGACAAAGGGCAAGCCGCGAGTCTTGTCTTGTTCGGGAGCTACACGGCATCGGAGTTCGCCACATCGAGTGACGGCCACGGCGGAACGCTCGTGACGATGCAACAGGCGCCCCCAAGCGCACAGACGTCACTCACGCCCCAGACCCGCAGCTGATCGGTCGCGCCCGTCGCCTCTCTTGGTGAGCGCGTCGATCCGCGCCACGCGGCTGCCATCGCGAGGCGGCTTTCTTGCATCTAGCTCCGCGCGTTGCCAATATGGCCTGGGTGCGCATCGAGGGACAAGCGGCAGTGCGTACGGTGACGGAAGGTCAGCGTTCGGCGGACGAAACCAAACCGGGCTCCGATCGCAATTTCGGGCTCGTTATGGCGGCGGCATTTGCCGTCCTCGGCTGTCTTCCGCTGCTGCGGGCCGCGGCGCCGCACTGGTATCTTCTCGCCATCGCGGCTGCCTTTGCGGCACTCAGTATCGCCGCGCCGCGTGCGCTCTACCCGTTGAACTACGTCTGGTTCCGCTTCGGCCTGCTGCTGCATCGAATCATCAGCCCTATCGTGATCGGGGCGGTGTTCTTTCTCTGCGTGACGCCGATCGGCCTTATCATGCGCTGGCTCGGCAAGGACGTGCTGTCGCTGCGCCGGCGGCCGGAGCTGCCGAGCTACTGGATCGTGCGCGATCCGCCCGGTCCGGAGCCCGGCACGATGACGAACCAGTTCTGATCCACACGCACCAACGGGATCTGTCGATGTCCTTTCTCGCCGAACTCTGCCGGTTCCTGATGGCGCGCAAGAAATATTGGCTGGTGCCGATATTCCTGGTGCTCTTCATCTTCGGTGGGCTGATCATTCTGGTGAAGGGATCGGCGGTCGCACCGTTCATTTACACGCTGTTCTGATGCGAATTATCGGAATATCCGCCTTCTACCACGACAGCGCGGCCGCCCTCATCGTCGACGGTCGCATCGTCGCCGCCGTGCAGGAGGAGCGTTTCACCCGCGTCAAGCAGGACGCCGGCTTTCCCCGTCATGCAATCGAGTACTGCCTGGTGGCGGGCGCGGTCACGCTCGCGGATGTCGACTACGTCGTCTTTTATGAGAAGCCGTTCCTCAAGTTCGAGCGGCTGCTCGAGACATATGTCGGGTTCGCGCCGCGCGGGCTCACCTCGTTCGCGACGGCGGTGCCGGTGTGGATCCGCGAGAAGCTCTTCCAGAAGGACATGCTGGCGCGCGAGTTGCGCAAGCTCGATCCCGAATTCGATGCCGCCAAGCGCATGCGGTTCACCGAGCATCACCTGAGTCACGCCGCCAGCGCGTTCTTTCCCTCCCCATACGAGAGTGCCGTCGTGCTCACCATGGACGGCGTCGGCGAGTGGCCTACCACGACGGTCGCGCTCGGCGACGGCAACAAGCTCGAGATCGTCAAAGAGCTGCACTTCCCGCACTCGCTCGGCCTCCTCTACTCGGCCTTCACGTACTACGTCGGGTTCAAGGTCAATTCGGGCGAGTACAAGCTGATGGGGCTGGCGCCCTACGGCGAGCCGAAATTCAAGGACCGCATCATCGAGCATCTGCTCGACCTCAAGCCGGACGGCACGTTTCGGCTCGACATGAGCTATTTCAACTACTGCACCGGCCTGACGATGACGAACCAGAAGTTCGCCGATCTTTTTGGCGAGCCGGTGCGGCGGCCCGACAAGGAGCTGCTGACCCAGTTCCACATGGATATCGCGGCGTCGGTGCAGGCCGTCACCGAGGAGATCACCCTGCGCCTCGGCCGCGCGCTTGCGCGCGAATACCAGCGGCCCAATCTGTGCCTTGCTGGCGGCGTCGCGCTCAACTGCGTCGCCAATGGCCGCCTGCTGCGCGACGGATGCTTCCAGAACATCTGGGTCCAGCCGGCCGCCGGCGACGCCGGTGGCGCGCTCGGCGCCGCGCTCGCGGCCTGGTACCTGCTGCTCGGCAATCCGCGTGCCGCCGACGGTAAGCGCGACGCCATGGCCGGCGCGCTGCTCGGGCCTGAATTTTCCCAAGCCGACATCGAAAAGCGCCTGCGCGCTGCCGGCGCCCGCTTTGCGGTGCTGTCGGACGCGGATGTGATCGAGCAGACCGCGTCATTGCTCGCCCAGGGCGAAGCGGTCGGCTGGATGCAGGGCCGCATGGAATACGGGCCGCGCTCGCTCGGGGCGCGGTCGATCCTTGCCGACCCGCGCTCGCCTACGATGCAGAAGCTGCTCAATCTCAAAATCAAATACCGTGAAAGCTTCCGCCCCTTCGCGCCGGCCGTGCTGCGCGAAAAGGTGGCCGAGTGGTTCGAGTTCGACGGCGACTCGCCCTACATGCTGTTCGTTGCCGGCGTGCGGCCGGGACGCCGCCGCCCGATGTCCACGGACGAACAGACGCTGTTCGGCATCGACAAGCTCAATGTCGTCCGATCAGAGGTTCCGGCGGTGACGCACGTCGACTACTCGGCACGGCTGCAGACCGTCGCGGCCGACACCAACCCGCGCTTTCACGCTCTGCTCGAGCGGTTCGACCGGATCACCGGCTGCCCGATCCTGGTCAATACCAGCTTCAACGTGCGCAGCGAGCCGATCGTCTGCACGCCGGAAGATGCATTCCGCTGCTTCATGGGGACCGAGATCGATCTGCTGGTGGTGGGCAATTGCGTGCTGCGCAAGAAGGATCAGGATGCAAGCCTTAAGCGCGACTATCGGGACGAGTTCGAGCCCGATTGACCTCCAGAGACCGGTTCCGTCCCGCCGGCTGCTTGCATGTCGGCAAAGGGGATAACATGTGAAGCAGGTGCGGCGGCCGGCTGTATCGGCGGCGAATCGCGCGTAAAATCGCGACCGGCCCCGGGTATCCGAGGCATCAAGCGAGACACACCATGCCCAAGCTCTCCGACCTCAAGGTCAAGCTCTTCACCGACGGCGCCGACAAGGCGCAGATCCTCGAGATGGCGAAGCAGCCGTGGATCAGGGGCTTCACGACCAATCCCTCGCTGCTCAAGAAGGCGGGCGTCTCGGACTATGAAGCCTATGCGCGCGACCTCGTTGCCGCGGTACCTGACCGCCACATCTCGTTCGAGGTCTTCTCCGACGACATCCCCGAGATGGTGGCGCAGGGCCGCGCGATCGCGGCGTGGGGCAGACAAGTCTTCGTCAAGCTGCCGGTGACCAACACGCGCGGCGAGCCGCTGTTCGAGGCGGTGCGGGCGCTCTCGCGCGAGGGCGTCAACATCAACATGACGGCGATCTTCACGCCCGACCAGGTCGCCCGCGCCGTCGATGCGCTTGCCGGCGGCGCGCCGGCCTGCGTCTCGGTGTTCGCCGGGCGGCTCGCCGATTTCGGCATCGACTATCGGCCGATCATGCGCGACGCGGTCGCGCGTGCGCGGCGCACGCCGAATGTCGAGATCATCTGGGCGTCGACCCGCGAAGCCTTCAACGTGCTCGAGGCGGACGAGATGGGCTGCCACATCATCACGGCGCCAGCCGATATCCTGAAGAAGCTGCCCGCCTTCGGCAGCAAGACGGCGGCGGAGCTCTCGCTCGACGGCGTCAAGGCGTTCCGCACCGACGCGATCGCGGCCGGCCTCACGCTCAAGCTTCCGCCGCGCGCTGACGCCGCGGAGTGACCGCAGCCCCGGTCGGTTGTCGGAGCACCAAAAATTTCCGCGAAAGCGCCGGGGGTAACTTCCTCACTCGAGACGGGTTTGCGGTGCAACCGCGGCGTTGGTCGATGGGAACGCAAATGTCATTTCTCGCCGAGCTTGGCCGATTCCTGATTGCGCGCAAGAAATATTGGTTAGTGCCGATATTTCTCATGCTGTTCATCTTCGGCGGGCTGATTGTCCTGGTGAAGGGATCGGCCGTCGCGCCGTTCATCTACACGTTGTTCTGAGCGGATGCGAATTCTCGGAATCTCCGCCTTCTACCGCGACAGCGCCGCCGCGCTCGTCGTCGACGGCCGCATCATCGCGGCCGTGCAAGAGGAGCGCTTCACCCGTATCAAGCAGGACGCGGGATTTCCGCGCCACGCCATCGAATATTGCCCGGCCGCCGGTGCGGCGGCCCGACAAGGAGCTGCTCACCCAATTCCACCTGGATATCGCGGCGTCGGTGCAGGCCGTCACAGGAGATCATCCTTATCCTAGCCCGCGTAACCTGGATGAATGCGAGGCACTTGGCCGCGAGTTCGTCGTAACGAGTTGCCACTTGCCTTCGTTGTGAGAGCATATGCGCGAAAAGTTCAAGCAGCTCCTCGCGAACGCCTCGGTGTCAGCCGTGTCGTTCGTGTTGACCTACCTGGTGTGCGAACTCCTCTTCTTTCGCTTCATGCTGCCTTACATGTCGTACAACATCCGGCCGTATTTGCCGGATCGCGCCGACTTCTTCATGCAGAACTCCAAGGATCACTACGTTCCGCATGACTACATCGCGCTGCTCGGCGACTCCTATGCGGCTGGCGTCGGCGACTGGCTGCTCGCAGCCGGCGGCAAGTCGGACAAGCCCTTCCATTCGGCGAACGTTATTCACGACCTCTTGCATCGCGACGTGGCGAGCTTCGGACGCGTCAACATCGGCAGCGCGCAGATGATGGTCGATCGCGTCGCCCGCGTCCTCGACGACGACTATTGCTACCTGTTTCCGCCGATCGAGCAGCCGCGCCGCTTCGTCGTCTATTTCTACGAAGGCAACGACATTTCCGACAATTATGAGTTGATGCTCGATGACATGAAGCCGCATGATGGGCCGCTTGCGCCGCAAATCGACGACTTCCTGCGCACGCGATACGCCAGGCCCAACGCCTGGGCTTGTCACGGCTATTTCGGCGACATGCTGTGGCGAATGGGCCGCTACGCGGTGAAATATTCGTGGCGGCCGCCCGCCGTGATCGACCTGCCCGGCACCATGAACCCGGTGATCATCGACGGCATCACCCGCACGGGCGGCGAGTGGCAGGCGCCGCCGCTGATCATGACCGAGGCGCAGATCGACACCGGCGTGCTGATCTTTTCCCGTTCGCTTGCCTGGCTGCGCCGCCGCTTCCCCGCGGTTCCGGTGACGATCGTCTATGTCCCGGCGCCGCCCACGGTCTACCATCTCGCGGGCGAAGGCGTGCATGTGAAGGAAGTCTACGCGCCGAGCGATCCAAAGGGACCGACTTACAAATTCGGTCAGGTCGTGTCACCCGCCCTGATCTACGCCCGCAGCCAGTTGACCTGTCAGAAGATCCGCGCCGCCACGGTCGCGGAGGGCGCCGGCTTCATCGACGCGCGCCCGGCCTTCCGGCGCGCGGCCGCGAAGGCCTTCGTCCACGGCCCGCGCGACTGGAACCACCCGAACCAGCTCGGCTACACGGTGCTCGGTACCCTGGTCGCACAGAAGATCGACCAGAAGGAGCCGGATGCCTGCGACGACAGCTGGGAGTAAGGCCCAACGCAAGACAGCCGAGCTCGAGGCGGATGAGATGGGCTCCCACATCATCATGACCGCCGGGAATCCCCGCGCCAGCGCTGGTATTGCGTTGTAACCACCTGACTCAAAACGTGTTTGGCGCGGCTGCGGTTTGCGGTCGCCAGCCGTTCCGGGCCATGCTAGGGAGGGCGGGGTCACGAGTTGGGGGTTGCGCGTCGATGGTGAAAGCCGTGAAGACCGATGCAACGCCGCTGCGCCTCGGCGTCGTCGGGGTAGGCGTCATGGGCTACAACCACGCCCGCGTGCTCGCCGAAATGCCCGGCGTCACGCTGGTAGGGGTTGCCGATCCGGATGACAAGCAGGCGGATTTCGTCCGCCGCACCCTCGGCTGCGCCGCCGTCCCGGGCATCGACGATCTGCTCGCGCTCGGCGTCGATGGTGTGTCGATCGCGGCCCCGACCCATCTCCATCGCAGCATCGCGCTCACCGCGATCGGGCGCGGCGTGCATGTGCTGGTCGAGAAGCCGATCACCTCCTCGGTCGAGGAAGGCCGCGAGATCATCGCGGCGGCGCGCCGCGCCGGCGTCACCCTGATGGTCGGCCACGTGGAGCGCTTCAATCCCGCCGTGCAGGCGATCAAGGAAGCGATCCGCGAGGAGGACATCCTCTCGATCGCCATCACGCGCGTCGGGCCGTTTCCGCCGCGCATGTCCAATGTCGGCGTGGTGATCGATCTCGCGGTGCACGACATCGACCTGATCAGCTGGTTCACGGGGTCGGAGATCGTCGAGGTCCAGCCGCAGCTCTCCAGCGCCAAGGCCGAACGCGAGGACATCGCGCTGCTGCAGTTCCGCACCGCCTCGGGCGTGCTCGCCCACATCAACACCAACTGGCTCACCCCCTTCAAGGCGCGCACCGTCCACGTCGCGACCAAGCGCAAGTACGTGATCGGCGACCTGCTCACGCGCCAGGTGACCGAATGCTTCGGCTTCCAGCCCGACGGCAGCTATTCGATGCGCCATCTCTCGGTCGGCCATGCCGAGCCGCTGCGCTCGGAACTCGCGGCCTTCGCCACGGCGGTGCGCACCGGCACGCGCCCGCCGGTGAGCGGCGAGGAGGGCGTCGCGAGCCTCGAAATCGCCATCCGCTGCCTCAACAACGGCCGACCGGCCGACCTGGCCGCGCGCAAGGGTCCGCGCCGCGTGGTCGGTTGACGCCGGTCCTTGCGACCCGCATCCCATGACCGAACCGACGCGTAACGCCGCCGAAGCGAAACCCATTGCGATTCCCTTCATCGACGTCGCCGCCCAGCGGCGGCGGCTCGGCGCATGCATCGACGATGCGATCGCCCGCGTCACCACGCACTGCCAGTTCATCCTCGGCCCCGAGGTGCGCGCGCTCGAGGCGGAACTCGCCAAATTCTGCGGCGCCCGTCATGCCGTGTCCTGCGCCAGCGGCACGGATGCTCTGGTGCTGGTGCTGATGGCGAAACGGATCGGTCCCGGCGACGCCGTGATCTGTCCGGCCTTCACGTTCTGCGCCACCGCCGAGGTGGTGGCGCTGCTCGGCGCGACGCCGGTCTTCGCCGACGTCGACGAGGCGACCTTCAACATCGATCCGAAAAGCCTCGAGCGCGCGATCGCCAAGGCGAAGCGTCTCGGGCTCAAGGCGAAGGCAATCATTCCGGTCGACCTGTTCGGCTTGCCCGCCGACCACGATGCGCTGGCCGCGATCGCGGCGGCCGAGAACATGTTCATTCTCGACGACGTCGCGCAGGCGTTCGGCGCGACCTACAAGAACCGTCCGCTCGGCACCTTCGGGCTCGCTTCCGCGACCAGCTTCTTTCCCGCCAAGCCGCTCGGCTGCTACGGCGATGGCGGCGCGGTGTTCACCGACGACGACGAACTGGCCGCGCTGCTGGTGAGCCTGCGCGTGCATGGCCACGGCGCGCACCAGTACGACAATGTGCGCATCGGCATCACGGGAAGACTCGACACGATCCAGGCGGCGGTGCTGCTGGAGAAGCTGAAGATCTTCCCCGACGAGATCGCGGCGCGCAACAAGGTGGCGGAGCGCTACGGCAACGCGCTGGGCAATGTCGCGACCGTCCCGCGCGTCCCGGACGGCCATACGTCGGTGTGGGCGCAATATACGATCCGCGTCGAGCCGGCGCGCCGCGCCGATCTTGCGGCCGCGCTCAAGGCCGAGGGTATCCCGACCGCGATCTACTATCCGAAGCCGCTGCACCGGCAGGAGGCGTACGAGCGCTTCCCCTATGCGGAGGGCGGGATGCCGGTGTCGGATCGCCTGTCGCAGGAAGTCATCAGCCTGCCGATGCATGCCTATCTCGACGAGCCGACGCAGGATCGCATCATCGACGCGGTGCAGCGGGCCCTGAGTCGATAGAAGCCGCATACTCAACGCGAATTGCGTCATGCCCGGCTTGGTGCCGGGCATCAACGTCTTTAACGGGCGGTCGTAAAAAAGACGTGGATGGCCGGGACAAGCCCGGCCATGACAAGATAGACACAAATCGTCATGTTCGGACGCATCCTCACGGTCGGCGGCTACACGCTGTTGTCGCGCCTCACCGGCTTCGCGCGCGACATCATGCTGGCGGCCATTCTCGGCGCCGGGCCGGTCGCCGACGCCTTCTTCGTCGCCTTCCGCCTGCCCAATCACTTTCGTGCAATTTTCGCCGAAGGCGCCTTCAATGCTGCCTTCGTGCCCGCCTACGCGCGCATTCGCTCGTCGGGCGGTCCCGTGCCGGCGGCGCTCTTTGCCGACCGCATCTTTACGCTGCTGCTCGCCGTCGAGGCCGTGCTGCTGGCGGTCGCGCTGATCTTCACCCCCACCGTCATCGCGTTGCTCGCGCCGGGCTTCTCGCGCGATCCGCAGCGTTTCACGCTCGCCGTCGAGCTGACGCGCATCACGTTTCCCTACCTCGTGCTGATTTCGCTCGTCACCCTCTACGGCGGCATCCTCAACGCCCTGCATCGCTTCGCGGCGGCCGCGGCCGCGCCCATCCTGCTCAATTTCGCCATGATGGCGACGCTCGCGCTCGTGTTCGTGTTCCCGACCGCCGGGCACGCGGCGGCCTGGGGCGTGCTCATCTCCGGCGTGCTGCAGGCGCTGCTGGTCGGAGCCGACGCGCGGCGCAACAAGGTGCTGCCGCGCTTCCATGCCTTCGCGCTCGACGACGACGTGAAGCGCTTCTTTCGCGCGCTCGGCCCGGCGACGCTCGGCTCGGGCGGCACGCAGATCGCGCTGTTTGCCGACACGATCATCGCGAGCTTCCTCACCGCCGGCGCCCTGTCCGCGCTCTACTACGCCGACCGGCTCAACCAGCTGCCGATCGGCGTGATCGGCATCGCGGCCGGCACGGTGCTGCTGCCCGAGATGGCGAGCCGCATCGCGGCCGGCGACGAGGCGGGCGCGCACCATTCGCAGAACCGCGCCATCGAGTTCACGCTGCTGCTCGCAGTGCCGTGCGTCGCCGCCTTCCTGATCGTGCCCGACCTCATCATGCGCGCGCTGTTCGCGCACGGCGCCTTCACGCGCGCCGATGCGGCGGCGGCCGGCGCGACGCTCGCGGCCTACACGATCGGCCTCGTTCCCTTCGTCCTGCTGCGTAGCGTCACGGCGACCTTTCTCGCCCGCGGCGACACCGCGACCCCCGTCAAGGCATTGTTCGTCTCGGTCACCGTCAACGTCGCGCTGAAGATCCTGCTGATGCGCGACTACGCCCAGGTCGGGCTCGCGTTTGCGACCTCCGTCGGCGTGTGGATCAATTTCGGCCTGGTCGTCTGGTACGCGCGCCGCGCCGGGCTGATCGCGGCCGACGCGCGACTCAAGCGCTCGATCGCGAAGCTTGCCGTCGCCGGGCTCGTGCTGGCGGCTGCGCTATATGTCGGCGCGCACCTGTTCGCCCGCCTGTTCGCGGGCTTGCCGTCATTCCGATCGGAGCTGACGCTCGCGGCGCTGACGCTCGTTGGCGGCGTCGTCTACGGCGGCGCGCTCGCGCTGCTGTTCGGCCGCGAGTGGCTCGCGACGCTGCGCCGTCGCGCCGGCGCCCCGCTCACGCCGCCCGACGCTGGCGCTCCAGCGGCGTGAGCGTGAGGCGCTTGCGCGCACCCTCGCGCAGCAGGTCGATGTCGATCCCGCGGCCGATCTTCTCGCCGGTGAGCAGGCGGATGAGATCGTCGGCGCCGGTCACCGGCTGACCGTCGAGCGCAAGCAGCACGTCGCCGGCGACGAGCCCGGCGCGATCGGCCGGGCTCGACGGCTCGACCCCGCTCACCACCACGGCGCTCTCCTGCGTCACGCCCGCGACGTTGCGGATGCGCCGCGGCAGCCGCGTCTGCGCCGCCGAGATGCCGATATAGCCGCGCCGCACGCGGCCGTGGCGCACCAGCTCGCCGAGCACGAACTTCGCCGTGTTGGCGGCGATCGCAAAGCAGATGCCCTGCGCGCCCATGATGATCGCGGTGTTGATGCCGACCACCTCGCCGTGCGACGACACGAGCGGCCCGCCCGAATTGCCCGGATTGAGCGCGGCATCGGTCTGGATCAGATCGTCGATCAGCCGGCCGGTGCTCGCGCGCAGCGAGCGGCCGAGCGCCGAGACCACGCCCGCCGTCACGGTCGACTCGAAGCCGAGCGGGTTGCCGATCGCGATCACGAGCTGGCCGCGCTTGAGCCGGCGCGAGTCGCCGAGCGGCGCAAAGGGCAGCGTCATGCCTTCGTTGACGCGCACCAGCGCGAGATCCGTGTCGGGGTCGTCGCCGACCAGCTGCGCGGTGAGGTTCTGGCCGTCGGCGGTGGTCGCGCGGATGCGCGCGGTGCCGCCGACCACGTGGCTGTTGGTGAGGACGAGACCGTCGGGCGAGACGATCACGCCGGAACCCGAGCCGCCTTGGCGGTTGCGCTCGGCCGATCGCACGTCGAGGCGCACCACGGCGGGGCTGACGGTCTCGACCACGTCGATCACGGCACGCGAGTAGGCGTCGAGCACGGCGGCATCCTCGGCGGGTGGGGCCGGGGTGTTGGCGGATTCAGAATTCTGCTTGTCTAACAATGGCATAATTCTCGTTGGGGGTTGCTGCGGAGAGCCGATTGCACCGGTCCGTCCGCTGCTCGGATGGACAGGCATCATGGCGCCAGATATGGGGAGGCCAGCGCGGCGCGAAAAGGTTGCGGGGGTCGCATCACATTCGCGCGACGCCCATGCTGAGCGTCGTTCCGCGTCCCATAAAAGCCCGGTTTGTCACCCCGGTGGACGGCCCGACAGAGAGCCCATGACCAAGCCCTTCCTTGCCCGCCTCGCGCCCTTCGCGCTTGCGGCCCTGCTCGCCGCGTGCGGGCAGAGCCAGCAGGCGGCTGCCCCGCCCGATCCGGCCGTCACGGTCGCGCCGCCGGTCAGCAAGACGGTGGTCGATCAGGACGAATATGTCGGCCGGTTCGTCGCGGTCGACGCGGTCGACATCCGCGCGCGCGTGACCGGCTACCTCGACCAGGTGCATTTCACCGACGGCCAGATGGTGAAGCAGGGCGATCTCCTGTTCACCATCGACCGACGCCCGTTCCAGACCGCGCTCGACCAGGCCAAGGCGACGCTCGCGCAGGCGCGCGCCAACCTCGCCTTCGCGGAGGCCGATCTCGCGCGCGGCGCCCAGCTCGTGCACGACAAGACCATCACCGAGCAGGTGTTCGACCAGCGCACCCAGGCGAAACGCGTCGCCGAGGCCGCGGTCGCGGCGCAGGAGGCGGCGGTGCGCCAGGCGACCCTCGACCTCGATTTCACCGAGCTGCGCGCGCCGGTCGACGGCCGCATCGGCGACCGCCGCGTGTCGCCCGGCAACCTGGTGAGCGGCAACAACGTGCTGCTCGCGACCATCGTGTCGCTCGACCCGATCCGCTTCGAGTTCACCTTCGACGAGGCTTCCTACATTCGCTACGAGCGCCTCGCCAACGGCGGCAAGGACATGAAGAGCCGCGACGGCAGCGCGCCCGTCTCGCTCAAGCTGATCGACGAGCGCGATTTCGTGCACCAGGGCCACATGGACTTCGTCGACAACGTGATCGACCGCTCGTCCGGCACCATCCGCGGCCGTGCCGTGTTCGCCAATCCGAACCACATCTTCACCCCCGGCATGTTCGGCCGCATCCGCGTGCCCGGCTCGCCGTCCTACACGGCGCTGCTGGTGCCCGACGCCGCGATCGGCACCGAGCAGGCGCGCAAGTTCGTGCTGGTGGTCGACGGCAACGACATCGTGCGGCAGAAATACGTGACGCTCGGCGAGCTCAACGGCGACCTGCGGGTGATCAAGTCCGGCATCGCGGCCGACGACCGGGTCATCGTCAACGGGCTGATGCGCGCCCGCGTCGGCCAGAAGGTGCGGCCCGAGGGGCAGCATGACGGCGTACGGCCCGCCGACGAGGCGGCCATGCCGCAAGTGAAGAATTAGAGCATGATCCCGAAAAGTGGATACCGGTTTTCGGATAAGATCATGCGCAAACAATAGACGAAGCAGCGACAGGCCGCGCGCATGCGCATCTCGCATTTCTTCATCGACCGGCCGATTTTCGCCGCCGTCGTCTCGATCGTGTTCGTGATCCTCGGCGCGGTGTCGTTCTCGCGCCTGCCGGTCGCCCAATATCCCGAGATCGCGCCGCCGGTCATCACCGTGTCCGGGCAATACCCGGGCGCAAGCGCCGACGTCGTCGCCTCGACGGTGGTCACGCCGATCGAGCAGCAGATCAACGGCGTCGAGAACATGATCTACATGTCGTCGAACTCGACCGCCGACGGCCGCTTCTCGATCCAGGTCTCGTTCGAAATCGGCACCAATCTCGACATCGCCCAGGTGCAGGTGCAGAACCGCGTCGCGATCGCGCAGCCGCGGCTGCCGGCCGACGTGCGCAACATCGGCGTCACCGTCAACAAGGCCTCGCCCGACCTGATGATGGTCGTGCATCTCTATTCGCCCGACAAGTCGCGCGACACCCTGTTCATCTCCAATTACGCGACGCTCGAGATCACCGATGCGTTGACCCGCGTCGACGGCGTCGGCTCGATCACCGTGTTCGGCAGCCGCGACTATTCGATGCGCATCTGGCTCGATCCCGACCGCCTGCAGTCGGTCGGCCTCACCGCGCTCGACGTGACCAGTGCGCTGCAGGGGCAGAACATCCAGGTCGCCTCCGGCGTGCTCGACCAGCCGCCGGCGCCGCACCAGGGCGCCTTCCAGGTCGCGGTGCAGACGCTCGGCCGCCTCGCCAATCCGGACGAGTTCGCCAATATCGTGGTGAAGCAGACGCCGAACGCAGTGGTGCGGCTCAAGGACGTGGCGCGGGTCGAGCTCGCCGCCGTCGACTATTCGTCCAACTCCTATCTCGACCGCGACCCGGCGGTGGCGATCGCGGTCTTCCAGCGGCCCGGCTCGAACGCGCTGCAGACCGCGAACAACATCGTCGCCACGATGGACCAACTCGCCAAGCGGTTCCCGCCCGGCATCAAGCACGCGATCGTCTACAACCCGACCCAGTTCATCCAGCAGTCGGTGACCGCGGTCGAGGAGACGATCGGCGAGGCGGTGCTGCTGGTCGTGCTGGTGATCATCCTCTTCCTGCAGACCTGGCGCGCCGCGCTGATCCCGATCGTCGCCATCCCGGTATCGCTGGTCGGCACCTTCTTCTTCATGGGTGCGTTCGGCTTCACGCTCAACAATCTGTCGCTGTTCGGCCTGGTGCTCGCGATCGGCATCGTGGTCGACGACGCGATCGTGGTGGTCGAGAACGTCGAGCGCAATATCGCGGCGGGGCTCAGCCCGCACGACGCGGCGGTCAAGAGCATGGGCGAGGTCGGCGCGGCGCTGATCGCGATCGCGCTCGTGCTGTGCGCCGTGTTCGTGCCGACCGTCTTCATCACCGGCATTTCCGGTCAGTTCTACCGCCAGTTCGCCCTCACGATCGCGGGCGCGACCGTGATCTCGCTCATCGTCTCGCTGACGCTGTCGCCGGCGATGTGCGCGCTGCTGCTCAAGCCGCACGACCGGGAGCGGGCGCCGCGCTGGTGGGAGCTGCCGATCAAGGGGTTCTTCCGCGGCTTCAACTGGAGCTTCGATGCCGTCGGGCGCGGCTACGGCTGGGTCACGAGGCGCACGGTGCGCATCTCGGCGCTGGTGCTGCTCGTCTATGCCGTCATCATCGCCTTCGGCCTCAACGAGTTCCGCAAGACGCCGACCGGCTTCATCCCGCAGCTCGACCGCGGCTACCTCATCGTGGTGGTGCAGCTGCCGCCCGGCGCGTCATTGGCACGCACCGACGCCGTGCAGCAGCGCCTGGTCGACATGGCGCTCAAGACGCCCGGCGTCGGCCACGCCGTCAACATCGTCGGCTTCTCGGGCGCGACCTTCACCAATGCGCCGAACGCGGGCGCGATCTTCCTCACCCTCGATCCGTGGGAGCAGCGCGCGCGCAGTCCGCAGGAATCCGCCGCCGCCATCACGGCGGCGCTGCTGAAGAAATACGCGCCCGTGCAGGAGGCACTGGTGCTGGTGGTGCAGCCGCCGCCGGTCGCCGGCATCGGCAACGCCGGCGGTTTCCGCATGATGGTCGAGGACCGCGGCGGCCGCGGCCCGCAGGCGCTGCAGCGGGCCGCCGCCGCGCTGGCGGCGCGCGCCGCCAAGAGGCAAGGCATCTTCCCGCAGGTCTTCACCTTGTTCGAGACCTCGACGCCGCAGCTCTATCTCGACATCGACCGCACCAAGGCGCAGCTCCTCGGCGTCAACGTCACCGACGTGTTCAACGCGCTGCAGATCCTGATCGGCTCGTCCTACGTCAACGACTTCAACCTGTTCGGCCGCACCTTCCGCGTCACCGCCCAGGCGGATGCGCCGTACCGCGTCGATGCCAAGGACGTGCTGCAGATCCGCGTGCGCAATTCATCGGGCGCGACCGTGCCGCTCGGCTCGTTCACCACGGTGCGCGACATCTCCGGCCCCTACCGGGTGCCGCGCTACAATCTCTACCCGGCGGCCGAGGTCGACGGCGCGGCGGCCGCCGGCTACAGCCAGGGCCAGGCGATCGCGATCATGGAAAAGCTCGCGAACGAGACCTTGCCGGAAGGCTTCGGCTACGAATGGACGACGCTCGCGTTCCAGCAGATCCGCGCCGGCAACACGGCCGGCTTCGCCTTCGCGCTCGCGGTGGTGTTCGTCTTCCTGGTGCTCGCCGCCCAGTTCGAGAGCCTGACGCTGCCGCTCGCCGTGATCCTGATCGTGCCGATGTGCCTCGTCGCCTCGATCAGCGGCGTGATCCTGCGCGGGCAGGACAACAACATCCTCACCCAGGTCGGCTTCGTGGTGCTGATCGGCCTTGCGGCAAAGAACGCGATCCTGATCGTCGAGTTCGCCAAGCAGCTCGAGGACCGCGGGCAGGACCGCTGGACGGCGGCGATCGAGGCGGCGCGGCTGCGGCTGCGCCCGATCCTGATGACGTCGTTCTCCTTCATCCTCGGCGTCGCGCCGCTCGTCTGGGCGATCGGCGCCGGCGCCGAATTGCGCCAGACGCTCGGCACCGCGGTGTTTTCCGGCATGATCGGCGTGACGCTGTTCGGCCTGCTGTTCACCCCGACGTTCTACGTGGTGTGCCGCTGGATCGCCGGGCTCGGCCGGCATCGCGCGCGGCGCGACCACGCGCTCGAGCAGCCGGCGAAGTAGGGACGAGGAGGCGGCCCATGAGCGGCGACATCCGCGACGACGCAGCGCATCATCGCTTCGAGCTCGGCGCCGATGGCGGCACCGCCCTGATGTACTACCGGCTGGAGCCGGGCGTGATCACGCTGATGCACACCGAGGTGCCGCCGGAGCTCGGCGGCCAGGGTATCGGCTCGGCGCTGGTGCGCGGCGTGCTCGAGCTCGTTCGCGCGCGCGGACTGAAGGTGGTCGCCAAGTGTCCGTTCGTCGCCGCCTATATGGGCCGGCATCCGCAGTACAACGATCTGGTGAAGTAACGAGCTCTTCACCCTCCCCTGAAGGGGGAGGGTCGGCGAGCGTAGCGAGCCGGGGTGGGGTGAGGCAGCCGCAGCCACCCCACCCCGGATCGCCTTTCGCTTTGCTCAAGGCGCTCCGACCCTCCCCCTTCAGGGGAGGGTAAGAGCTCCGTCACTTTGCCGGCACGGGCCGCGTCGCCGACACCAGCTTGAGCTTCCAGCTCGCCGCCGGCGTGCTGGCGAGGTCGAGATTGCCGGCGAGGAAATAGAGCCGCTTCGTGTCCTCGCTCTGCGACGTGCAGAAGCGATCCTGCAGGTAGTAGGGCGGCGTCGCTTGGTAGTAGAGCGTCGCGGTCACGCGATCGGGCGTGCCTTTGATGGCGTCGAGCGGCACCCGGTAGAGCAGGGTATCGCTGCCGCCGGTGCGGTAGTCGGGATCGTCGCCGACCGCGGTCGGGCCGGCTTCCTCGGCGAGGTCGGAGCCGGCCGAGAACGCCGCCGCGATCGTCTCGCGGTCGCGCAGCGGCAGGAAGCCCTTGGGCAGCAGCCGGTTGTCCTTCACCTTGCTGCAGATCGACAGGAAGCTCGTGGTGAGCTCGCCGCGCGGCGTCGGGCTCGGGCAGGTGGCCGGGCCGTCCTTGGGCGGCGCCGCGGTCAGCTCCTGGTAGATCTGCGCCTGCTTGTCGCTGCTCACCACCTCGTAGTGCGGCTGGTGGATGCGCGCATCCGGCACGATGCGCGCCGAGCAGTCCGGCTTCCACCACAGCTCGCCGGCGATCGGCTGCCCGGCGTCGTCGACGATCACGCCGGCCGCGTCGGTGCGGCCCGACGACCATAACCTGTTCCCCTTGGCGTCGAGCACGTCGAACTCGATGAAGGCGCGGCGGAAGCCGACGCCCGAGGGGAACTTGTGGCCGGTCTTGTTGGTGACGGTGACGCGCGCCTCGAGCGCGCCGTTGCTGCGCGCGACGTTGTCGATCGCGATCGCGGCGGTGCGCTCGGCTGCCTGCTCGAGCAGCTTGCGCTCGGTGGTCGGCAGCGGATTGATGCCCTTCGAGCTCAGCATCGGGTCGCCGATGCGCAGGCCGAGAATGTCGGGGTTCTGCAGCGCCATCTTGACGAAGAACAGGTTGAGGCCGACGAGGGTGTGCTCGGCAAAGCCGTCGCGCGCCTTGAGGTCGATGTCGTCGGTCGGCAGCACGTTCTCGGTCTGCGGGAAATTGCGCAGCTCCTGGATGCTGGCGATCTTGCTGCGCACCGGCTCGCCCTTGGCGTCGCGGCTCGGCATGTGGCAGTCCTGGCAGGTCTGCGGCGTCGCGCCGGGGCCGAGCGGCAGCGGCCCGTCGGCGCTCGTGCCGGTGCGGAAGCCGCCGAACGCCCATTCGGCGAAGGTGGTCTGCTCGTAGGTGTAGCCGAGCGTGTCGGCGGCGCGGAACACCGGCAGGTGCACGACGTGGCATGAGCCGCATACGTCCGAGGTCGTCTTGATCTGCGGCAGGTGCTGCGGCGTGACGCCGAGCGCGTGCTCCATCGAGGCCTTCTTCGGTTCGGCGAACGGGCCGAGCATCTCGTTGGCGGGCTCGAGCAGGAAGCTGCCCGTGAAGGTCGCGGCAAAGCCTCTCAGCCCCGGATTGAGCAGCGCCTGGCGCTGCGCGACGCAGACGTTCTGCGGCGCGCCCGCGACCTTGTCGCGCGCCGCGGTGCCGAGCGCCATGCGGTGGCACACCGTGCACGAGATGCCGTCGCGGGCGAGCGCGGCGAATTTCGCCGCCGCCGGATCGTTGGTGCCGAACGGGATCGGATCTATCTCGCCGCGCAGGAACGGGTCGCATTTTTGCGGCGCGGCGTTGTTGCCGTCGATCTTGGCCTGCCGCTCGCCCATCACGCCGTGGCAGCCGAAGCAGGTATCCTGGACGGCGGGAGACCATGTCGGATGGAACGCGCCGGTCTCGCTCGCGAGCTGGGCGAGGAAAATCGGATCGCGTCCCGCCATGCCCATCGGCGAGCCGCGCCAGGTGGCGTAGGGCGAGTGGTTGATCAGCTTGCCGGCGGCATCGACGCTGGTCATGTCGTACTGCAGGCCGGTGCTGCCGGCGTCGTGGCAGCCGATGCATTGGTCCGAGGTGACGAACTGGCCGGCCGGCGAGGGCGGGCCGCCCGGCATCCACACGTTGTCGTAGGTCTCGGAGGCGAGCGGCACGATCGCGCTGAGCGGCGGCGGCGGGCCGCCGGGCCATGGCAGGTCGGCGACGAAGGCCGGATTGTAGCTTCGGGGCGGCGCCGCCTGCGACGCGGATGGCGGAAACGTCGGGTTGAGGAAGAAGGTCTGGCTGAGATAGTTGAGCGGCTCGCCGCGCTCGCCTTTGATGTTGGCGAGCGTCGCAAAAGTCTGGTTGTCGGTCGCCGAGGCGTGGCAGTTGGTGCAGTACTGGCCGAAGCCCATGTTGGGATAGGAGTTGCCGGAGCCTGCCGGCCAGTCGGGCGCCCAGTAATCGGGCGCCTTCGGGTCCCTGCTCCAGCCGAACCAGCCCCAGAACCAGCCGTCATGGGCGGCCTTGGTGTCGCGCACCATGACGGCGGCGCCGCTGGTGGGCCGCAGGTTGATCGGATCGACGTCGGCGCAGGCGGCGGCCGGCGCCGGGAACATCTCCTTCACCATCATGGCGCCGTCCGGCAGCGGCGCGGCGTTGGCGATGGTCTTGTCGCCGTCCGGCCGGTTCTTGTGCAGCCAGTCGATCATCTCGCGCGAGTACCAGACCCACACGGGATTGTGCGTGCCGAAGTATTTTCCGACCCACTTGCCGTCGACGATCGTGCCGACGAACGGCCCGGTGTCGCGCACGCGCTTGTCCGGCGTCCAGCCTGCGCCGCGATGGCAGTAGTGGCGCAGATACTCGCCGAGCTTCTGCTCATACTGATCGAGCGGCAGCGCGCTCGGGTGGCGCACGATATCATCGAGGGCACGGCACAGCGCGGGATCGGTCGGCAGCTGCGGCGTCTTCATGTCGGCGCTGCAGGTCGCCGCCGCGGGCGCGACCGACGACAGCCAGGCCGCGACCGCGCCGGCGAGCGCCGCAATGTGGCCGCGAGATCGACGGTGCGTGCGCAAGCGGATTCCCCCGTGCCAGTGCTGCGTGTATTGTCGTCGATTACCGCGCCGCGTCAAATCACTTCGTGCGGGAACCACGGACGGGTTCTGGTAGGCGCCCAACCATGCTAATGTCGCGACGGTGACTGCTTATGGCAACGATCACGATCGAGCCGCCCTCGTCGATCATCCGCTGGCCCTACGTCGGCTACGCGTTCGTCGCGATCGGCGTGATGATCGCGGCGATCATGAGCCATGACCGCTGGTTCCTCAACTTCGTGCACGTGATGTGCGGCGTCATGTGGACCGGCATCGACCTGTTCATGGGCTTCATCGTCGGTCCGATCCTGCGCCGCGTCGACGTCGCGGCGCGGCGCCATCGTGCGCCTCGTGCCGCGCACGCTGTTTCTCATGCCGACGCTCGCGATCATCACCGGCACCTCGGGTTGGTACCTCGCCAGGGACCTCGGCTACCTCGATCTCGCCTGGCCGCAATTCGGCTGGGTCGCGGCCGCGCTCGCGCTCGTCACGCTGATGACCGTCCAGGGCACCGGCTATCTCTTGCCGACCAACCTGCGGGTCTGCCTCGAGCTGCGCAAGCCCAACCCGGACGGCGACAAGATCGGCCGCATGATGAAGAGCTTCTTCTTCGCGGTCGCGTGCCAGGGGACGATGCAGGTGGTGACCATCGTCATCATGGCGCGGTTCGTCTCGGGGATCTGAGCGCGCGCCGGCGCAAATGACGTATTGAAATCATTGCTGTTATCCCAGTTGGGATGTTCTGCCAAAATTGCCCGAGCGGCCTTTCCGCGGAGCAAGCGCTGGCGCGCAACATCCAGCCCGGCTTCGCAATCGGCGTCCGGGTACGCGCATTGTTGAAATCATTGTGCTTTCGCTGAATGGCTTCGTTCTGCCAATCGGGGCTGATCTGCCGAGATGGCGGCTGCGACGATCCTCGCATCAGCTTTCATTGAAATCATTCACTTTTCCTCGCATGGCTTCGTTCTGCCGTTCTGCCGAATTGCGCGTAGCCTTCTGCCATCGCGAGATCATCGCGGCGCTTCGTTGGAATCCTTCGCTTTTTCCTGCATGGCTTTCTTCTGCCGCAGGGCCCTGGCGACGCGCAGCGGCATCACGGCTTCGTGGAATGCGCGGATCGCGCGCTTGCGCCGCGCCAGCGTGCGGCGCTCGTAGCGGTCGAGCCGCCAAAGCTGCGTCAGCGGCTTGGCGCAGTTCTGCAGATCGGCCCTCATCGCCTCGACGAGCGGCTGCTTGGCGAGGCGCACGCGGCGAAGATCGAGGATTGTCTCGGCGACCCGGCAGGCGAGCTCATGCGGCTCGCCGTCGAGCACCTGGCCGACGTCCGTTTGCGCAATCATGCGCGCCAATTCCACGACCTCGGGCGCGAGCCCGGGTTCACTCAGCACCGGCAGGCTCAATCCATGGCGCAGCGCGTTGCGCGCAACCCGCGCCTTGCCGGAAGCCGTCTTCGGTCCCGTGCTCGCGCGCGCATTGAGGCGGTTGGTGTACTGCCAGCGGGCGGTCATGCGCCGTTTTCGCCGGCCACCCGCACTGCCGGCGGGCGTGGCGTCCGGGACATCGCGTGCGTCGCTCATCTTCGGGCTCACCAACTCCGTTATGGTCGGATTTCGGCACAATTGTTCATGGTTTGTTCTAGCTCGCTTTTGAACCCCCCGCAAGCCCAAAATCAGGTCGGCTTTCTCGCCGCGTGGTGGATGGGATTGCGGCTCGGCGGCTCACCAGTCTCGGCGGCTTTCTCCAACCGACGCCCGCCCGCATGATCCAAGCCCGGCGGCGCGCTTGCGGTCGCGGTAGCGTGAGGCTGCCAAATCTACTTGCGGGCGCATGATTCCGGGTACGCGCGTTGATGAAGCCGCTGCGATTTCCCGGGTGGCCTCTTGACGCCGGCGGCGCGGGCCCGCCGCACTGGCGTTCGAGGAATAAGCCGTCTAAGGCGGTGTTGGCTCACTGCCGGCCCGCACGGGCCGGTCGCGGGGCCGTTGCCAGGGGCTTCGCCCAACCGGAGGGAGATCACCACATGAGGCGGATTGTGCTTGTCGCGACCACGCTCGCGCTCGGCATGTCGATTGCGGCCGCGGAGAGCCCGATCGCGGCGCGCCAGGCGCTGATGAAGAAGAACGGCGAGGCCGCCAAGCTCGGCACCCAGTTCATGAAGGGCGAGGCGCCGTTCGATCTCGCCAAGGCCAAGGCGATCTTCGCAACCTATGCGAATGCGGCGAGCAAGATGCCGGCGCTCTTCCCGCCCGATTCGAAGACCGGCGAGAAGACCGAGGCGCTGCCGGCGATCTGGGACAAGATGGACGACTTCAAGGCCAAGTTCGTCAAGTTCGGCGCCGACGCCAACGACGCGGGAGCCAAGGTGACCGACGAGGCGAGCTTCAAGGCGATCTTCCCGGCCGTGCAGAAGAACTGCGGCGGCTGCCACAAGGAATACCGGGTGAAGAAGCCGGGCTGACATCCTCGGGTCTTTTGGTGAGCCTCACGGTGAGGAGCGCGGCGAAGCCGCGCGTCTCGAACCGCGAGGCGGGGAGCGGGCAGCCTGCCGCGCATTCTTGCGCATGCTGGGCGATGGCGCCGCCCGCTCGGACCGTGCCTCACGTCTCCCACAGCCGCGGCGCCAGCGCGCGGACCTCGTCGGCATTGACCAGCACGATCTGCTGCTCGTGCGGCGGCCGCGCGTCTGGCCGCGTGGATATCAAAAATTCCTGAAGCTCAATCCACTCCGCCGCAGCATCGCTTGAACTTCTTCCCCGAGCCGCACGGACACGGATCGTTGCGGCCGATCTTGCCCGCGGCGCGGGGCGGTCCGCCGCCGAATCCGAGCCCGATCGTCATCGGGTTCGGCCGCGATCCCCTGCGAGACCAATGGGCGGCAATCTGCTTGACGGAATTCGGGATGAGCGCGATCGCCGCCTCGTCCAGGTGATCGTCCGTGTGCGGCCCCAAGCCGAGCAGCGACCGGCCGCTCTCGCCGCGGCATTGCCAAAGGATGGGAACCAGCAACCTGCCGCCGCGGCGCGATGTGAACAGCGGTCTCCATGCATCCATGCGCAGCTTGATGGCCTGCACGAAACCTTCGGCCCAATCCGCGGCGACGATCCTGTCGTCGCTGTCTTTCCAGAAGATGGGGGCGAGCGCGTCGTCGGCGACCTCGCGCAGGATCTCCTTGTAGCGACCCGTGACCAAGCCGACGGGCGCCGTCGGCGCATCCACGCCCGTGAACGCCAATGCGGGCGCCGCGCCGCCCCAGACCAGCGGCAGCCATTCGCTCGGTCGAACGAGCTCAGGCCCGACGGCAAGTCCCGTGAGGAAGCCGTCGAGCTCGGACAGCATCATGCTGCCGGGCTGCGAACGGTCGGATTTGAGGAACGCATCGAGCTGTTCCAGATCGACGCGACCGAGCCCATGGCCGAGCGGTTCGAGGGGGGCTTCGGCGAGCATTTGGGCGCGCATGGGTGCCTCGCGAATCGATGCGCTGCCATCCTGCCACGCGGCGCCCACATGGTCAGGCCGTTTTGCGAGGCGATCCACCTCTATTCGACGCGCGAGATCGCATCGAGATCGGCCACGGCCGCACGGCCACGTCAGGTCGTCGTTTGCTGGATGAACTCCTCGATGCTGAACATCCTGCCCTTGCCGGCGTCAAGCGAGCGGACGCCTTTGTCGAGCTCCTCGCGCAGCCGGCGCAGCTTCTCGACATGCGATAGGAGCTGCCGCCCGATCTCCTCTTGATCGGCATCAGGAAGGGCAGCCACTTCCGCGATTGCTCGTTCGAACGTCCGTACCATGGCGGCATTATACCAGATTGCGGATTGTGGAACGGGTGACGCGTGGCGCGCCCGGAACTGGATTCAGCAAGTGGCGCGCACGACGCAGTCACGCGTACATTTGATGTCGGATGGGCCCATCTCGTCCGACGCGAAGTGCTCGGCCTCCCACGCCTCGACCGCGGTGACGAGTGCGTCCAACTTCATGGTGGAGGCATCTTCCGCGGCACTCTTGCCGCGGCCTCATTGAAGTAAGCCGCGATACCCGGCGATCGCCGCGTGGGCGTACCCGATCTCCAGCGGAATTTTTTCGATCCGCGGTTGCGACCAGGTGATTCGCCAGCGCCGCCTCTTCCGCGTTACTTTCGCCGCGACTCGACGAAGGGATTCGCGCGCGGCCGAGTCTGTGCAAGGGAAACGCGGATGTTGCGGAAGTTTTCGCTCCTCGCGCCGATCGTCGTGGTCGTCGCCGCCGGCGGCCTCGCGTTCTGGATCGCCACCATGCCGCAGGCCGTGCCGGCGAGCGCGCTTGGCCCGCACACGCCCGATCTCGCCAACGGCCGCACCATGCTGCTCGCCGGCGGCTGCCCGTCCTGCCACGCGACGCCGGGGCAGAACGACCGCACGCGGCTCGGCGGCGGGCTTGCGATCAAGACGGCGTTCGGCACGTTCTACGCGCCCAACATCTCGTCCGACGCGAGGGACGGCATCGGTGCCTGGAGCGAGGCCGCTTTTGTCACCGCGCTCACCAAGGGCACCTCGCCCGCGGGCACGCACTACTATCCGGTGTTTCCCTATCCGTCGTACCAGAACATGCGGCGCGACGACGTGCGCGATCTCTTCGCCTATCTCAAGACGCTGCCGGCAGTCGCCGGAACCGTGCGCGGTCACGACATCCGCTTTCCTTTCGGCGTGCGCCGCCTGCTCGGCGGCTGGAAGCTGCTCTTTCTCGGGCGCGAGGTCTTTCGCCCCGACCCGGCGCAATCGCTGGCGTGGCAGCGCGGCGCCTATCTGGTCAACGGGCCGGGCCACTGCGCCGAATGTCACAGCCCGCGCAACGTTCTCGGCGGCATCGTCGCGCGCGAGCGTTTTGCCGGCGGGCCCGAGCCGGAAGGCGACGGCTGGGTCCCCAACATCACCCAGGCGAAGCTCGCCGACTGGTCGGTCAAGGACATCTCCTACATGCTCGATACCGGCGACATGCCGGACGGCGATTCGGCCGGCGGCAGCATGGTGGAGGTGATCAAGAACCTCGCGCAGCTTTCGCCCGCCGACCGCGACGCGATCGCGATCTACGTCAAGTCGCTGCCGCCGGTCGTCGGGCCGACGCCGCCGAAGAAGAAGGGCGAGTAGCGACGTGCCGGCGTGCGACATCGTCTCCCTGCACGCGGTCAGCGGATTGGTGTAGCCTGATCGCAGAGCTGCCAGCGGGCACATGCCGGTCCCCCGCGAAGCCAAAGGCAGCGGTTGTGCCCCCCGGCGGGCAGCATTTCTAAAATTCGGTCGTCCTCGGTTCCTCGGCTGCCTTGCGCAAGGCACGCAGGCGCGTCGCGGAATCGCCGATCAAGCCTGGGCGCTGCTCGCAGTCGGCAGACCGCCCCAACAAGCAATGTGCGACGACAGCTCGGGAGGAAGGGTCATGAAAAAGCTCATTCTCGTCTGCCTGGCCGTGGCGGCGGCATCGTTCGGCGCGACGCTTCGCGCCGCAGAGTATCCGACGCGACCGATCACGATCGTTGCGGTGTTCGGCGCCGGCAGCGCCAGCGATACGATCTGCCGCATCATCGGCAACAAGCTCAGTCCCATGCTCGGGCAGCCGGTCATCGTCGAGGACCGGCCGGGCGCCGACGGCGCGCTCGCCGCGCTCTACGTCCATCATCAGGCCGCGGACGGCTACACGCTGCTGATGGCGACCAACTCGCCGCTGTCCGCCGATCCATTCATCCACAAGGACATCAACTACGATCCGGTCAAGGACTTCGTGCCGATCACGCGGGTGGGCAGCTTCACGCTGATGCTGGTGGTCGATCCGAACCTGCCGATCCATTCGGTCGCCGAGCTGATTGCCTACACCAAGGCCCACCCCGGCAAGCTGACATACGCGAGCGGCAACACCGCCGGGATCGTCGGCATGGAGACCCTCAAGCATTCGGCGCAAGTCAGCATCCTGCACGTGCCCTACAAGACGACGGCGCCGGCGCTCGAGGACATCCTCAGCGGACGCATATCGATGATGTTCGCCGACTTCACCTCGGCCATGCCGCATGTCCAGGCCGGCACGCTGCGCCCCTTGGCGATTTCGCGCATCAAGCGCAGCTCGCTCTATCCGGATCTGCCCACCATGGACGAGGCGGGAGTCAAGGGCTTCAATCTCGACGCCTGGGCCGGCCTGGTGGCGCCGGCCGGTACGCCGCCGGAAATCGTGACCAAGCTCAACGCCGCGCTGCGCAAGGTCATCGACAGCCCCGACGTGCAGGCGCAATTCAAGGCGGTCGGCTTCGAGGGGTTTTCCAGCACGCCTGAGCAGCTCGGCGACTACATCAAGGCCGAGATCGTCGAGTGGGGGAAGATGGTCAAGGATGCCGACATCAAGCCGGAATGATGCGGCCATTCGCCGGACGAAAGATTTCGTGCGCGTCGTTGCCGGATGCGCTCGCGTGCGCGGAGCCAAACGCGGAGCAAAGCCATGACGTCAGCCCGTCGCAGATTCCTGCAGCTGGGCGCCGGCGCTGCCGTGCTTCCGCTCGCCGCGCGCAAGACCGGATGAATCGATAAATCAATTCGCCCGGTTCGCCGCGCTGCGCGTCGTCACGGCCGCCGGCGCATGCGCGCCGACCAGCCCGGCGACGCGTGCGATCACCTGCGCCTGCAGGCGGGCGACGCCGACCATGTTGACGTGGTTGATGTCGGGCGACGCCTGCAGGTCGACATTGCTGATCGAGCCGTGGAACCCGGGGCCGCGCAGCACGCGGCCCTTCGAGTAGCCCTTCGACTGAAAGTAGTTGACCACGCGGGCGACGTTGCCGGGCGCCTGCAGGTCGCCGATCGGGCCGAAGGTCACGACCAGGCTGACCGGCACGTGCCCGGCCTGCAGCATCCGCGCCATGTCCATCGCCGAGATGGCGCCGAGCGAATGGCCGATGATGACGATCGGGCCGTGATTGCCGGCGCGCCAGCGCGCCACCGCCTCGGCGGCGAGCGAGGCGTAGCTTTCGTAGCCCGCCACCGGGGCATCGATGCCGCGCGCGCGCAGCCGCGCCGCGAGGGTGTCGAGCCCGGCCGACAGCACCGGCCCGAGCAGGCCGCGCATGATGTAGACCTGCCCGTAGCTCGACACCCGCGGCGAGGTCTTGGCGTGCCTCGCCGGCGCCGCCGCCCCGGTCGCCATTGTTCCAAGCGTCATTGTTCCAAGACAAATGCCCGCGATCAGCGGGACCCACCCCAACCGCATGATACGCTCCACGCTAAAGCTTCGCTCGAACCTTCCCTCGCCCCGGCACGCTTGCGGTGCAACCATGAATACCGTTTGCGACGCCCGCGTGTAAACAGCCACGTCCTGGCAAAGAAGGGCGAATAGCGAGCGGCGAATAGCGAATAGGGGGCGTGCAGCGGGGGCGGTGTTCAACCCGATCGCCATTCGCTATGCGCTACTCGCCATTCGCCATTCGCCGCCCGCCATCCGGCCGCCCTCTCGCCGCACTCCATGAAAGTCGCCCACGCGATCCTCATCAAGATGCTGTCGGTGCTGCTGTTCGCGCTGATGTCGGCGCTGATCCGCTGGCTCGGCGACCGCGTGCCGCTCGGCCAGGTGGTGTTCTTCCGCAGCGCGTTTGCGATCCCGCCGGTGCTCGCGGTCTACGCCGTGCGCGGCGAGCTCATCACGGCGGTGCGCACCGAGCGCCCGTTCGGCCATCTCGGCCGCGGCATGATCAGCGTCGCCGGCATGTTTCTGAGCTTCGCGGCGCTCGCCCGCCTGCCGCTCGCCGACGCCAATGCGCTGTCGTTCGCCTCGCCGCTGATCACGGTCGCGCTCGCAGCGCTGATCCTCAAGGAGCAGGTGCGCATCTATCGCTGGACCGCGGTCGCGATCGGCTTCGTCGGCGTGCTGGTGATGCTGTGGCCTTTTCTCGACGTCGGCCACATGACCGCCTCGACCGAGGCGAGCGTCGGCGCGGCCTGCGCGCTCACGGCGGCCTTCACCAATGCGGGCTCGGTGATCCAGACGCGGCGGCTCACCGACAGCGAGACCACGTCGTCGATCGTGTTCTACTTCTCGTTCATCTGCATGCTGATCGGCGCCTGCACGCTGCCGTTCGCATGGCACCAGCCGACGCTCGGCGAATTCGCCGCGCTGGTCGGCATCGGCTGCATCGGCGGCATCTCGCACATCTTCCTCACCGAGAGCTACCGCTACGCGGCCGCCTCGGTGGTGGCGCCGTTCGACTATACGGCGATGCTGTGGGCCTTCCTGATCGGCTACTGGATGTTCGGCGAGGTGCCGACCGCCTACGTGTACGTCGGCTCCGCCATCGTGGCGGCGAGCGGCCTGTTCGTGATCTGGCGCGAGCGCCGGCGGGGAATCGAGCGGATCCGCACCAGCGCGATCGAGGGGCCGCCGGTCGGGAAATGAAAAGCATTAACGGAATGTGAAATCCTGAAGCTCTGGTAGAGCGCGCTCGATGAAAGACAAAATCCCCGAGTCATTGACCCGGGGCTTATTGCATTGCGCGAATATCCACACACGCATTCGTCATGCCCGGCCTTTGTGCCGGGCATCCACGTCTTTGTGCCAGACAGTAAGACGTGGATGGCCGGGACAAGCCCGGCCATGACGAGTGGTTACCAGCAGGTGAAGCTCGCGCTCAGAACGCCTTGAACGTGATGATCGTGCGGGTGTCCTGGATGCCCGGGATCGTCTGCACCTTCTCGGTCACGAAATGGCCGATGTCGGTTTCCTTGTCGACGTAGAACTTGACCATCAGGTCGAAGTCGCCGGCGGTCGAGTAGATTTCCGAGGCGATCTCCGATTCGGCGAGCGCGTTGGCAACCTCGTAGGCCTTGCCGAGATGGCACTTGATCTGGACGAAGAAGGGAATCATGCGCGCCTCCGGCGGGCGGCGTGGGCACCGCGTTCGCAATCCAGCAAAATCGCGGGGAATTGACAAGGCGTGCCGTAGGGTGGGCAAAATCGCCGGCGCCGTCGATCCGCGTGGCACGGCGCGACGGCGATTTTGCCCACGCCGATGGATCGTGCACCGCGCCGTGCCCACCCTACAAACGACGGCTCACCCCGCCTGCTTCACCCCGAGGAAACCCCATGCTCCGTGCCGCCTGCCGCCTGATCCTGCTCGCCGTCCTGCTCGCGTCCGCGAGCGCGCTCGCTCAAAGCGCCTTTCCGAGCCATGCGGTGAAGATGATCGTGCCGTTCCCGCCTGCCGGCACCAACGACATCCTGGCGCGCATCGTTGCCGAGAAGCTGGCGGCCAAGTGGGGCCAGCCCGTGGTGGTCGAGAACCGCACCGGCGCGAACGGCAACATCGGCGCCGCGGTCGCGGCGCAGGCGGAGCCCGACGGCTACACGCTGCTGGTTGCGCCGGCCGGTCCGTACGCGATCAACGGCGCCCTCTACCGGCATCTCACCTACGTGCCCGACAAGTTCGTGCCGATCGCGCTGATCGGGTCGGTGCCGAACCTGATCATCGCGCGCAAGGAGCTGCCGGTCAGCAACGTCAAGGAGCTGATCGCCTACCTCAAGGCGAACGACGGCAAGGTGGTCTACGGCAGCCAGGGTGTCGGCGCAACGCCGCATCTCACCGCCAACATGTTCATGACCATGACCGGCACCCACATGGTGCACGTGCCCTACCGCGGCGAGACGCTGGTGCTGCAGGACATGCTGGGCGGCCGGGTCGACCTCTTCTTCGGCAACGTCACGGCGGCGCTTGCGCTCTACGGCGCCGGCAAGGTCAAGGTGCTCGCCGTCGCCGACGTCAAGCGCGCCGTCCTGATGCCGCAGGTGCCGACCAGCGCCGAGGCCGGCCTGCCGGGCCTCGTCGCGGTCGGCTGGTTCGCGATGGCAGGACCGCCCGGGATGAAGCCGGAGCTCGCCGCGCAGATCTCCGCCGCCGTCAACGAGGCGCTGGCGATGCCGGACGTGAAGAAGCGCCTCCACGACGTCGCGGTCGACCCGATGGGCGGGACGCCCGCCCACATGGCGGATTTCATCAAGGACGAGAAGGTGCGCTGGGGCGACGTGATCCGCAAGAACCACATCGTGCTGGAGTAGGGCAATTGCGTCATTGCGAGGAGCGCGCAAGCGCGACGAAGCAATCCGGATCCGCGAGCGCATGAGCAAGTGAAGAGGGATTGCTTCGCGGAGTTTATCCTTGGGCTCGCCGAAGGCGAGACCCGAGGGCTCGCAATGACGAGCCCTTGAACGCCGTGGCGGATCGGACTAAATACCTGCCGCAATCTCAATGGGGTGCCCGGCGCGTGCCGGGCTGAGAGGCTTCGCCAACCCATCGAACCTGATCCGGATCATGCCGGCGGAGGGAGCTTGAGATGCATGCGCCGCGTGAGCTTCCCGACATCGCAGCCGACGTGCTGGCGCGCATCCGCGCGCGGCGGCCGCGGGTGCATTGCATCACCAACGCGGTGGCGCAGAATTTTTCCGCCAACGTGCTGCTCGCCGCCGGCGCCGTGCCGTCGATGACGATCGCGGCCGACGAGATCGCCGAGTTCGTCGCCCGCGCCGACGCGCTCCTGGTCAATCTCGGCACGCTCGATCCGGAGCGGCGCGCCGCGATCGAGCTTGCGGTCAACGCGGCCGGCGAGCGGGTGCCGTGGGTGCTCGATCCGGTGCTGATCGACCGCTCGCCGCCGCGTTGCGCGCTTGCCGTGGCGCTCGCGGCGCGGCATCCGCGCGCGATTAGGCTCAACGCGGCAGAGTTTCGCGGGCTCGCCGGCGCCGCGCCGAGCGCGGAGACGCTGGCGCGCTACGCCGCGCAGGGCGCCAGCGTGATCGGCCTCACCGGCGACCGCGATATCGTCACCGACGGCGGCCGGTCCGTCACGATCCGCAATGGCGACCCGCTGATGGCGAAGGTGACCGCCATGGGCTGCGCGGCTTCCGCGATCGTCGCCGCCTGCCATGCGGTCGAGCCCGATGCCTTCAGCGCGACCGCGGCCGGATTGATCCTGATCGGCATTGCGGGCGAGGTCGCGGCGGCGCGCGCGCACGGGCCGGGCACCTTCGCGGTCGAGATCCTCGACGCGCTGCACGCGCTCGACGCCGCGACGATCGCGCGACACGCGAGGCTCGAGCCATGAATTTCGTCGATCCGGAAGCCAAGCTCACCGTCGACCTGCGGCTCTACGCGATCGTCGATCCCGAGACCGCGGGCGGCCACGCGCTGCCGGACTTGGCGCGCATGGTGGCGGCGGGCGGCGCGACGCTGGTGCAGCTGCGCGACAAGATCCACGAGGCCGCCGCCATGGTCGAGCTCGCCCGCGCCATCAAGGCGGCGCTGCCGGCCGACGTGCCGCTCATCGTCAACGACCGCGTCGACGTCGCGCGCGCGGCGGGCGCCGACGGCGTGCATCTCGGCCAGGAGGACATGAGCGTCGTGACCGCGCGCGAGATGCTCGGACCGGGGCCGTTCATCGGCCTCTCGATCAAGACGGTCGAGCAGGCGCGCGCGGCGCCGCTCGGCGTCATCGACTATGTCGGCATCGGCGGCGTGTTTGCGACCACGTCGAAGAGCACCACCGGCGCGCCGATCGGCCCCGCCGGGCTCGCCCGCATCGTCAAGGTGTTTCGCGACCGCATCGGCAACTTCCCCACCTGCGGCATCGCGGGCATCACGGCGGCGAATGCCGAGCAGGTGATCGCCGCCGGCGCCGACGGCGTCTCGGTGATCTCGGCGCTGTCGCGCGCCCCCGATCCGACCGCCGCGGCGCGCGAGCTGCGCGCGATCGTCGATGCGGCGCGCGCGAAATACGCGCCGTCGCCCCCGGCGGTGGGGGCCGCGGGACACGCTGCGGGGAATGCATGAGCGCGAGCGGCGAGGCGGTTTTTACTCTGACTCGCCCCACGCTCCGGCTACCCTCCCGCCGATTGGCGGGGAGGGTCGAGCGGAGCAGCGAAGCTGCGGCGCGAGGGGTGGGGGGACTACGCTTGCTCCGACCCTGCGGCGAGGCGCGTCAATGCTTGGTCCGAGCAAGCGGCGCCCCCCACCCGCCTTCGCCTTGCGGCTTCGGCGGGGCAGGCCCCCGACCCATCCCCGCCACTCGCTTCGCTCGCGGGGGGAGGGGAGCGCGGGCGCATGCGATTTGTTGCATGCCATGACCCCGATCGCCCTCACCATCGCGGGCTCGGACTCGGGCGGCGGCGCCGGCATTCAGGCTGACCTGAAGACCTTCGCGGCGCTCGGCGTCTATGGCGCTTCGGTCATCACGGCGCTCACCGCGCAGAATACGCGCGGGGTGGCGGCGATCCACGAGGTGCCGGCGGCGTTCGTCGCGGCGCAGATCGACGCGGTGTTTTCCGATCTCGCGGTCGGCGCCGTGAAGATCGGCATGCTCGGCAGCGCCGACGTGGTCACGGCGGTGGCGGCGAGGCTCGACCGCTGGCAGGCGAAGAACGCGGTGCTCGATCCCGTGATGCTCGCGAGCTCGGGCGAACGGCTGCTTGCGCCAGAGGCGGTCGAGGTCCTCAAGCGCGACCTGCTTCCGCGCGCGCGGGTCATCACGCCCAATCTGCCCGAGGCCGCGGCGTTGCTGGATGCCGCCGTTGCCAGCGACGAGCGCGAGATGCGTCACCAGGCGGCGCGGATCCTCGAACTTGGCGCGGCGGCCGTCCTGATCAAGGGCGGCCACGGCGGCGGAGCGGAGAGCGTGGATTTCTTGTTCGAGCGCGGCCGCGGCATCCATCGCTTCGCGGCGCCGCGCATCGCGGCGCGCAACACGCACGGCACCGGCTGCACGCTGTCGTCTGCCATCGCGACCGGCCTTGCCAAGGGCCAGTCCCTCGACGCGGCGGTCCACGACGCCAAGGACTTCGTCACCGCCGCGATCGCGGCAGCGGACCAGCTTGCGGTCGGCCACGGGCGCGGGCCGCTGCATCATTTCCACGCCCTGTGGCGATAGTTTCCGGGAGGCCCGCATGCCGAAACCTCATCGACGGAATTTCTTGCGCGGCGCCGCCCTTGCGGCCGCCGGCACCGTCGCGGCGCCGGCGATTGCGCGTGCGCAGACGCTGCACTGGCGCATGGTGACGTCGTGGCCGAAGCGGCTGCCCGGGCCCGGAATGTCGGCGGAGCGCATCGCGACCCGCATCGCCGATCTTTCGGGCGGGCGGCTCATGATCACGGTCGCGGCGGCGGGCGAGCTGGTGCCGGCCTTCGAGGTGCTCGACGCGGTCGGCGGCAGCGTCGCCGAGATGGGACATACGGCGTCCTTCTACTGGCAGGGCAAGCAGCCGGCCGCGGCCTATTACACGACGGTGCCGTTCGGGCTCACCCCGATGGAGCACGTCGCCTGGGTCGATGCCGGCGGCGGGCAGGCGCTGTGGGACGAGCTTTACGCGCCGTTCGGCGTCAAGCCGTTCATGGGCGGCAACACCGGCGTGTGCATGGGCGGCTGGTTCCGGCGCGAGCTGAAGAGCCTCGACGACCTCAAGGGGCTGAAAATCCGCTCGCTCGGCCTCGGCGGCGAAGTGTATCGCCGGCTCGGCGCGACGCCGCAGACGACGCCGGTGGCCGAGATCCTCACCAGCCTGCAGTCGGGCGTGCTCGACGCCGCCGAGTTCGTCGGCCCCGGCACCGACATCGCGCTCGGCCTCTATCGCGTCGCGCCGTTCTACTACGGCCCCGGCTTCAACAAGCCGAACGGCACCGGCGAATGCCTGGTGAACCTGAAGATCTGGGCTGCGCTCGACGCCGAGACGCGGGCGATCATCGCGCATGCCTGCGCGGCCGAGGCGTCCTACGCGCTCTCCGAGATGGAGCGCCTCAACGCCGAGGCGCTCGCGGCGCTCACCGGTCGCGACAACGTGAAGCTCAAGAGCTTTGCGCCCGACATCGTCGCCGCCGCGCGCAAGCAGGCGGCCGACGTGCTGGCCGAGCTCGGCGGCAGGAGCGACATCGCGCGGCGGATCAACGATTCCTATTCGGCGTTCCGCAAGACCACGGCGGCGTGGTCGAGCGTGTCGCTCAAGGCGGTGCTGGAGGCGCGCGACGGGTAGGGCGGGCACAATCGCGCGCTCATCCAGGTCCGCGTGGGCGACCGCGCTTGCGCGATTGCCGACGCGGCGCCGCACGAGCGCGCGGTCGCCCGCCCTACCTGCCGTTCTTCGGCAGCGGATAGCCGCCGTCCGCCATCAGCTTCTTGAGCGCCTGCGGGAACGTGAGGTCGCGCAGCTTGTCCTGCGGGCATTTGTCGAGCGCGGCGCCGGTCGTGCATTCCTGCATCGACCAGTCCGACTTGCGGTCGTAGGACTCGAGCATGCGGCTCCACGCGTCGTCGACCTCGCCGACCAGGCTCTTGGCGGCGACCCAGCCGCCGAGGAAGCCGTTCGAGTGCCACAGGGCCGGATCCTTGCGCGCGTCCGCCTCCATGTCGCGCACCCAGCCGCGCAGATAGTCGCGGTATTTCGGATCGCCGGTGACGTCCTTGATCTCGCCGCCGACGAAGCTCGCAATGCGCATCGGCGCAAAGGAATCCGCATAGGAGGCGAAGGCGTAGAGAAAGCTGTTGTCGTAGCTGATCATCTCCTGGACGCCGTCGTGGTCGATGTCGGCGAAGTCGAAGCCGCCGTCGCCGTCGAGCCACGGTCCCTTGACGACGCGCCACGTGTCGGACGCGGCCATCGTGGCGATGTCGGTCACGGTGCAGCAGTGCGCGCCGCCCGTGTACGCGGTGATCACGACCTGCGGATACGCGGCGTCGCGATCGAGCCAGACGACCCGCGCCTTGGCGCTCGGATTTTCGAGCTCGCCCTCCTCGATCTTGAGCGAGAAGACCTCGCGGTCGCGCAAGCGCCCCTTGACGACCGGCACGCGGGCCTTGGGGGCGCTTCCGCGCACGCTGTCGATCGTCACGGTGAGATCGCGGTAGCGCAGCGTCACGGGGTGCTTGCCGTCGTACTCGACGCTCGGCAGATCCTGGCCGAACGCCGCGGGGGCGAGCGCCAGGCCAAGCGCAAAGCCAAGCGCCAAGCCGAGCGCACAGCCGATGATCGCCAGCCGCTTCATCTCGACCTCCGGCCTCCCATCGGGTTTTTTCCAGCAGAATCTGCCGATATCCCGACGGCAAAAAACGGCAATGGCACGAAACTCGGGCCTGCCCGAGTTTCGCAAATTATCGAGCGGCGAAAGCCGGGTAAACCCGACTTTCGCCGACAAACCCGGCCATTTCCGCCTCTGGCATCACCGCACCGGACGCGGCCGGCGTCACATCTTGAACCTGACGATCTTCTGCGTCTGCTCGCCGAGCCCCTCGACGCCGAGGTGCACGACGTCGCCGGCCTTGAGGAATTTCGGCTCCGGCTTCATGCCGAGCGCGACGCCCGGCGGCGTGCCGGTGATGATGATGTCGCCCGGCTCCAGCAGCATGAACTGCGAGCAGTACCAGACGATGTGCTCGCAGCCGAAGATCATCGTCTTGGTCGAGCCCTTCTGCCGGCTCTCGCCGTTCACCGTGAGCCACATCGCGAGGTTCTGCGGGTCCTTGATCTCGTCCTTGGTGACGAGCCAGGGGCCGATCGGCCCGAAAGTCTCGCAGCCCTTGCCCTTGGTCCACTGGCCGCCGCGCTCGATCTGGAAGACGCGCTCGGACACGTCGTTGGCGAGGAAATAGCCCGCAACCGCATCGAGGCCCTTGCCCTTGGCGAGGTAGCGCGCGCGCGTGCCGATGACGATGCCGAGCTCGACCTCGTAGTCGAGCTTGGTCGAGTCCTTCGGGATCATGGTGTCGTCGTTCGGGCCGCAGATGCAGGACAGCGCCTTGTTGAAGATGATCGGCTCCTTGGGGATCGGCGAGCCGGTCTCGGCCGCGTGGTCCGCATAGTTGAGCCCGATGGCGATGAAATTGCCGACATGGCCGACGCAGGGGCCGATGCGCGGCTTGCCCTTGACGATCGGCAGCTTGCCGGCCGCCGCCTTCTTGATCTTGGCGAGGCCGCGCGGCGAGAGCGCGTCGCCGGCGAGGTCCGGCACCACCTTGGAGAGATCGCGGATGCGCCCCTCGGCATCGAGGATTCCGGGTTTTTCGCGGCCCGGCGGGCCGAAGCGCAGGAGCTTCATGGGTGTTTCCCCTTACGGTAGGCGGGATGGAGGAGATGAAAGTCGCGCATCATGCGTCGGGCGTGGCGCGCGGGCAAGCGGTCGAATGACAGCGCATTCGGCTCACTCGGAGTCTCCGAGCAGGGTGAGGATATCTCGGGCGCCGTGGACGATACGCTCGATGGAAACGTTGCGAAGCAAGTTGCGATAGAGGATCACATAATTTCCGTACGGCAGGATGTGGGCGTCGGGCGCGAGCCCTGGGAACGGTCGTGCCGACGCGGGAAGTGTCCCGAGGGCGAAACATCGTTCGCGAAGCTCGCGCACAAACGACACGGCCCGGCGCGGATTGTCGGCGGCAATGTAATCGGCGATGTCTTCGAGGTCCTGTTCGGCCTTCCGTGAGAAGACGACCGGCTTCACCCACCGCGCTCCCTGGCCATCGTTTCGTACTTGGCCTCGAGGCGATCGAAGACCTCCTCAGCCGGGATGTGCCGGCCGCTCTCGATACCCTCGCGAAAGGCGCGGCGTAGCTCATCCAGCTTCGCCTTCCGTTGCTCCTCGCGATCCTGCAATAGGCGGAGTCCGTCGCGGATCACTTCGCTCTTGGAATTGTAGCGGCCTTGCTTGATGAGGCGCTCGACGAAGCGCTCGAGCTTGTCACCGATCGCATAGCTTGACGGCATGGCGCGATCCTCCAGACGAGAGGATAGGCCCGCAGATAACTATTATCAAGGGCCTCGGCCTCAGAACGCCCCCGGAAACAGGCCGCCGTCGATCAGGAGGTTCTGCCCCGTGATGTAGCCGGCTTGCGCCGAGCACAGGAACGCGCAGGCGGCGCCGAACTCGTCGGCCTGGCCGAAGCGCTTGGCCGGGATGGTGGCGGCGCGGGCGGCGGTGGCCTGGTCGAGCGGCATCCCCTGCTTCTTGGCGTTGGCCTCGATGTTCGAGCGCAGGCGATCGGTGTCGAAGGCGCCGGGCAGGAGGAAGTTGATGGTGACGTTCGAGCTCGCGACCGAGCGGGCGACGCCGGCCATGAAGGCGGTCAGGCCCGCGCGCGCCCCGGAGGAGAGATCGAGCCCGACCAGCGGCATCTTCACCGAGCCGGACGTGATGTTGACGATGCGGCCGAATTTCCTGGCGACCATCGGGTCGATCACCCTCTGGGTAAGCTCGATCGCCACCGCCATGTTGGCGACCACGCCGTCGAGAATCTTCTGCCGGTCGAGCTCGCGGAAATCGCGGAACGGCGGGCCGGCATTGTTGTTGACCAGGATGTCCGGCTCCGGACAGGCGGCAAACAGCGCCTTCTGGCCGTCGGCCGTGCCGACGTCGGCCGCGACCGCCGTGATCTTGGCGCCGGTCTTGCGCAGCTCGGCCGCGACGGCGTCGAGCCGCTCGCGGTTGAGGCCGTTGATCACCACCTCGCAGCCGGCTTCGGCGAGCCTTGTCGCACAGGCGCGGCCGAGCCCGCGGCTCGAGGCGCAGACGATGGCCTTGCGGCCGGCGATGCCGAGATCCATGGGCGCTCCTCAATGGCGCCCGATGGAAGCTTCGTCGAATGGGCGCGGCAAGTTCCTTTGACGGCGCAAAAGCGGCCTGTCAACGGCCCTGCCGGTCAAAGAAAGGTCGTCACGCGCTAGTGTCCCGATTCCGACGTTCGTATCACTTCGCGGCACTCTCTGTACGAACGTCGGAATCGAAAGGACACTAGCCACTTTATTGATTCTAGTGCGGCTTTTGGATTTGACGTTCCTATGCGGACTCGCGGCAGAGTG
>Ga0335081_10001493_pt1 | contig 37270 bp, 30 predicted proteins | sample Lox_Sample_35_FD_206713 | JGI IMG/M metagenome (GOLD analysis project Ga0335081, IMG submission 206713) | Soil microbial communities from Loxahatchee National Wildlife Refuge, Florida, United States - Lox_Sample_3.5 | ecosystem: Environmental > Terrestrial > Soil > Wetlands | place: USA...
CAACGTCACCGGGGTGATTCCCAGTGCGGCCGGGGCCGTCACAGCCACAACCACAGATTGCGGCGCCTGTTCCGAGCGCTCGGCGTCAATCACGTTGATATATCGCCTGTAGACGACGGTGGCACGGTAAGTCCCTGGCTTTAGGTAGTTATGTTTGACATTGGGTCCGTTCGTCGTGCTTCCATCACCGAAGTTCCACTGATAAGTCGCCGCGCTCGAATAAGGAGCAGACGGAGGCGTACCCCGTGCCGAGAAGGCAACCGTTAGCGGCGATGGCCCATTGGTAGGCGTAGCACTAGTGCGTATCGAGATATCGGTTTGCGCGGACGCATTGAAGGAATGGAGACACACTGCGGCAGCGATGACTACCCAATGGTCAAAGGAGCCACCCATATGACTTGACGTTGTCTTCATACGTCGAGGTTGAAAGAGTATATTGCGCTCTCAAGTAACCAATCCATGATATCTACATCCTTAGCGGAATGGCCCATCCGGGCTCCAGCGCGACACGCATAAGCCACCGCTGCTCATGCTTGGAAGTAAAAGGATCTCGGACCATCGCCTTTGTGTTCCTGAAGCCATCTCTTGTTTCACGCGTTTTGCTCTCTCCTCAATCGCTCATGGCCCAGCCTTTGTTCAAAAGGGATCATGTGAACCATAGGGCCGAAGTCGCCTCCGCACTCAAAAAAAGTCTCGGCTCGGAGTACACGGGCAATCCAACAACGGGTTACCTTCCGTAATCGCGACGGAAATAACGGGTGCGCAGAAGAGCTTCCGCATCCGGAGAAGCCACTGCCTGCACCGGTTGAGCGGCGGAGAAAAAGTAGGGTTTTCCGGTCATGAGCCCGCGCACGGTAATCGATCCCGTTCCCAAAAACCGTAGCATGACCGATGGGGGCGGCGTTGCGGGATGAGAAAGCGTCCGTCCTTTGGTCGGAGCCGCGAGATTATTTGCTGGTGACATCGCCGGCGGCGTCGCCCGCGGTGTCCGATCTTTGTGGCGACCGATCCTCTGTTGTCCGCAACATCCCATGACTTAGTCCTTCTTCCATTTGGTTTGGCAATCGCTCAAAAGTTACCGGCGAGGAGCCGACGCGGTCCAGCAGGCAAGCAGCACCGGAAAGGGCCAGCCACACGACGACGAGATCAATCAATTGCCGACAAACGAAAAAACTGAATAGTGCCGCCACCCAAAAACTCAAACAAGCAAAACAGTCCATCAGCTTGCCCAATGCCCCGCCGCCCAATCGTCGCCGCAATGCGACCAGAATATGCCACGGACCGTCTTCGTATGCCAGCAAATGTGTGATGCGCCAGGTCGCGAGCGCGGCCAGTACGAAGGCGAACCATTGTTCCGTGTCACTCATGAGGTGTGTTGATCATCATTGGTTGTAGATGAGGCTGGCCGTAAGCGGATCGCCCTCACTGGTGGGAAGAACCACGCTCGCTAAATACATGTATGGCGTGGATGATGGCGCGGGACACAGTGGGGTCGAATCGCTACAGATATCAGTAGGCGCTTGATCGATCTTGGGGGGAGCCGACCAAACGATATCTACTTGAGAGCTATCGCGAATGCGGGAGGGCTCGTAGACCGGTTCATTGCATCCGCACCGTGATACAGTTTTCACGACGAGGCCGCGAGGTTCTTCGGTATACTTGATCGCCACATAAGCCACCGCGGCCGGCGCATTTCTAACCGCCGGTCTCAGCCACAGATAGTCACGAACATCGACCACCCGAGCAACCGAAATGCAAATCTCATTACCGCACGGGTCTAGTGCGTACCCGGGGCAGACGCGAATCCCCCACGGTAGGCGGGTATCGTAGGCCGGTACGACGCGCAATCCGCAAACAATTCCCCACCCGTGTAAATACCGGTTTCCGCAGCGCAATCGCTTCAGGAAATACGTCTGAGCATCCAGCAGATCGCGTGAGGCGAGATACTGCGAATCTCGGTATATCGGAAACTGCAACATATGGACTTGATTAGATTCTGGAGCTCGCTACGGAATTTTCTTAATCAAGCGAGAAGATGAATTGTAGAGTGAAATCCCCGCCGGCATTACCGTCTCCCGACGGAAGTTTCCTTGGTTGGCCATCGCCGTCGAGTGGGGAATTGTTCGAGGTTGTTATAGCGGCTGGTGGACTTCCCGATAATATAAGTTGATACACTACTCGGGCATCGAGGTTGGCTGCAAAATCGCTTTTTTCTGCAAGCCACTGTACGGTATTCGCACCTGTCCATTTTAACTGCTGCGCAGCCAAAGTTTTCGGACTTGGCCCGATGGTTTTCGTCACAGTGAAGGTCTTCTGGTCTTTCACGCTGCTCTGGTTCACAGCCGCGCCCGTAAATTGCACCTCGATTCCAATTGGCTGAGTTTTACTTGGCAATTTTATGGAGACTGGCATTGAAGCGAGGTCGATCGAGCGTAGGCTATAAAACGAAGCTGGTTTACCTGACCTAAGACGCAAGAAGTCGACACTTTCAACTTGTAATGGCACCGTGGGTTGTACCTTGGGACCGCAGCAGCACTCAATGAGTGCTTCCTGAAGCATGGCGGTGCTAAACACATATCTTCGGACTGACGTGTCAATTGTCATGTTGGCATCTCCTTATTGGATAACTGTGGGCGGAACAAAAGTAACTTGGGCGAGGTAAACCCATGGACTGGTCGGACACGGCGGACACGTAAGCGACCTCACTTTGCCATTGGTGAAATCGCAAAGCGATGGCACGCCCGAAGGGTCGGGCGGGACGGTTAGACACGAAATCTGGAAACTGTCACGCACACGCGAATACTGGCAGTCTTCGTCGTCGCAGGCACAACCGGCGGGCATCGCGCGCACGGGTTTCGCCAAACACTCCGCGTACTTGATTGCGATGTAAAGGCTTGTACCCGTACCCGGCGTACCGCCGCTGACAACATTCGGCTGGCACGGATCGGTCGCGGCTCCCGGCAGACATTTCGTCAGATCAAGCGTGATGGACGATGGCACAAAGATTTCGTCTCCATATGGTCCTAGCGCATAGCCCGGACTGATTTGAACATTGGACGAGTTCGGATTATTCGGAGCCGCGTCACTGACTTCGAGTCCGCAGACGATCCCCCATCCGTGCAAAAAGCGGTTGTGGCGGCGCAGTTTCTGACGGAAATATTTGCACTCCGCTTCCATATCGTCCACGGACAGTAGCTGGCGTGGAAAATAGTTTACCCGCTCCAGGCTGACTAGGCCGGAGTCAAGGCAATCCCTCAATTGCAATACATCGCTCATATCGATCAATTCCTTTCTAACGTTGGGGGTAAAAAGTTCATTTGGCATTGGCCGTAAAGATAACGGTAAAAGCAGAGTTCTCTGCTTGGACCGTCACCTGTTGCTCCGTGCTTTTCCGCACAGCGACGGTCTTGCCGAGGGTCCATTTCGCCGCAGTGGTGCCATCGCTCCCGGAAGGGATTGTGACCGTGCTACCGCCAATCTTGGCGCGACTTGCCATCTGGCTAACAGCTCCGCCACCTGAGGTGACGGTAAATTGGACATTCACGCCCTGTTTCGGCTGGCCAGTTCCGTCGATTACCTTCACTGTTAATGGATTTGGCACCTGAGTACCCGCTTTTGTGGACTGCCCATCACCGGAGACGTACAACAAGAACTGAGACTGTGATTGTTGGGATTGTTGGTTGATCAGGCACGAGATCAACTGCAAGAGTTGTCGATTGCCGGCAATCAAAGCTTGTCCCCGAGGTAAGTTGTCGGCGTTTTGATTGAGCTTCCCATTGCTAAAGTATGCCAGCGGGACGCAGGCGTTGCTGACATCTGGGGGCGGCGCGCAGTCGCCACGCAGCAGATCTTGCACGCTCTGTCCCGGTTTTGGAGGAAACCCTGCGATTTCACAAGTCGCCACAGACTGGAGTAGCTCGGGATTCCATGGTTGCACGAGGAAAACAAAACTCTCCCGGATCGTGTCGCATCTGCAGTTGTTCACCATATCGCAGTTCGTCACGAGCACGGGTACGGGGTTTATGAGTTTTTCCACGTAGGCCAAACAAAGTTTTGAGTTGTCTACCCCTGCCGCCGGTTGCCCCGTTTCATCCGTCAAAAGATTTGGATTAATGGAAACCGGATTGGGAACCACAATCTCACGGCCCAGTCCATCGATCGCCACGCCCGGCGACACGATGTAATTGCCCTTTGTGTCCGGGTTCGTATCCGGGGTTACTTCTAGTCCGCAAACCACGCCGGTGCCGAACAGCAAACGATTCAGGAGCCACCGCTTCTGATTGAAGTAGTCGACTTCCCGCTCGAACCTGGCTTCATCGAGCAACAAGCCATAAAAGTAATTGTTTCGCTCAGGAGTTGTCAGGGAGGCAGCCATCTAAAATCTCCTTTTTGCACAAGGGCGCGTGCTCCGCCAGTGTTGTCGTATCGAGTGTCACATCCAATTGCGCCTGTGGAGGTCCTTGGGCAACGACCGTGTCGATCCCTACGAACGACTGGGCACCGACGCGCATCCGGGGTTCTACCACACAAAGGTCGTAAACGGTGTGGGCCGGCTTTTCCCGGTCCAATACGGTTCGTGCATCCGCCAGCGCATTGACGCGGGCGCCTCCGGCGCAATAGATGCGCACGCAGAATCGGTGCGCGAGATCGTCGAACAGGGCACCGCCGAAATCGTCCTCGGTGGCGAGATTGGACCGGTCGAGCGTCGCGGTCGCGTCCAGCACTGCGCCCTGCGCATTGGCTGGCGCTAGCATGGTGGTGAACCCCAGAGTGGATGTTTCCCCCAATGACCAGAGTGAAGCGTGAAGTCCCGGCTCGTAGATATTTGATTCCATGCCGGCGTAAAGTCTTAGATATTCGCGCAGGCCTTCTACGGTGCCGCGTTTCCCGTATAGCCGGAATGCCCTCGCAAGGTTTGTTCGAGCTTGGCTTTCGGTCCATTCTTCGTCGGTAATCCAGGCCAGCCAGCCAGCCAGCCAGCCCAACCAGGACGGGAACCCCCGTATGGGCGCAGCGTAGGCATCGAACAGGCGAGTCAGCACGGACGTTTCTTTTTCGAGACCACTGAAAACACTTTGCGAAAGCGACAAGAAGCGTTCCAGGAATTCGCGTGGCACATCCTGCTCGGTATAGATGGCAGGAAGAAATTTCGTGTACGTGTCACGTCCATAATCTAGGCGCATCTGGCGAATGGATGGCGTGGCCTGTCCGTTGCTGCGCACGACGCCCCCGATCCAAAGTTTCCTGGTCTCAGCCGCAAGACCCTGGTCGGTGGGAGCGGGGGCGCGAATCAAGACATCCAGAGCATCCAGAGGCTGCTTGACCCAGTTTGGATCATCGAACGGATAATCATTCGTCAGTTGAAAACCGGCCGGCAGATCATCGTCGTCGGCATACGTGAAGATTTGGATGTGCGAATCGAGTGGCAGGGGCTTCGTAAAAACGCGCAATCGATACCACGGTGTCTTGTCAGCAAATACCTGTAATGGGCCAAGTAAGAATTTTCCCTTTGTGCCGGCAGGCAATAGTTCAATGGATCCGTCCGCTGCCAAAGCCAAATCGTCAAAGGTTGAAAGCAGCCATTGATTAGCCGCATTCAAATGGAAAAAACCAGTCTGGTCGTTCATCTGCCAATCACCCTTCAATGCCGATCCAAGCCACGCGCCATTCGAGTGTATTGGCGAGCATTGCCGGATCGTCTGTTGCATTTCCACTGCTCGCCTTCACTTGGAGTGTAAAATGATTGGGAGTCGCGTCGGTAATGGTCATGAAGCCAGGCGTAAAAACGATGCCCTTCTGAGATTGCTCACCCAGAATTTGCGTCAGGTACAAGGGTACAGTTTGGAATCCCGACTTCGTCGTATCCACCACAAGGGCGACTCCCAATTTCGTGGTGCCCACGGACCAGTCTACCCATGGAGTCGACTGAGGATCGGTTTGTCCGCCGGCAATATACGGTTGTTGCGCGGGGCGTGCATATCGTCGTTCGGCAAACGACAATGGTTGACTCAACACGCAATTGCGAATGCTGACCCTGGCCAGAATTAGTTCCTTTCCCAAATTCTGCACCAATTGAGTGAGCGTATGCCAATCCAGCAGCGGCTCCTCTGTTAACCGAATCGTCCCCGGCGGCGCACAAATGCCCTGGCGTGTTTGCGCGACTTCCTGGTCGGCATCCGGCTTGTAGATGGCGACGAGATAGTAGATGGCGTCCGTACCAGAAGACCCCACAGCTATGGACGGAACGGTTTTGGTCTGGGGCGCGGTCAGTATGATTTCGCGCCCCAGGCAATCGATTCCGTAACCGGGAGAAATTGTCACGAAGCTATCGCCACGGTTTCCGGCGACTTCGAAGCCGATGCCGATCCCCCATTGGTGCAAACTCCGATTGTGCAATTCACGCAGTTCACGATTGGCGGATTCCAGCGTGGTCAGGTCAGTCGCCTCCAAGGGTTGTCCAGAGAAAAAGGTGATCCGTTCAATTGATGGAATGTTATTCGAGCTCATAAGGTTTCTCACTGGTGAAAAGCCAGTAGGCCGGAAAGAAAAAATGTCTCCTGCAGACTCCAGAGCGGCCGGCAGCCGTCGGATATTTCAATGCCGACCCACCGCACCGTCCAACCCTTCTGTTCCATGTTCTTGTGTGAAACGCCCAAAAAGTTGGCTTTCAGGCCGATCGTTTGCAAAGTGAAACCTGTCGCGGTCGGCTGAGATACGTAACAGTGCGGGCCGAGGTAGGCAACCGAAGTGTCATTCGTATCTTTAGACCACGGTTTGATAGGCCCACCGGCGGCAGGTACCCGCACGCTCCAAAAGTTGCCACTCAGCACCGCAAAATACTGCGGGGTCAGAATGAAGCCGGCTGGGCTGGTATCGACAGTGGCAATAATCTGTGAGTCCTTGACCGTCCAGCCGGTGTTACCCGATTCGGTTTCACCCAGGACAATGTTTGGCCGGACCATTCGTCTCGCACATCGTCTCACTCTCAGGTCGAAGGCGGAAATAAGGGGTCCGTTGACGCTCATGGCAATCGTCGCGCTCGCGAGTGGAATGTGGATCCCGAACCGGGCTGTGGTGACAGGGATCCAGGATACAACTGGCCGATCCACGCGAGGATCCAACCCGCCTCCAACACAGCCGGTCGCCTGATAGGAGCGAAAGGTACTATCGGCTTGATAACTTATGACCAGCACCATCATCTCGAATGCGGTGACATTCGGCGCCGGGATCAGCAGATTCTCGGAAAGCACGATGTCACGTCCGATTGTGTCCACGGCGTACCCAGGGCCAATAATCACGGCGTCTGTCGAAGAGTTGAGTTGAACATCAAATCCTTGGGCGATCCCCCATGTGTGATGCAAGTATCGCGCATGCAACCAGCGCAAGCGATCATCGCGTTTTTTATTGTCTGTTAGATCGCGCGCAGTCAGCAACTGGCCATCGCGATAGGTGATGCGATAATCTGGAAACTCGGGTTCCATGTTCAGGCAGCTCCTGATTTCAGCACTTGGATCTGGTGGGAGCCGGGTGTGACCAAGGACCACGCACAGAGCAACAAGTCCCCGCATTGGGGCGTTGATTGATCGGATTGGAGCGACAGTTTCAAGACATGGTCAACACCCGATACATTTCCTATGACCTGCAAGACTTCGGCGCGATAGACCGACCGTCCAAAGGGCCACCCATACCCCAACGGTCCTCCCACGCGTGGATCCAGCCACTGATTGAGCGCGTTGATGATGCGCGACTGTACTCCGGCGGCGTCGGCTCCGATTCGCGCCTGGATCTGTGCGGTAATGGTAACCTCGATATAACTCGGCCCGGTGATTTCGACGCGAGTGCAAATGGTTCGATGAGGTTCGATGTGATGTTGGATGGCCGACAACAAACCGGCGGTTGGTTGCGGCTTCGCGCGTGGAAGCTCAGGGATCACGACGACAGTCACCACGCCTGCGGCTCGCAAGCACGGGTACGATGGATGATGTGAGGCCCAGGCCCTAGCGCGGGCCACCCGGGTTCCTGGCACATCCAAAGCAAGCCGTTCGATATCCAACAGGTTCACTGCGTTGCGCGGAGAACGAATTTGTTGCACCAGCCTGGCATCAATTTGATCCAAAGTCTGGGACTTTTTCTGGTCGGCCAGATCCAACAGCCGGTCATGGGCATGCAACGTTTCAACAGCGCGACTACTGACTGTAGAAAGTGCTTCTGCATCCGTACCGCCGACGGCGGCTTGTGGATTCACGACCGTTTGCAATTGATCAAGTTCGCCTTGTGTCCAGCCCACCAGCAACGCCGCGTTGCGTGGTGTCGTCGAAGGATCAGCCAGCGCGGTGATCGATCCTGGCGGGACGTTGCCAGACGCTCCATCGGTGGCGGCGTACTGGATCAGAATCAACTCACCGGCGGATGGAACTTTTCCATGTTCTCCGTCACCGAAATGAATGGACTCGCTGGAAGCGTCCAGTACGAAATGCGCGTCCGTTCGCATAGACGCATCGAAGTCTTCACGCCTTGTCCAGGTTTGCCATGTTCCATTTTGGTGAGTGTACAAGGAGAAGTCTCTTGAATCGGCGGAAGGTTGCGGGAGTTTGATCGGAGACAGAGGGCGGCCCGTCCCGGTTCCTACCTGAACGAGCTCCAACAGTATTTGGCCGGAAGTCGGAGTCGTTGGTGCCGAATAGCTCAAAACGGCGATGGCAGGCGCATTGGCCGGACCACTTCCGAGAAAATCCAACTGTTGGATCTGCCCTTGCGCGTTCATCTGCATATTGAAATGTACCAGTTGAAAAGGAGTTGATGGAGACGGAGGAGCCGGCTGTGTGCCGGACACGGTTGCTCCCGCGGCGATCACGAAGCTTTGGCAAATGGGAAGTGACTGTCTGGCCCGCACGCCGTTGGGTGTGATGGTCTGAAGCTGGGGCGATGCATCATATCCACCTTCGACGAAACGACAACGAATATAAAACAGGTTCGTGGTGACCGCCCCCAGAGAGGCCTGTACTATTCCCGGTGGCAAATTCAACTCCACCAATCCATCCAGTGTAAGCGATCGGGTGTCATCAACGACCTCTCCGATCATCGGTCGTACCGGCATTGCGACCGATGTCAACGGCAGCCAGGTATTCGGAGCTGTCAACACTTCCCAGGCAAGCCGCACGGAGTGGTGTTCTGGGAGTTCCACAAGATCTGTCGCCTGCTTGACCGGGATTCCGCAATCGATACTGGGTTGCACTCGTTGGCAGTCATGCTGGTCCTCGGCGACTGTGGCCAAAACTCGTCGCCGTTCCACGTCATCATTTCCCGGGGGCTTTAATCCGAAGAATAGTGCCAGTGGCGTTTGCGTGGGAAGATTGCTGAATCCGAGATACAGCGCGGCGCCGGGAACAGGATCCGGGCCGAAGATCGGGAATGAGCCTCCATCTTTCCAATCAGCCGTATGATTCTGAATGACGCCACCTCCCAAATCAGTCCAAAGTGCCGTTAATAGGACAGGCGAAAGCGTCACGTCGCGCATGGTCCGGAACACGTGCGTTTCATCATCGTCTCGTATGGTTTCGAACAATACTCCTGCCGGCAATAGGATCGACGCTGTAGCTGCGCTTGGGGTAAAGCCAAGCACGCTATCCGCTGGATGCGGTAAGCTGGGTATGAAACCGAGCAATTCGAGGAACTTTCTGCGATGACGGTCAGGCACCTGGTTCAACCGATAGAGGTTCGCCTCTGTCAACCAGGCAAACAGTTCGATCAATGTTCTACCCGGATCGTGGATATTCAGATCCGTCCATCTCGGGGCAAAGCGCGGGACTAGATTGACGCCTTCGTCCGCCAAGTCCAACCAGCGGCGGTTATCAAGATTGGTTTGAGGAATTGGCACGGTGATCAATGGGCTATTTGCATTTCAATTTGAAGCGTCCCGGCCGCGACAATGCGCTCGGGCGGCACGGAGACCCGGTCGCCCGTGACTACATCATCGCGCAGTAACTGCAGGTCCTGAATGTAGTCAATGCCGGCCACTTGAAGCAGTGCCTCGGCGATATCCGATTGGAAAACACCGCGACCAAACGCCCACCCGTTTCCCTCCGGGCCGCCGCTGATTGGGTGCAAGAACATCTGCAGCACGTCAATGACCTGATTCTTGACGTCGCCGGCATCACCCGGTACAAGCGGGATGATGGTCGCTCGTACACCAACATGCAGGTAAACAGGACCGATGATCGCCACATGAGTAGCCGACACGGTGGCAGCGACCCGAGAGGCCAGGAAATCGTGTACTTCCTGCCGCAGCTCGTGAGACGGTTGCGGGAGCGCATCGACACTACCGGGAACGATGATGATCGTGATGAAACCAGGAGCCGGACGCAGATTGGGCGCGGTTGCCGTAAGCGCCTTGGCTATGGCCACCCCCGGCGAGGCTTCGAGGGCGAGCGCTTCACAATCGGCGGCCGAGAGTGCACGCCCCTCATGCCGCATGACTTGCGGCCCGCGCCGCGAAACTTCGGTGATTTGTTCACCGTCGGCCCCTCCTTCCGCCGCGCGCGGATTGTTGACGGTTTGGGCCACGGTGACGCCGGAAAGCAATTGCGTGATCGACCCTGCCGGGACATTGCCGGCAAAACCAATTGTTGTCTGGTACAGCGCGGCGCGAACGTTGTTGGAGCCAATGGTCGGCAATCGACCATTTCGTCCGTCGCCAAACAAAACACGTCCGCGGGCCCGGTCCACCACATAGTGGCGGTCGTCCGGCCCCGAAAAGAAGAGGTTTGGTTGCGATTGCCACTGTACCCAAACTTCTGTCACGAGGTTGGTGCGCGGATCGCTGACCGTGCGAATAAGATCCAGCGACAATCCTGCTTTCTGCAGCTCGTCCTGCAGCATCGGCAATTCCACCTCGGCACGGGCTCCATCAAGTTCGCGGACTTGGATTTGTTCGCCGGGAAGGACTGGCGCTTGAGAAAAGAAGAAGCTCTGATTCAGTTGACCATTCCCTGAACCGAGGATTTCTCTGGGTACTGTGCGCAGCTGTTGGGCCCAGGCGGCGTTCAGGTAAAGTCCATTGATTCTGATTTGCAACGGCAACGCATCTTCCTTCAATCGAGCACGCACCCAGTCACAGGAACTTCCAAACCGTGGTAACGAGGCCAGTGTGACGGTACCGGCAGAATACGTGGCGGATAAGGGAGTCTGGAGATCAAGCAGGGCATCTTGAACTCGCGTGATAATAGCGAGCTCGGTAGCATAGCCTTGTTGGATCACGATTTGATCGCCGGCAACGAAGACGGCGGCCGTGGCCGCGTCCTTCATCGTGACCTGGTTCGCCCCAGCTTTGATCATTGCTCCCGTTGGTCTAGTTGGAAGAGCCGGTGGCAGAAAGGAAACCACACCCGGCACTGTCAGGTTCTGCGTTTCGTCGGTGACCGAGAGGGTTTGCCAGGCGGAGCCGTTCCAGTACTCCCAAACCAAGGGCGGCGCGTCAACATCCTGCTCATCGAGGTCGAAGAGAATCGTTACCAGGTCGTTGGGCAGAGGTCGGTCTAAACCGAAATACAGCGCTGGCAACGCGTCGGCAACCGGGTGAAACAGCGGAAAGAAAGTGCCCGGGGCGCTCGCGTCCAGACTGTGCCACTCGAACATGAAATCATTTGTTGTGAGGCATTGTTCCGGAAGCATCCAAACGGAGTGGTAGCGATATCCCAGAAACATGTCGTGCAACACCGGTGGCCTCGGCTCGAGAATGGGGAAAATGTTGACGGTGTTGGACTGGGCGTCGAACCAGCTCACGAAACGGAGCCGGTTGAAACTACCCGACGTGATCCGAGCGCGCATCCAACGAGCTTGTGTTCCGTTCAAGGTGGAGATCTGCCAATCCTGAGGAACAACAAAACGAAGCACGTCGCACTCCTGCTGGGGATTTTGCAGATTCACTGTGGCCGGACTGGCGGGAGGAAAAGCTTTATCGACAGTGGCGCTGAGATCCGACCATGCGTCACCATTCCAATATTCCCACACCAAAACAGGATCGGCCAGGGCCGGTGGATTCTGCTTGTTCTCGACAGACAGAAGCACTGTCGGATTGAGTTTGATCTGGTTCAGTTTCCTCAGCGCATCGTCGGCCCTGGCGGCGGCGTCCTTTGCATTGGCGGCTACAGAATCGATGGCGCCATTAACCTTTGTTTCATCGACTGTCGATACCGTTATGTTGGCAAAAGTCTGCGGCGTAATTGTAATTCCGGCGATTATCTCTGAGATTGCCTGCGTCAGCGCGTCGGCTGCGGTTGCCAGCTGAGTAATATCCCGAGTGGAAGGAAACGCATTCTTCTGATTGTTCAGGTCCTGGATTTTAGTTTCGAGATCCTGGGGGGAAGAAATGGCGATGTCTTTAAGGAGATACGCCGCATCGATAATATCCCGGGCAAGATCGTCGACGACGGTCAGGCCGGCGTTGGTCGCCGCGTTCAAATCGGTCTGGTAGTCCTGTGCTTTGTTGTCACCTTCCTCCGCTGGAGTGACGCCGCGCGTGAAACCGAGATCGACGACCGCCCCAAGCTTACTGAAGATCTCATCACAGGACAAATAGAAAATGCTATTGGAGTCGGGCGCCTTTCCGAGCGGGTAAAAAGTCGTGGTAAGATCGAGTTTGCTGCTGCCAGCAAAGGCGGTATCGGGTCTGACCGGGCCGACGCATTGGGTGTTGTTATCCTTATCCGTCGCTTGCTGCAGCGGTCGATCGATGACGGCACGAAGGCGGATCCGGTCTACCACAGCGAACAGTTGAGCAGCATTGGGTGGGAGCGGCTGATCCAGGCGCGCCCGCACCCAATAGCTCTCAATACCATCCACAATAGTTTGATGGGAATCACCACACTCCGCCTTGAGCGTTACAACACCGCTGCGGGTTAGCCCCGCAGTTCCGTCAATACTGACTGCCAACGAATCGAACGGATGGAATGGCCGCCATGTCTGCCCGTCCCAGAATTCCCAAATGATCGATAAAGGCACACTGCCCGGAGTGAACAATTCGAACTCGATCTGGATTATCGCTCCACCTTTGAAGGCGAACGCTGTTTCATGCCCCAAGTAGAACACATGCTCAATTGGGTTTCCCTGCTGGAAAATCGTAAACGCCCGGCCACCATCCAGGTCCTGCGTGTGGTCGATGACTGTATCTCGGTCAGGCCAAAGGGAGACCACTTGGACAAGCTTTGCGGCAGCCAGAGCGATGGCATTTTCCGTTTCGAAAAGGACGGGCGACGATGAGCCCGACGGCTGCGCCCCGAGACGCAGACCCGCCTCGATATGTCCATCGATTGAGCCCGGTCGCGTTTCGAAGACGACCGCTGCCCGCGCGGGTTTCGATGGGATGAGATTAACGCCCATCAAATCTAGGAACGCCAACAGATTCTTGTCCGGCGCCTGGTTCAGTCGTTGGATGATCGTCTGGGAATCACGGGCTACGATCTGGCACAAGGCGTAGCCCGGTTGATCTTCCGCGGGAATCAACTCGGGGACGTACGAGCGACAACGAGACAACAGTTCATTCAGGACGTCCTGTTCGAGTCGTCCATCGAGGACCGGAGTGGCGTCGTCGGTCACGAGTTATCTCCTTCCGTCAGATAGAATGGGTAGACCAAGTTGTAAAAGGTGTTTGTTGTTCGAACGCGATAACGAATGTCAATCGTCAGCCGGCCGTTGGGTGTATCCGGCGTTACCGCGACGGTGACGGTGTCGATGCGAGGCTCCCAGGTAACCAAGGCTTGCTCCACATAATGTTGGGCAAGGCTGATGGTTGTATTGTTGATAGGCTCGAAAACGAGCTTTCCCAAGCCGGCCCCGAAATCGGGGCGCATGACCCGTTCACCTGGGGCAGTCCCCAAAATGATGCGCACCGATTGACGTATGTCTTCTTCCAAAGACACAGTGGCAATTTCACCGGCGCTGTTTACCGAAATGGGGAATGCCCACCCCGTTCCAAGAAAAGATTTGTTAGTCGCGTTCATGCGATCCAGGCAGAGCTATGGGTTCAGCCACCGACAATCACGGTTGTCTCGCCACTCACGATCGAAGCCCCGCAACCGGTGGAGTCCCCAACCCTCGCGGCTGCCTGTCCACCAATAAAAACCGTGGAGCTGCCCATCGCGATCGGTGTTGGAGGATGTGGTCCGGCGTCGGGGGGCATTGCGCAGGTGTGCAGAGTGCCTTGTACCGCCGCTGGCAGTCCGCCGATGAGCACAGTTGGCACGCCCGGTCCCGAGATGGTTCCAGGATGCGAAGTGGGATCTCCTACTCGTGCTGCGAGGGGCATGTTGTACTCGGAATTAATTGATTCGGACAACTTCACCGTTCAAGACACAATCCCCGTCGGATTCGATTTCCGTCCGCGACGAACTGCTTTGTTCGTTCGTCTCCGCTTCGATGCGAACAGTGCCCTGGGCCGCCTTCAATGTGATATCACCCTCGCTCACTTCAATAGTGATGCCGTTTTCATCCAGCGTGATGGATTGTTTGGTGTCATCGGTACCGGCAGTTCGTTGCAGGACAATCTGGTCTTTGTTCATGAGGATGGAGGGTAACGTATCGCCGCTGTCCGTTGAGCTTTGGTTTGGCCTGATCGTGACCTCGATGGAAGGAGCGTCGTCGTCGAATACAATCTGCAGCCCTTTCGGCGTGCGAATCATGCGTTTGCTCACCGCGTCGTTCTCTTCCGTGGTTGGGGGTTCATCCACACCGTTCCAGAGACAACCAATCACATAGGATTCGCGGATGTCGCCCTGGTTAAATGCCACCAAGACTTCGTCGTCCACTTGAGGAATAAAAAAAGTGCCACGTTGCGGGCCGGCCATCAGTACCGCCACGCGTACCCAGGGCTCGATGTCCGGAAGCCACGGAATGCGTACTTGAACGCGCATCTGCCCGGTCGAATCGATGTTGTCGATGACGGTCGCCGTGGTAATGCTGAAGGCGTGGAACTCGGACCGAGTTTCACTTTCTGATGACAGACGATCTATCAATTCTCCATCCATTAGGACCTCTCAGTTCTGCAATGGTGAGGGGAGCGACACGGGTATGGCAGATTGTTCCGTTAACGGAATGGACCCGAACCAGACTTCCTTGCGAACTTCGAAATGCGTCCGATAGCCCGAAGCATCCAAGGTGTGAGTGGCCGAGGTCACACGATACAGGCCACCGAACTGAATGCCCAGACCTTCCATACGCAGAACGCTTCCGGCCTGGATCCGCGGGTCGCCAACGACACTGCCAGAACCCGTAAGCCGCTTGTTCAGTTTCGGAATCAATTCGCTGACAAGCTTGCGAGGCGCGGACGCCTGCGTCAGTGATTGCTCGATTTCATATGTCGCCGCACCGGATCGTGTCGAAGCGGACGTGTTGATATCAAGTGTAAGCGCCATCCGGTCCCAGTCCCATCCCAGCGTAATTGCAAACCTGGTTTTGATTTTGGGGATCCAGACAAAAGCGGTGACAGCGTCGATCTGGCCGACGGTGCTGATGTGCGGACTGAATTCGACAAGGGATTGTCCGTATTTCAGAGTCACATCAGGACTTAGTTGGTCCAACGGGGACATGAAAACCAGTTTTTGCCCCCCGTTTGGCTCCGAGTAATCGACTGTCAGCTCCCAGCCGTTTTCTTTGGCGATCCGGGATAGCAGGTCGAAGTCACTTTCGTTGGCCTGCTGGCGAATCAACTTTTGCGCCTCTTTCGGATCGCTCATGCTGGGAATCGCCTCCACGACACCGAGGACCGCGGAGATGGCTGCGCCCACCGGTTTGATGATGGGCATCAAGGCGCCTTCGACGGTCACTTGATCCACGACGCTCATGTCCTGTACTGGAAAGTTGCCATTCTTTGGGATCGGAATCGCGAACCAACGGACTTTGGTTCCCTGTTGCAAGCGTTGCCGACGGTCCTGGGCGGATATCGACAGCGTGGGAGAAGAACCACTGGGGAAGCTACCCGACACGCTTACGATGTCGCCGGAGAACATGCGGGTCAGCGGATCCGGAGCGTAGCCGATATCCAATGCTAACTGATTACCGATTTGCAGTGACGGATGATCCAACCACCGGAGACTCTCATTCACCAGCGTGAGCTCCACGCGATCAGCGCCTTCCAATCCGGTCTGAAAGCTGACACTGGAGATTGAGCCGCGCATTTCAGACGGCACGACTGTTCCGTTGATGCTGATTCGGCACTGGGGGACGTAGCGCAGGTTTGACATGATTACTGGTAAATCTCGCCCGATGTGGGATCGAGATAGGGCAACTGCGGAACAAGCAACGGGGTCCCCACCACCAAATCAAAAGGATTGTCCACGTTGTTCATGAGGGCGATGGGACGCCAAAGTGTCGGATCGCTGTACTCCCGCATGGCGATACTGTCGAGGCGTTCTCCCTCGTTCACCACATGGATTTTGGAATAATCAGCCGTTTCGCGTTTGATCTCCTTGGCTTCCAAATCAATATTTCGAAATTCGTTAAAGGTCACCTGCATCTTGGCGCGTACCGGGATTCCGCTGGGCAGGAACATGGTGAAGCGCTGGTTGGCGCGAGCCAACACGCAGGTAAACGACAGGCTTGCCCAGGTGAAAACCAAAACTGGAGGAGCGTGCGTGGTCGGATCAATGTCGAGAAAACCCGTGATCTGACTGGTCAATTCCCGCACGTCCTGGCCGGCTTGATTGAGCGTTCGGCTGCCGTTCCGATGCGTCTCATACGTGTCCAGGAACAATTCCATTTCGAGCGTCTGCATGTTCCCGTGAACGAACTGGAGAATCGGCGCACTCAATCCCGGGATGGCCGTTTGCGCGAAATTATTCTCTCGGTTGACGGAGTATTCCTCCGGGTTGAACATGACCGGTACTTTTGTCCCGGTCACTGTGTTCGTGATCGTTGCTTTCTCTGGCACGCTAGATCCTTCCCAGACGCTCTCGCTGGGCCACAATTCTCTTATCGATGGTGCGCAAGACCTGATCTGCCAATCGCTCCACGTTATTGGCAGCGGGCAGCTCTGGTATCGATTGTCCCGCGAAGGAACGTTGTGGTTCCGCCCGTGACCCAGTCATCGGCAATGCTTGTGGTGGTGAGGTGCAGGCAACAGGAGTTTCGACGGAAGCGGGTCTCGGCACACGGAATACTCTGGCGACGGGCGTCGACGACGATGAAACCGGGTGCTCTTTAACCGTCTTGTCGATTGAGATAAACAGCCTTTTCTCACTACGCATCAACACGCGATTCACAATTTGCACGTTTGCCGAAGATATTGGGCGCACGCGCGATATTTCTGGGGACGACATGGTGACAGGGATTCCGATGGAATCGGGTGACGCGTGAGTTGCTGGCCGCCCGGCATTAGCAAAAATCAATTGCGGTGAAACGCTAAGGTAAAGATTCTGGCGCCAATCGCGGTGCAGGATCATACTCCCCGGGCGGACAAACATGTGCGACACGCCTGGAAGTATGCCCACCCGCTGTCGCCACCGCAAGAATACAGCCGTCGCGAACAAGCTGGCCCCACACAGCTCTCCAAGTGACCTGGCCAATTCCAGCGCGCGAGCACGCACGCGGCGTCCGCAGTGAGCAATCATCGGGTTTGTCGGGCGTCTTCGAATGGTCATTTACTCACCATTAATCTGCCGGTTGATCTTGGAAATCTCTGTGACCCATTGTCGACGGTCGGCGTGTTCGAGCTCCATCACATCCGCCAGGGGCCAATGAAAATGGTAGGCGATAAAGGCTACCTCCTCTTGGAGCTGATCGACGGGGTAGCCTAGGACCCCCCCGCAGAGACAGGTTCCTCTTCGAAGACATGAGAACATTGCGGACAAGAGATCGAGCGGTTGTGGGGGGACACCTGGTTGATCTCGTTATACAGATTCTGGAGATACTCTAGGTCTTTCGCAAACAGTCCCTCGATGACTTTTGGAGTGATGGCCTCCAAGGTGCCGAGTTTTGACACCACCCGCGACAGCAAGATCACCACCAAATATGCTGGGTTTTTCTGCACGCGTGGGTCCTTCATCGGCAGGATTTCATCCGCGGCAGTGGCCAGCCGCATGACGCCCTCTTTGTGCATGTCGCCTTCGCCATCGACGTAGCCCATCGGTAGCGTGAATTCGTGTTCCGTTTGAAGCATAATTATACCCTCGTAATCCCTTCGTGGACGATCTCCATGGTTTCGATCGCGACATCGCTGTTCTTCGCATTGAAGGACGGTCCCACGTATTTGGAAGGCCACGCATTCACGAAATTCCAGCGAACCTTCTCATTGCCTTGCCGGTCCAGAAGAACCACCGAACCATTCTTCCGTGCGGCAGCGGGATCCCCCACGACCCACTGGCGGTGCCACTCAGACATTTCGGGGTTGTCCGTTGTCCCCCATTTGCAGACAATGTTCACGAACTTTGTCTTTGCGGGCAATCTTCGCATCGTCTCGTTTTCGCCCCCCTCGCGATAATCCATCGTGTCGATGGTCGACTCCAGTCCGCTCACTTCTTGAAACGAAGCGCGGGTGATGCCGTCGATTTCTACTAGGAAATCGAAACTGCCATAGGGATCTACTCGTTGTCCTGCTTGCGCCATGATAATCTCTCCTTCGGTTAACTTTCGCTGATTTGCGCGCCGCCGTCCCAGACGCCGATGCGGACAATGATGAATTCGGCCGGATACGCCGGTTGCACACCGATTTCGATGAACAATTGTCCGAGTGCCCGCGTGGAGGCCGGATTGAGGCCTTCATCAATGCGTACATAAAATGCATTTTCCGCCTTTGCCCCGAATAAAGCTCCGGCCCGCCAGAGCCGTGTCAGGAATTCCGTGATCGTGCGCTTGAGTTTGTTCCAAAGCGACAGGTTGTTCGGTTCAAAAACGGCCCAACGAATTCCGGCCTCGATGGATTGTTCTATGTAAATCATTAGCCGCCTGGTGCTTACATATTTCCAGTCGGTATCCTGCGTATCCAGTGTACGAGCCCCCCAAACCATCGCCTGCGCAGTTCCATGGAATATCCGCAGGACGTTGACCCCTTCCAAATTCAGTGGGCCTTGCTGCCGGTCGCTAAGCGTCGTTTTAAGACCTACAACGCCCCATATGTCGACGTTCGCCGGTGCTTTGTGGACACCACGATCATTGTCAACGCGCGCGTAGATGCCGGCGATTGCTCCGGAAGGTGGAATAGGTATCGGCGGCGCATTCGGTTTCTTGTTGGTCGGATCCGGAATCATCAACCACGGATAATAAAGCGCCGCGAATGCTCCATCTCTATCCTGGGTCAGTTGTTGCCTGTGCACGTCCACGCTGCCAGCATCGGAGGGCGGCGCGCCCAATCTGGAATCGAGGACTGCAAAGCGGTCTTGACTCTGAACGCAATGCTCGATCATGGCGGCTTGGATCCCAATGTAACCAGAGTTTGCGGCGGCATCCGGCACGCAGACAGTGTTGATCCCTTCCACGTTAAGTAATGAGTCCAAGGCAGTTTGGTAATCGGCGACGCCCAACTGAGCGGGGTTGTCTTGTTGTCCATGAATGCTGATGGGCACCGGATTAGTCGGCTGGGCCAAAGGATCGGGGTAATTCAGGGCAATCGGAGGCACCAGAGGTGGCAGGACATTGACAGAGTCGGAATCGACGGCTGTAAACACGTAGCCGGGATGCAGCGGATTGAGAGAAAGATTATTGAATACCTCAGCGACCCCGGCTGGCGGCGTGACCGTAAGTTGGAACTCCTGGGAGATCAACACGGGCGGTTTCGCGGCGCCCAAATTATAGGAATGTGTCAGATTCGGTTGACCCGGGATTGTCACAAATCCCGCTTTGTCCACATCTTGAAGGACAGCATAATCGCTAACCGTCGTGCCGGGATTATTGGCGTCATCTCCTTGAATGAGGACAACACTGCCGGCTTCAAGTCCCGTCGTTTGCGCCATGCGAAATGTAATGGGTGTGTTTGGGTCCGATGATGGAATGATGTTGGCGATGACCAGCGTATCCCCATTGGCCAGTGTCAACGTCGTCGACAGGGTCAGTACGTTCCCCTGAATCTTTTGGATCGTTGCGCGCGCAACTTGATCCTTGGTGACGACGTCGCTCACATTAAACACATTGGGCTTGTCAACTGACACTAGCACCCCGTTCACACCCTGCACGGTCGCTTTGCCCGTGGCCACGGCCACGCCGTTGACGCCTGTGAGATTGGCCGCTGCAACCGCCACCTGAATATTGTCGCCCGCAGTCCCGTCGGTCTGCGCTTGCAGGCGAAACACCGCTTCGCCTTTTTGATTATCGATCTCCCAGGTCGTGACCCGCGCCGTCCCTATGCGCAAGATATAGGCGTAGCTCCCATCGTTATCAAAAAAGCTCCGAACCCCATATGCCATGTAATAGCCCTGCATATAGGGCATATACGAGCCATCGGTTTGAAGCACCCCAAACTTCTGAAGGAAATCATCGAACGTCGTAATGAACGTGGGAACATTGATCGGGCCGGTGAGTGCCGGGCCGATGAAAGCCGCTGTGCTGGTTGTGACTCCGGCGATGACGCCGGGACTGGTAATTTCCTGAATATAGACTTTGGGTGTCTCGTACGTTGGCATGCTGACCTTCTCCTTCTGTTACGTGAGTTGGATGTCGTAACTTCCTGTGGGCGATGGAACCTGGATCCCCGGATGGGCCTCATTGAACCCCTGGGCGCGGACCCGCAAGTTGTAAGTTCCGGCCACCAAGCCGCCAAAGGTAAAGCGACCATCCGTGGAGGTCGTGACGGTCCCTAGGGGGTGGAAGAGCGCATCTTGGATTTGCACCCAGGCATTGGTTACCGGCTGACCGGCCGCTAAGACTGTGCCGCCGATCTGGATCCACGTCTCGATCGTGCCCGGCTTGCCGGATTGGCGGTACTCGGTAATGCGGGTCGTGACCATGGGTCCGGTCACCTGCGTTGCCAGTACAACTGGCAACGTCACGATGAAATACACCATCGGTCTCCACGAATGCACGTTGCCCATGTCATTCCAGAATTCAGCGAGTTTCGCGAACCCTTCGACGGGCAGAATCTGCGTCGGCAGTTCCGTGTCGGCGATCAGCGCGGGAAAATTCGCCGGCAGCGGGTTCGGACTGTACACATTGCGCGGGACCAGCGGCTCGGCATTCATTAGCGCGCCGATGACCTTGTAGATGAGTGCGTGCTCGTCCACCGTCGGCTCGATGCTCGGGGTCACTTTCGCCGGGCTCCAGGCGGTGATCAGGTAATGGCAATCCACCCGCCGCGGCGCGGGCGTCTCGGAAATCACGCCCTGCTGGAGATCTCGGGTCCGGTCATTCGACCGGTACACCCGGTTTTCCCGCACGTCGGCCAGATGAACGTTGATCGCGTTCACCGGCTGCCCGCCGACCGACAGCGTGGAAAGATAGTTTTTCCAATCGTCATCCGGCGGCTGAAACCGCACCTGCGCCTCATCCGTAATCTCATCGATCCGCGACAGGAACAAGTGCCGCAGCAGATTGTCAAGATAATCGAGCATCGAGCGTCAGCTTAGGGACGGGTCACACGCCCTTTGGCGATTGGCCCCAAAGGAATCACCACCACAGACCGAGTGGCCTAAGGCGAACCGATTCTTCTCGCGGGCTGGGCAGTGACACTTCCGTCCAAATCGAATCTAAGAACTATTCCATTGTCCCAATACTCAGTATAAGTACCATTGGGTTCGAAGATGCGAATGCATTGTGGATCCGCCACGACGAAGTTCCGCTGTTGTGTTCGGGCTTCTTCTCGAAAGGTCCGTATGCAAACCTCGCACATGGAACGACTCACTCCTGTTTCTGGTTCAGCAATCTTCGGCTCGGCATGTCCAGCGTAATACCCTCCCGGTTTATCAGCTGGATCACGACCGTGGGATGGAAGGTCTAGTCCCATCTCCTTCGCACGTCGTATGACGTCGTCCACGGACTTGCCGCCAGTGCTTGAAGACTTACCGCTGATGCTTTCCGCACCACTGGAGCCAGCGGCCACGGTTTTGCTCTGCTGGCTCGTTGGCAATTGGCTGTGCCTCTCTAACGCCCGCTCACGAGCGAGAGATGCTTTGTTCATGCTGCTCGCATCCTCCTTGCTCGGAGCGATATCCTCGCCGAACGTGCCGGCTCGGCCTTGAATCACTTCCGGATGAGAAACCTTCTGCCGCTTTGTTGTATGTTCAGTGGACGTATACGTTGCTGGTTCTCCACGAGAGTACCGTGAGGGCTTAGACGATGATCCTGCCTTACCGGGTCTCGGTCGAAGCGGTTGACTCAGGACCACATCAACTGGTTTATCGGTCTGAGAGCGTTCTTTTTTGAGAGTGTTGAGAATGTCCTGCATCCAAGCATCATCGGCACCTTCTTCAACCACATCCCGTTTGACCTTCCCGCTCCTCTTAGCCGATTCCGTCTGTAAGATAGGTCGCCGCCTGCTACTCGCCCTGGGGTCTTGGAGATGCTCGGGGTGATCATCGCTGGGCACTGTATTCCCTCGCGGGGGTCGACTGGCGGGCCGCTCTTGAGAGACCTTTTGCAGGGGCTCCTTGGAAGGTGGCGCTTGGCCCGATTCGGAGCGCTCCTCGGAATCTCTAGGTATTTGGTTTGGTGGGTTAGGGCGCAGGGGGAGTTTACTTCTCACATTACCAACGCCTGATTTGACTCCGCTTATGATGCCGCGTTTCGCATAACCCTCCAGTTTCCCAATTGCCAGTTGAACCAAAGCTCGTGCAATGATTTGCGCGGCTATATCAATTTCGCCCTCCTGTTTGGCATGCGCTGCAATGGAAAGGGTCTCGGCGACCGATCCGACCTTTTGCAGTAGCTCCATAAGTCCTAATGCTAGTTTCGCAATGGGCACGGCGTCAGTCAATTGGTCCAACACCGTCTTCTCCACCTCCTGCAAGGCTTTGATTCCAAGGCCCTCTTTGTGCCGAAGTAATTCAGTCGCCGCCATCCAACCAACATGATGTTTTGCGCGATTCAAAGCCCGCAAGACCTTCTGTGGATCATAATCCAAGGGTGAGTGTTTCTGTTGGGGATGGCGGTAGTTTGAGGAAACTATGATCGCGATTCCAGCATTGCCTTCGGCGCGCGTATTCTCAACGTCTCGAGTCGACTTTAGAATTTCTTTTGCCTCTTTTTGCAGTGGAAGTGTGTCTTGAGTGAGCGAACGCATTCTTATTACGGCCTCACGCTTTGGGACGAATTGAACGGAACCGTCATCACCTAACCGGATCAACTGAACAGAGCCTTGAGCCGTTCTTCCTGTTTGCGAAAGGAATTGACCCATAAAATACGTTCCGGGGGGGAGCGTCGTTCCGTTTAGATCGAAATGCGGGTTTTCACCTTCGATGTGCCCGTGGCGATCCAGAACGTAAAGCCGACTGGCGACATACCAGATCCGGCTTGTTACCTCATACAGGCTTGTGCTCGGACGGAGAACATCCGCAAAATTGACTTTCTGTTGACGCCGTTTGGTTTCGGCGGCGGAGAGTGACAGGAGAAGTTTCCTTGGTGTTGTACGTTTGAGCCTTTCGATGCCGGCGCGAACCTCCGAGCCGCCACCAATATCGTCGGCCATACGTTCTGCTAAAGTCTCAGGTTGTTCTTCCAGATTCGCAGCGACAAATGACCTCTGCGTTGATACTCTACCCTCTGGCTCGCGAGGCTCTCTCTGCAAGAGGGGAGCCCGTCCGGAGGGAGGATGAAGGAGGGCTTGATCTAATTTAGGTTGTGCGGAGCCTGGAAAATCCATTGCACCTATAAGGCAGTCGGCGACCCTTCGAGCGTGGCTTTCAAACGCATCACCATCTGGGCTGTCATAGTGGGGCGAGAAGGCTCCATTCCCTTGCTGTAACGTGTGTGCGAGTTCATGAGCAAGTAGTTTTTTCCCTCTTTGAGTCATTGGCGCATACTGCCCTGTGTCGAACACGATGTGATTTCCGACTGTGTAAGCATTTGCCTTCACGGCACGAGCTGACGCAGCGGCAGCGGGACCCGTGTGAATTCGCACCTGTCCAAAATTATGAGCGAAACCATCTTCCATCGAACTGCGCGTCACGGAATCCAGAGATCGCCCAGTGCCACTGTTTACAACGTCCTGGACAACCGAAGGAAGTGAGTTCAGTTCGGACGGAGGAAGCAGTTTGCTTGCTTGGATTGCCGCCACGGTCGCACGATTCCCTACGCTCCTCTGCAAATTTAGGATGCCGGAATGCGGGTGTGGCGATTGGCGGCCGTGGGACGGTCGTGGGGAACTCGCTTGTTTGGAGGTCGCCGCTTTACCAGGACTCGCTTTGGACGTTGTGTTCATGAACATTTCCGCGATTGCTTCTCATCGGGCTTCGACCCGCATTCGTCTCTTCGACGGCCAATGCCTTCCCCATTTTCTGAAATTCGCGGCGGGTGGCTTGGAGCACGTGAGCCATAGTCACAATGCCGCCGTCTTCCGCAGCCAGAAAGGAAGCCGCCAATGCAATGTTGCGGATGTTGCCGCCGGACAATTTGAATTGACGGGCCAGGAAACCGAGGTCCAGATCGCCGGCCCGCGGGGTTTGTTCGGGCCAGATGCCGGCCCAGATTCGCTGCCGGAAGGTTTCATCCGGGAACGGGAAATGGACCGTGAAGGCGAGCCGGCGAACAAAGGCATCATCAAGATTGGCAAGGAGATTCGTAGTGAGGATCGAGACCCCCTCGTATTCTTCCATTTTCTGTAGCAAGTAGCTGATCTCGATGTTCGCGTATCGATCGTGTGAATCGCGTACCTCCGAGCGTTTACCCAGGATCGCCTCGCACTCGTCGAGGGCGAGAACGCTGTTGGAGTTCTCCGCGGCAGCGAAAACGGCACTCAGGTTCTTTTCCGTTTCCCCGATGTATTTGCTAACGATCTGCGAGAGATCGATCTTGTACAACTCCAAGCCAAGAGAATTGGCAATGACCTCGGCGGCCATGGTCTTGCCCGTGCCGGACGGCCCCGCGAAGAGCGCATTCACACCCTTGCCCATCGACAACTTGCAATCAAAGCCCCATTGTTCGAGGACGCGATCGCGATGTTCGACGCGCTGACAAATTTCGCGGAGTTGCGCCAGAGAATCTTCGGGCAAGACGATGTCCGACCAGGTGTGTTTCGGATCGATTTTGCGCGCGAGCCCATTGAGCTTCTGGTTGGATTGCAACCGACAGGCTGCGTAAAGGTCTTGCGTGCGAATCACCCCATGGTCGTCCGCGCGGGAACGGGCCAAGTCCATGGCTGTTTGCACCGCATTACGCACCTGACCGGGGTTGAGCCGGAATTTGCCAGCCACAGCGGTTACCTCTGGTTTCGCATCGGGAGCGACAGACCCATTTAGATAGCGATTCCATAGTTCTTGGCGTGTTGACGCTCCCGGTGTCGCAATGGCCATGCTGAGAAAGGGGCGTTCGGCATCCAGCCCGCGTGGCCGCCACGGTGTTTCACCCAGCAGAAACCACTCCGTGTCTGGATGTTCAGCAGCTACGGCGAACAACGAACGCAAAGCATCATTCGCGGAAACGTCGCCGCTCACAAGAGCGTCAAAATTATCAAGGCAAAGCGCTGCGCGCTGCAATGTTGCCTCGCGACATAACAATCGCAGCACTTCTTCGAAGGAAAGTGTGTGACCGATCATCTTCGAGGTATTTGCACACAGCAGAGACAAGCCGAGGTCGCGGCAAACGCATTCAGCAAATGTCCGTTTACCGGCGCCGGCCGGCGCGTGCAAGTGCATCACCGGTTTTCCATACCCAGCCGTGGCTGCTAACGCGTTTGACCTGACAAAATCGCTCGCCGCTTGTTTTGAGTGATCATCGAGAATCAAATCGTCCCAGCCCATTTGTGGAGCGGTCACATGCGCCAGGGACGCCAAGCGCAAGTCGATTTGATCTGACCCGAGGATGAATGCAGCCACGCGGTCATCCAGTTTCAGAAACTTGGACAGTAACGGGGATGGACTGTCCAGCGATGGCTCAGAGATCTCTATGAGATGGTGTTTCAACAGCGGAGCGCCGGCGGCAAACGATGACCTAGCTTCTACCTTTTCCTGAGGCGTCACGCAGAAAAGTTTCAATGCCAGATCAATCCCCGGCCTTTTCCGAGTAACATCGTCTTGCAGGAACGCATACACTTTGTCGTACTTGCGATCGATTTCGGGCGCTAAGCAGAGCAGCAAACATTGCTGTTCGAACCAGTTGAGGCCGAAAGCTGCGGCTACATCCGGCAACGCCATATATGACCCGTTCCTAAGGCTCGCCACTTGCCTCGCGCGAAGCTCCGCGGTCGAGTTTTTGATGGTTTGGATCAGTATTTTCAACTCCGAACAGTTGGATTCCAGGCGATCACAGGCCGCCGGTGCCGTCAGGCTTTCGATCTCCTCTTCGGTCAGCACAAGTCCCTTCAAATGGTCCAATGGATGAGACGGCTGTTGACGGAAATCGAGAAAAGCCAACCGCAACCGCAAGTCCAGCGATCTCAGTTCAGCCATAATGTGGTCCAAGCTCGTCACGAATGGAACGGGGACGTCCTCGGCGATCATGGTTTTCCCCGTGACAGAGTCGATCTCAGTCGGTGCGATGTTCGAATTCAAATGGCGGAATATCCTTGGAGAAAGCCAGCGGCTGAATCTGAGCAGGCTCCGCACGCAACGGCAGAGCCTCCGTTACCCAACACTGACGAACTGCGCCCTACACTTCCTGCAAAACTAAATGCTTCCGATCGATCAATACGCGAGCCCGTTGGATCGTATCCAACAAAATGGCCACACGCCTGCCATCGTCCCACTCCTGTTCAACCCGAGCGATCGTCCCTTCCAAGGGGCCATGATCGACGCAAACCAAGTCTCCCGGGCGCAATGGGGTTGGCGCTAGTCTAGCGTAACCATCTGCAGTCACGAGCGCGCGAACTGATTGAATAATCTCTTCCGCCACCGGTGTCGGCGTGCCATGTGTGCCAACCACCCGTAGGACTCCGGGCGCGTAACGTACGCCATCCAGCTGGTTGGCGAGACAGAATCGCGCGAAAAAATAGCCCGTAAATAGCGGGCGAATCCTGCGTTGGGCTATATTGGCTCGTGGCCGCGTTTCCTTAATCTCAGGGAAGAAGACTTCCATACCCTGTGAACCTAGGCGCGAGGAAGCCATCCGTTCACGACCCGGCTTGGCCTGCACCGCGAACCAATGAGTTTCGAAACAGTAATTTAACATTCAAGCACGTGTCCGATACTATTTCCAGCTTGGCCGCCCCACTCCGCTCGGCAGTAGTAGGTCTTGCCATCTGTTCCTTGGACCGGTCGGAGTTTGTTTCTCAGAACCAACGAATCCACCGCCGTCTGTACCTCGGAAATCGACTGCTGCAAACGCTGTTCTAGGAACCACCACGCAATGATTCCATCCAAAGTATCCTTTGCACCAGGATTGGCATCAAGATGCCCGAGAATGGCTTCCTCAAGACTTGTATCAATGTTGGATTCCATAGTTGGCTCGCCTACAAGGCGCATTAGCAACCAGTGTGCCGACCGAAATTGCTGCGGTTTTTGTGGCCGCGGTCGTGCAAGGTGGATGAATTTGTCCTGCCACCACGATGCTCAGCCTGTGGAGACCCGTTCGTTTACAGGAGATTTGCCAAGGATGTTTTTGTCGCAACTTGCGCGGGCGATTATCCTAGATGATTCACGAGAAGGCGGCGGACGGCACCGTGATATCGTGTTTCTTCATCAGCTGCCAGAAAGCGCGTCGGTTCTTCTTTGCCGCAGTTGCGGCCCGGGTGATGTTGCCATCGTAGGCCAACAATAATTCCCGAATATACTTATACTCAAAATCTGCAATGACTTTCGCTTTCAAACTTTTGAATGAAGTGTCTGGCGTCGCCGCGAGTGTTGAGGGCAGCAGAATGTCTTCGCACCCAATCGTCGGATGGTCGGACAGGATCAGAGCGCGTTCGATGGTGTTCTCCAATTCTCGCACGTTTCCCGGCCAGTCATAGGACATGAGCTTTTGCATGGCGAGCCTTGACAAAGCCGGCAAAGGTTTCCGTAACTCCGACGCATACTTGGTCAATAGATGCCTTACGAGCGGCGGGATGTCTTCTTTCCGGTGACGCAATGCTGGAAGTGATATTGGAATGACGTTCAGCCGGTAATACAGGTCGGCACGAAAACGGCCGGAACGTACGGCCTCCTCAAACTTGATGTTGGAAGCTGCCAAGACCCGAACGTCCGCCTTGCGGGTCTTGCAGGAACCGAGGGGACGAAATTCTTTCTCTTGGACGAAACGTAGCAGCTTCGCCTGCGATGGTAACGGCAGAGCATCAATTTCGTCCAAGAACATGGTGCCTCCATCGGATTCGGAAATCAACCCGGCAGCTGAGGAAGTTGCTCCCGTAAAGGCACCCTCCGCGTGGCCAAACAATTCATTTTCAACAAGTTCAGCCGGTAACGCGCCGCAGTTGACCGGAATGAATGGCTTGTCTGACCGTGGACTAAGATAGTGTATCGCACGAGCGAACATCTCTTTGCCGGTGCCTGTTTCGCCACCAATCAGTATGCTCACATCACATTGCGCCAGTTTGGGTATTTTCCGGATTTCCTGGAGCAGCAGACTGCTTTCGCCTACAAACTGCCTGAGACCAAGCTGCTCCTTCAAATGGCCCCAAAGCGATTCGCTTTTGCCAACGTGCTGCAATAGTCGAAGCAGGCGCGGAATGACGTCGATTGCCCGAAGGGGAGTCAGAATGAAATCGGCCACTTCGGATTCGAACAGGTTTTGCAAGGGCTGTGCTTCGACAGCCTCAGCGATCAGAACGATCGGGGCAGATCTCAACTTTTCGAAAATCTGAAGGATTGCATTTGGGGGCAGCCTGAGGGCTTCCGCCGGTAGACAAACCAACACTAGGTCTGCGGGATTGCCCGAGTTGCGCGGGAATTCAAACAAAGCGCTTGGCCGCCTAAGCCCATCTACATGCAAGACGATCTCAGCCATCTCGAAATCGCATAACGACGACGCTTCCAGAATGCGCTTTAAAGAGCAAACCAATTCTCCACCACCCGGGAAACTCAGCACTATTACTCTCGCCCGTTTCATTCAAATCTCCTTTCGCAGGGAATCCGTGTCGTTCGCAACTCTGGTCAGGCACGCGTCAAACAGCAGTTGCTCCCACAAGATTCTTCGTCATCGAAATACCTGGGTAGCCCTTGTCCGTTTTACACGCGATACAGGGAAGCGAAAGATCCCAGGCCACTTCGAAGGAACCATTCCTTGCACCGGGGCTGTAAGAGTGCAAGAGCCGCGGACCAAAGCCTGATCGACCAGAACGGGTTGCAATTGGAACCGTCATCGAGCCCGTGCAGGTCACTGAATTGATTGCGAACTTTTCGCCAATGCTTTGCAGGCCTCCGCCGCCTTTGGGAAGGTTTATGGTGGGCGGCGCGAGCCGCTCATTGCCACTCCCTGACTTCTTCGCCTCTGCCCGTTGCCCGGAGTCTTGTTGCACAGGCACGACCTTGCGTCTCCTTTAAGACTTAGGTACTAGTTCGTCTGCCCTACCTGCATGCTAACGCCTCATAGTGCGCTGGCCTGTCCTTCAATGGTTGAGCGGCCTTGGTCTCTTCACGAGACCGTCAATCATCTGATTGATTGCGATTAGAAACTTAGGTGCTCGCGCGGTGGGAGGAAGCGAACTTGGCCTTCTCGCCCATGGGGCCCTGGTGCCCCTTAAACGACCAGTGACTTGCCTGCCTAAATTCTCTCGCCTATTCGACCGTTTACGCTTCGACTAGCTCGGAATCAAGCAAAAAGGAATGTCGATGGGGCTTTTGCCACCGATCGGCTCAATTCCGCCGATTTGTGCCCATTTTCAGTGGAAATCTGTCAAACTCGCGGTTCGAGGTGCTAGGGAAATTGTCAGGGAAAGTGCACTGACGGATTCTGATAGGGTCATGCCGGATAGTGATTGAATACTGGCGAATAGTGTTGCAGAAGAAGAGAAGCAACGAAATCCGAGGATTTTTGACAATCTTTTGTTTCGTGCGCAGGGTGAAAGAGTTGTGATGATCGTCACAGTTGTTTGACGACGTTCGATTCCGACACCCGCCTCCAACCTCTATCCCAATCACTACAAGGCTTGGCAGTCAACGCTGTGTTCAATCTTGAATTGCCAAACAGCGTGCGTGATACCAAAAGTGGTACCATTTCGCTTTTTGACGGGTGCGGCACGTCGTCACCCTTCCAGCCGTACTTATAGCAACACCTGAACAATTAGCCACTCTCGTTGTCCTTGCCGAATGACACGACGGCCGGGACAAAAGCGTTGTAAAAGCCCTCTTCAATTCAGTACAACGGGAGCAGAGTGCTACCGCGGAGTTCAAAGAGCAAACAGGTCGGGGCGATCATGTGCGGAACGGTATTCGCCATCAGCGCGGTTGCCGCGGCCTCAATTTCAGGACGCGTCGACATGGATCTGAATTCTGACTGGAAGTTTATCCGCCAAGACTTGCGTGCGGCCGAGGCAGTCGCGTTCGATGACTCGCAGTGGCAGGCGGTACAACTTCCCCATACGTGGAACAACATCGATGGCCAGGATGGGGGCGACGATTATTACCGGGGCGTCGGCTGGTATCGACGTCATCTGAAAATTGATCCACAAGAAGCTGGCAAGAGTTTCTTCCTGAGGTTTGGCGCGGCGTCAACCGTGGCCGATCTGTTCGTTAACGGCCAGCGCGCAGGGTCTCACCACGGCGCGTTTGCCACGTTTTGTTTTGACGTGACCCCACTGCTGCACGTGGGTGAAGACAATGTGATTGCCGTCAAAGTCAACAACGCACCCAACGAGAACATCGCGCCGCTCAGCGGCGATTTCACCGTTTTTGGAGGTTTGTACCGGGAGGCGCACCTGTTGGTCCTCGATAAGCTTTCCGTAACTCCGTTGGACGATGCTGCCTCTGGCGTTTACATCACTCAAACCAATGTCAGCGCGACGTCGGCTGAGTTGGAAATACGGACCCGGCTGCGCAACGATTACGACACGCCCAAGATTCCCGTTGTGCGCTGCCGCATCACGGATGCGAATGGAAAGATTGTTCGTCTCCTTGCTGCGAAACAGAAAGTACCAGCTCGCAGTTCCGCGGACGTCATTCAACACATTCTTATCCTCCGCCCACATTTGTGGAACGGGCGAATTGATCCCTACCTGTATCACGTAACAATTGAGGTCAGCGACGGACGCCGCATTGCCGACACGGTGAACGAACCGCTGGGTCTGCGCTATTTTCGGGTCGATCCCGACAAGGGATTTTTCCTCAACGGCCGTCATTATCCACTGTACGGAGTCAACCGGCATCAGGATCGACTCAATAAAGGATGGGCCATCGGCCCTGCGGAGCACGATGAGGATTTCCGGTTGATCAAGGAACTCGGTTGTACTGCGGTGCGTCTGGCGCATTACCAACACGCGCAATATTTTTACGATTTGTGCGATCGCGGCGGCATGATCGTGTGGGCCGAGCTGCCACTGGTCAACGCCATTGGACCGTCGGCTGCCTTTGCGAACAACGCTCGGGCCCAGTTGACCGAATTGGTGAAACAGAATTTCAATCATCCTTCCATCATCTTTTGGAGTCTGTTCAACGAATTGCATTCCCGGGCTTCCTGGAACGATGCCCCGGCCCACTGGGATTTGGTTCCCGAACTGAACAAGCTCGTCAAACAACTCGATCCCACCCGTCTCACCACCGCGGCCGCTGTCATCCGGCCGGACGACCGGCTCAACCAGGTTACCGATGTCATGGCGTTCAACCGGTACTCTGGTTGGTATTTTGGCGCGCCAACGTATTGGCCGACCACTCTCGACGAATTGCGCCAGAAATTGCCCGGCCGGGCGATCGGCATCAGCGAATACGGTGCTGGCGCCAGTGTCGAGCAGCACGAATCGAATCCCCACCAACCCAAGCCCGACAGTTCCTGGCATCCGGAAGAATGGCAGTGCACGGTTCACGAGGCTGCTTGGAAAGCCATGAAGCAGCGGCCGTGGTTATGGTGCACCTTCATCTGGAATATGTTCGATTTCGCCGTGGACAGCCGCAATGAGGGAGATCATCCCGGCCGTAACGACAAGGGGCTTGTCACTTACGACCGCAAAACGAAGAAAGATGCCTTCTACTGGTACAAGGCCAACTGGACCACTGCGCCGTTCGTCCATATTACCAGCCAGCGTTACACCAACCGCACCGCCGCGACCACGCCTGTGAAAGTCTACTCCAACTGTGAGTCTGTAGAACTTCGCGTCAATGGGGTGTCAAAGGGTTCGCTCCGCTCCGATGACCATATCTTCTTATGGAATAGCGTGACGCTGCGCGAGGGGGACAACCGCATCGAAGCGATCGGCCAAAGCGCGAACAGACAATATCACGATTCGTGCGGGTGGACGTACACGCCCCCCCTCGTTCAGGAAGGGAAGGTTGTTCGATTCCCGCACCCCGAGCGCATCCGTTATGACGGGCAATGCCTGACCATCGACGGCAAGGATATTCTGATTTACAGCGGCTCCTTTCATTACTTTCGGTGTCCGCAACCATTGTGGCGTGATCGGTTCCGCAAAATCAAGGAGGCCGGCTTCAATGCCGTGGAGACGTACGTGCCGTGGAACTGGTACGAGCGCGACCAACCGGCAGGACCAGACGATTTCTCAAAATTCGACTTCAGCGATTTGAAGGCTTGGCTGGAGATGGCTCACGAAGAATTCGGCCTCTACACGATCATTCGTCCCGGGCCGTACATTTGTGCCGAGTGGGACGGGGGCGGGTTCCCGCGTTGGCTGCTGACATTGAAACCGGCCCAAGCCAAGCGGCATGTCTGGTTGCGCAGCGATGACCCCGGATACCTCGCATGGTCGAAACACTGGTTCGACGCTGTGTGTCCGGTGGTTGCCGCCGAACAAGTTACGCGCAAACCGAAAGGACATGGCGGCGTCATCTTGTTCCAAATCGAGAACGAATACGATTTGTACAAAGGGGTACCCGAGAGAGCACGCTTCAATTACCTTCGCGCCCTCTACGATTGCGCTGTCGCAGACGGAATCGAGGTTCCGATATTCACCTGCTGGACGAAACAGTGCCGCCGCAGCAATGACGAACGGCTGCACAACGTTTTCGACGGTTCCAATATGTATCCGCGCTGGAACATGAAGGCGGTGGAAGAACGCCTGCATGCGTTGCGGCTCGCGCAACCCGACGCGCCCGTGATCGTTCCCGAATTGCAGGGCGGCTGGTTCGCACAGGTCGGCCATCAACTCAGCGAGGATCAGGAGGGAATCGATGCGACGCAAATCAATCACCTGACGCTGCTTAATCTCCAGGAAGGCACAACGATTCTGAATTACTACATGCTGTTCGGCGGCTCGAACTTCGGCGACTGGGCCTCGCGCGATCAGCTTTCGACTTACGATTACTTTGCCCCGATTCGGGAACCCGGCGGGGTCGGCGACAAATATCTGGCAGTAAAAGCCATCGGTCTGATGCTTCTCAAACACGGTGCGAGTCTGGCCCGGTCCAGAATAATTCCGTGCGAAGTCGAGGCTTCCCAGAAAGACGTGAACTTCGCCATCCGTCGCGGATCCGCGAGAGACACATTTGTGTTCTGCCGCAATCGCTCGCGAACCAAAGCATTGCATGGTTCAGCAACTGTCAAGTCAGACGAGGGAGATGTACTGCGGTTTGACTACGACCTTGCGCCTGGCGGATTCAAGATTCTCTACCTTCCTGCCGGTGTGACGAATGCGACCGCGGGCGAGTGGCTGCCGAAGCCCGCTGCGCCACCTGAAAGGCTGATGGACATACCCGCCTCGGTGCGAATCAAGACAGCACTGAAGCGGTTTGACCAGGATGGCCGCGATTGGGTGTCGGTCAAAAACGAAGAGTCGTTGCCAGCCCTTGGTGTGAATGATTCCCGTTTTGTCCTTTACCGGACAGAATTTCAACTCACGCCAGAACAGTTGCAGAAGTTCCGCTATTTGGCTCTCGACCTTTCTGCTCCCGACAAGGTTGTGTTGGCGGTGAATGGCAAAATCATGGTGCCGAGTGAGTTGTCGGTAGACGTAGGGAGAGCCCTGCACGTTGGCGCCAATGAATTGCTCGCGCTGTACGAAAACCGCGGACAATCAAACTTCGGTCCGTCGATGGCCGACCTGCCCGGTATCCGCGCGGCAGCGCTGATTCTGCATACAGATGGCAGCACGCCGCTGAAGAATTGGCACGCGAAGCTGGTCAGCGGACAATTCGATGGCATGGAATTGAAACTGGAACTCGCCCGAAAACTCGCAGGCGTCGCTGAAAATTGGTGGAGCAGCGACGTTGCGAGAGCCGGTTGGAGCCGGGTCGATTTGGACACGACCGAGACTGTCGCCCGCAAGGGGAAGGAAGCCCCCTTAGGCACTCCGGAAGCGCTGGCCACATGGTATCGAATGGAATTCGAATTGCCCAAACCACAAGCTAACGTGTGGGTCCCGTGGCGCTTGTTGCTGGATTGCTCGGGCGGCGGTTTCATTTATCTGAACGGCCATGCGTTGGGACGCTATTGGGACGTTGGCCCGCAACGCGAGTATTATTTGCCCGAATGCTGGCTCAACTTTGGTGACGGCAAGACGAACATCGTAGCGTTGTGCCTGCGTCCCACAGAAAAGGGCGCCCTGCTGCGCGCGGCCGAAGTGTCGCCGTACGCGGAATACGCCGAGCGCCGACAACCGCCCGTGGTCCTCACACCGAAACCGCCGGCGACGCCGCGCATCAACGGGCCGAAGGTTTTCGGTGTGCGCCCTGGTTCACCGTTCTTGTTCACCATCTCCGCGACCGGCGAGCGGCCCATGGAGTTCTCAGTGGACGAGTTACCAAGCAGTCTGCGTTTGGACCCGACCACAGGACAGATCACCGGTGTTTTGAGCGAGAAAGGCGAGCACGTCGTAACGTTACAGGCGAAAAACTCGCGAGGCGTTGCCGAGCGCAAGTTGCGAATCGTCGTTGGCGATCGGATCGCCTTGACGCCGCCGATGGGCTGGAACAGTTGGAATTGCTGGGCGGGTTCAGTGGATCAAGACAAGGTGCTGCGCTCTGCGCGCGCGATGGTCGCTTCCGGCCTGGCGCAGCACGGTTGGACGTACATCAACATCGACGATACGTGGCAGGGCGAACGCGGTGGGCCATTCAACGCGATTCAACCGAATGAAAAATTCCCGGACATAAAGGCGCTCTGTGACGAGATTCACCAGCTCGGACTCAAGGTCGGGATCTATTCCACGCCTTGGACCACGTCGTACGCGGGCCACTGCGGCGGGTCGGCAGAGAATGTGGAAGGCTTTTGGGGCGGCCCCCCCAAAGGGAAGATCGATTACAGCGGCAAAGTGCTGCCGCTGGCGGTCGGCAGGTATTCCTTCGCGACCAACGATGAGCAGCAATGGGCCGCGTGGGGGTTCGACTATTTGAAGTATGACTGGTATCCGAATTCCGTGCCGCAAACCCGGGAGATGGCCAAGGCGTTGCGGGCGAGTGGACGTGACATTGTTTTCAGCCTGTCCAACAGCGCTCCATTCAACCACGCGAAGGACTGGGCGCGGTCGGCCAATTCGTGGCGCACGACCGGTGATATTCGCGATTTGTGGCCGAACATGTCGGGGATTGGTTTCTCCCAGGACAAATGGGCACCGTTCGCCGGACCCGGCCATTGGAACGATCCGGACATGCTGGTGGTGGGAGATGTCGGTTGGGGACCGCAACTGCATCCGAGCCGGCTGACTCCGGACGAGCAGTACACGCACATCAGCTTGTGGTGTCTCTTATCGGCCCCGCTGTTGCTCGGTTGTGATTTGGAACATTTGGATAAATTCACCCTCGGATTGCTGACCAACGACGAGGTGCTCGATGTTGACCAAGATCCGCTGGGCAAGCAAGCTGTGGCAGTAGCTTCTGACAGCAATTTCGCGGTATTCTCCAAACCGTTGGAAGACGGCTCGAAAGCGGTTGGCTTGTTCAATCGAGATTTGGTGACCACGAAGATCACTGCGAGGTGGACCGATCTTGGTCTCACCAGCCGGCAAACCGTTCGAGACCTTTGGCGACAGAAGGATATCGGTGTGTTCGATGAAAAGTTTGAAGCCACAGTTCCCTCGCATGGAGTGGTGTTCGTCAAACTCACTCCTTCTCAATAAAACGTCGTTCTGAATTGACGCCGCAGTTCAATCCGATAAAGTTCGGGACGCATGAGCGCGCGCGCTGGGGAAGCAATGAAATTATGGGCCCTGCTTCTGGCAACCGCCCTGTTCACCAATGCCCTGGCGCAGCAGAAGCAACTCGCAAAGGGTCAGCTTGTCATCCATGCAGACCAGCCCGGCGGAATCATCAACCGGAACATCTACGGCCAGTTTTCTGAACACCTGGGCCGGGGCATTTATGAAGGCATTTGGGTGGGAGAAGATTCGCCAATCCCGAACACGCGAGGGATTCGCAATGATGTCGTGGCGGCGCTGAAGAAGCTGAAAGTACCCGTGCTGCGCTGGCCGGGAGGCTGTTTCGCCGACGAATATCACTGGAAGGACGGGATCGGCCCGTACGAAAAGCGTCCCAAGATAATCAACACCCACTGGGGCGGCGTGGTGGAAAACAACGACTTCGGCACACACGAATTCTTCGACCTGTGCGAGCAACTTGGCTGCGAGCCGTACATCTGTGGCAATCTCGGTAGCGGAACGCCTCAAGAAATGATGGAATGGATTGAGTATATCACCTCGGACGCCGATTCCCCGATGGCTAATTTACGCCGGCAAAACGGACGTGAGCAGCCGTGGAAATTGAAGTACTTCGGCGTCGGCAATGAGAGTTGGGGGTGTGGCGGCAACATGCGGCCGGAGTTTTATGCCGACAATTACCGGCGTTACAACACGTTCGTGAAGAATTATCCGGGAAATCGCATCCTGCGGTTTGCTTGCGGTCCCAGTGACGGTGACGTCAACTGGACGGAAGTGTTGATGTCGATGGCGGGCCACCAGATGAACGGGCTTTCGCTGCATTACTACACCATTTCTTCCGGCGATTGGGGCCACAAGGGACCGGCGACTGGATTTACCGAGGAACAATGGTTCGGCACGTTGCGGCAGACGTTGCGGATGGAGGAACTCATTACCCGGCACGCGGCGATCATGGACAAATACGATCCCCAAAAGCGCGTGGGCTTGATCGTCGACGAATGGGGCGATTGGTACAAT
>Ga0335081_10001494_pt1 | contig 37270 bp, 30 predicted proteins | sample Lox_Sample_35_FD_206713 | JGI IMG/M metagenome (GOLD analysis project Ga0335081, IMG submission 206713) | Soil microbial communities from Loxahatchee National Wildlife Refuge, Florida, United States - Lox_Sample_3.5 | ecosystem: Environmental > Terrestrial > Soil > Wetlands | place: USA...
CACCTCCGCCAAGAACTCCAACCCAGCTCGCCTCCCGCCCCCATCCAGCTACATCCGAAACGAACAAACTACGAAACCCCCTTTCAAACCCCATAGCCCACCGCGCCCGCCGCAAACGCCAGCGGCTTCGTCCAAATCTCCCTATCGCAAGCGCCTCGGCGGGAAAAAATCTCGTTCAACGCGGATGCTCGTCGCCGACGCGCTTGTCGATAGGGTCCTAAGATTTGTCGATAGGGTCCTAAGATTTGTCGATAGGGTCCTAAGATTTGATAGGGTCCTAAGATTTTGCAACATCTCTAACGACAGTCGGCGATGTCAAGGTGCTTGGGTTATGATTTTTGCATGTTGAGGCACCCCGTCGTGGTCACACTACGGCGTTGGGTAGTCCCAAACATCGGGCGGCAGCTTATCCTTGAGCGCTGCATACATGGCGTCGCGGAACAGTTTCAGAGCCGGATACGGCCGGAGGGCAATAGTGCGTTCCACAATGAGCCCCTGCTCGTTGTCCACGATGACCTCCAAGCTCTCAAACTTGTGACCATCCATGGTACCCACCCAGCGCAAGAAGGTGGTGCGCTCATCGAGCTTAAACTCGGCTGTATAAGTACCGGAACCACGCGTAGAGCTCGACTGAGCGAAAATCGCCGCGATGACTTCCCGCCCCTGGATCGGGCGTACCAGGATCGGGCTGTTGAATACGATGTCTTCGGCAAGTAGCTCGCTCACCTGGGCGGGGGTAGGCTTACCGGATTCCCGTAGTTTGCGTAAAGGATGCATTGTGATTCCTCGTATGCTGTGTTAACTGCTGCTGAAATCGAGCATCTCGCGGTCCAGCCGCCGCCAGTCCACTGCTTGAATGCTATGTCGCAAGGATGGTATGGTCAACACGGATCTTGGCCGGACAAGGTTCGCATTCCCGCTGTTCGATCGTCGTGTCCAACATGGCAATACTTTGTTGTCTTGCGTGTAGATCACATCCTAAAATCTTCATCTCGGCCTCCTTCGTCCCGAGCCTTTTGGTTGGATATTGCAAAGTCTACTCGGTCCGATGCGAGGCCGACGTCGTTATGACATCAGTTGACCACACAATCCTTGCGACAATTACTGGAGGAGTTGACTTCGGACAAAGCGCGGTCGCTTCCCACTGGTGTGATGACCACTAGTAGGCACAAAGCGCTTATCATCCGCCGTTGAGCCATGTTCTCCTTTATCTGATTCAGGATGGACCGTATTTCACAACTGAACCATGATAATTGTCGCAATCGGATAGCGCTCAAGTTCCCGATCCGAAGGAAAGTGAAATGGCGATGTGTCGCCAATTGACCAGTATGCTCCGCAGCTGCAGGAGCAATCACGAATACAAGTATGTGCACCCCTTGCACATGCGCAATTGTTTTTGTCACCCCACTTATGATAGAGAAAACGGATGATCGTTTTGAGGAAATGGACATACAGCTCAACGGCAGCACTGGTGATCGCGATATTGGCGGGCGGGGCCCTACAGAACGCTAGCGCAGAGGATAATGGTCTCGAGCGCACGCCCGTTCTCGGCTGGAGTAGCTGGAGTTTTCTCCGCAAGCATCCCACGGCAGCCCAAATGAAAGCTCAGGCCCTTGCCCTGCATAATTCGGGATTGCAGAAAATCGGTTACGAATACGTAAACCTCGACGACTTTTGGTATCAGTGCCCGGGACCGCAGGGTCCGAACGTCGACCCTTATGGCCGCTGGATGACAGACTCATCAAGATTCCCGGCTCAAGGGGATACCGATGGCATCAAGGTAGTCGCTGACTACATCCACAGTCTCGGGATGAAATTCGGAACCTATGTTACGCCGGGCATTTCCAGGCAGGCAGTGAGCCGGAACACGCCGATTAAGGGTACATCCTACACGGCTGCCCAGATTGCGGACGCGTCCGTAGAGGAGAACAACTACAACTGCAAGGGTATGGTCCGCATTAACTACAACAAGCCCGGAGCGCAGGAGTATACGAATTCATGGGTAAATATGCTCGCGGCGTGGGGTGTCGATTACATCAAAATTGACGGCATGAAAAACAGCAACGCCCCTGACGTTAAGGCATGGTCGAATGCTATACGGCAAAGCGGGCGGCCCATGGTCCTGGACGTCACGCAGGGGAACTTTACAAGCGCTATCGCTCCGACATTGATGAAGTATGCGAATCAGTGGGAATTCGCGCCCGACGTCGAATGCTATCGCTGCGAAAAGGGCGGTAGCAGCTATCCGCTGACCAGCTGGGCCGAAGTTGCCAAACGCTTCAACTACGTGGCGGAGTGGCAATCTTACGCTGGTCCAGGCGCTTTCAACGACTATGACTCCATCGAGATAGGAAATGGCAGCAACGACGGGCTGACTCCGGTCGAGCGCCAGACTCAGATCAGCCTGTGGGCCCTTGGAGCGGCACCCCTCATCCTCGGGGTTGATCTCACTCAGCTCGACCCAACCGATCTGCAGAAATACCTGGAGAACTCCACCGTTCTTGCTGTCGACCAGGATTCGATCGCCGCGAAAAGGGTGCTCAATACCGCCAACCAGCAGGTGTTCGCCAAGAGGGAGTCGAACGGAGACGCGATCGTCGGTTTGTTCAACACCGGCGGGAAGGCAGAGGTAGTCTCCGTTCCAGCATCCACCGTAGACCTCCCCGAAAACGAAAGCGGCTATTCCTTACATGACCTGTGGACCGGCGAGACGAAAACCAGCAGCACCATCAGTGCTGTTGTTCCATCGCATGGGGTCGTCCTGTACCGCGTCAGGGGACTTTAAACCACTCGATTGCTGATTGCCAGCGGCTGAACCGTCGCTGATATCTTCACAGGATCGTCGTTCGGTCCATATCAGTCCAGACATGATGTAATCAACCCTGAGTTTCAGATATACATGCGCGGCAGCGAAGAGGAGTGTTCCGAAAAGATACGCTTGGGCGATGCGATCATGCAATTTCTGATTAAGCGCGAAACCAGTCTCGCCGACGCGATCGACGCGCTCACCACGGTGATGCTCAACGCCCTCGGAGCCACGTGCGGGCGCGAAAGGACAGATCGGCTAGAGTTTCAGAAGTGATCTTAACCATGCTTTCCATCGAGCTTCTTCATGTTAACAGCGTTTACACTTGGTCAATACTTGCGAGTTCGGGCGCACTCCACCGACGATTTCAACAGATGGACAATACGATGTTGGCGTACGATTTCGTCCAATTGTTGGCTGAGCGCCTCGGGTGTCCAGTCTTCCTCACCGCATCCCCATCGTAAGAGAGAGTTCGCTAGAGTGTGGTGCATCATTCACACCATGCAGCAGTTCGAGAACAATGCGCTCCTTTCCCGCTCGACGTCTGCGGGAAGAATAGTTCTCTCGTGGCGGCAAGCTTGCTTTGAGACGCGATTTAACGTCAACTGCGGGGGCAACTTCCGCACCTTCATCGACGGGGGTAGCTCACATGGAATCCGCCTCGCATTTTCGCCATTCCCATGGAAGCAGCATGGATAGCGGCTCAACTGACACATGTAGGCGTTCTCCTCAGTGTTTATGCTGGTCCTCAATGCGTAGCCCACATCGTCTCGCGATTGTCCTGGATAGAGAACTGGGGCCAGGTGCTCATGCGGCTACACCGGAGCCGCACGCCAAGCGATTTTCCATCTTTGGTAGTTCTGCCAGTAGTTGTCAGAAAGATGCTCGTAGAGCATGAAAAAATGGTGGCGCTGTTATCGGGTGAGCCACATTTGGAGGATATGATGCAGAAGATCAAAGGTGGAATTATGATGATCATGGCCGTCGTGCTCCTGCTCACGGTGGCAGTGAACTCCCACGCTGAGAGCAAGGAAGAGCAGCAGAAGAAAATCGTGGAGATGGCGCGACAAAGTCTAGAGCAGCTCTACCAGGCACAACCCTCGGCCAAAGCCGCTGTCACAAATGCCGCGGGGTACGCGGTGTTCAGCGACATGGGCGTGAAGATTTTATTTGCGGGTTCCGCGAATGGACAAGGCGTCGCAGTGAACAATAAGACGCATCAGCAAACCTTTATGAAAATGGTTGAGCTGCAGGCTGGACTCGGCTTCGGAATAAAGAAGTTCCGGAATATCTTCGTGTTTGAAACTGAAAAGGCGATGAACTCGTTTGTCAACTCAGGCTGGCAATTTGGTGGCCAAGCCACAGCAGCGGCCAAGACAGCTACCAGCGGCGGCGCGATGGCAGGTGCGGCGCAGGTCGACGACGGAGTGTGGCTGTACCAGATAACGGAAAAGGGCCTTGAGGCGTCCGTTACTGCCACAGGTGCTAAGTACTACAAAAATGATTCGCTGAATTGATACGTGCGAGTGCCCTACAGCAAAATCTGCGAATGTGTGATCGTTGATCACGCCCGTCTCCGGCGGGATGCTGTTCGCTCCCAAAGTTATCGACGCGCTTGAAGCGCAGGAGATAAAAGGAGACCGGCAATGAAGAAGGTCAGCACCACAGCGGTGAAGCAGGCGAATAATCCGTCTAAGAGGTGCGCCTCACATCCGAGTGCGCGCGTCAGGACGGTTTCTCCATCATGGCGGCAACTTCGGAACCGTGCAAGTCGCTGACTTTGCTCTTGCTTAAGCACTAAGTCCAGCCATCCTAGCCGGCTGGCTTGGGGCTTTCTCCTGGGCTCACGCTTGCCAAAGGCGAGTGCGCAGCACTTTGGCCAGCACCTCAACATTGGGTTCGGCGAACATCCCACGGTGACTTCCTGGGACCTTGTGGATCTCCAAACCGGTTGGGACAAGATCATCCCATCCCAACGCCGAAGCATGATTACCTCCCTGATCCTCCGTGCCGCTGCAGAACAAAACGACGCTTCCAGGAAACGGCTTGGGCTCATAGTTTCGTACGGCGACAAACTCGATCTTGTTAAAGTCGGGAGGCCCGGATGGCACCTTGCCTGTCATTCGCAGCATCACGTTGTAGCGAGTTCGCCAAAGCTTGTTTTCTGATATCCGCATCTGCGTATTCCAGGTGTCGCTCACGTATTCCCATTGCTTCTTCATCGGAAGTCTGCACAGATTCGAGACATGATGTCCGAGGTTTCGGAATCGGGCCAGAAGGGCTTTGCCTCCGGAGTTTGCTCGCCATAAGTCGGGGTTCCAAGCGTCAAATAAGACCAACACAGTTCTCTGGCCCGCGGCTTCCAACTGTTGTGCTACTTCGTAGGCCAGTATTCCATCGTCGCACCATCCGCCCAGACAATATGGTCCTTCGGGTTGAAGCGCCCGCAATTTGGAGAGAAGGCGCGCAGCGATATCCTCCAACTTAAACGGAGCACTCAGATCTAATATTTCCGATTCGACAAGACCCAGTCCCAGGAACGGATGCTCGGTACCCATGCGGAGGGCTAACGGCCTGAAAAGTGGTCCCGCGCCCATGCAGAAGAAGGCGCGCCCTGATCCCTTGGGCTGGATCGGAATCACCCCAGGAATCTCTGCCGGTGACGAAGGGAACGAAATCACGGCCGCTTGATCTTGAATCGTGGCCGCTTGAAACATGCCGGCGAGTGACAGCTTTTTTCCCGTTTGTTTCTCAACCTCGGCCATCAGCTTTACGGTCAGCAGCGAGTGACCACCTAGATCGAAGAAATTATCGCGAACGCCAACACGGTCCAGTTTTAAAACGTCCGACCAAATTATGGCGAGCTTCTCTTCCAAGGGAGTCCGCGGCGGTGAGTATTCGTTCTTGGGCGAACGCCACATGCGGGAGAGCGCACGCAGTCTATGTCGATCGACCTTCCCACTGGGAGTTAAAGGCAGACGATCTGTAATTTCAAATTTCCATGGCAGCATGTATTCGGGCAGCTTCTGTTTCAGAAAACTGAGCAACTCCTCCGCGGTTGCCACAAAGCCTGGTCGCAAGGTGACGAATGCCATGAGCCGCTTCTCGCCAGGGGAATCTTCACGCACGACGATGGCGGCAGCCTTGACGCCCGGATGTTCCGCCAAAACTGCTTCGACCTCACCCAGTTCAACACGAAAGCCGCGAATCTTCACTTGCTCGTCTAGCCGGCCGAGAAACTCAATACTGCCGTCGGCGAGATAGCGGGCTTGATCCCCAGTTTTGTAAAGACGCGCTCCCGGAGTTTCGGCAAAAGGATTGGGAATGAACTTCTCCGCTGTGACTTCCGGCCGGTTGAGATAGCCTCGAGCCAGTCCGGCGCCGCCGATGTGCAACTCTCCCAGAACGCCAATCGGTACGGGCTGCAAGTGCTCATCCAAGATGTAGATCTGGGTATTGGCAATGGGGCGTCCGATAGGAACTTGTTCCTTCGATACCGGGCCGCGACACATGTGAACGCTGCTCCAGATCGTGCCCTCCGTGGGACCGTACTCATTGAAGATGGCGGTCTGGGGAAGCTGCTTGCTATGTCGTACAATCAACTCTCTCGAACAAGCCTCGCCGGCCACGATGACGCGACGAAGGGAACACAGCTGTGCCGGATTCGCCTGCTCCAGGAGAAGCCCGTAAAGCGACGGCAGGCTCAGTAGATGAGAAATCTCTTTTTGGGCTATGAGCTCCGACAATCGGGACAGGTCTCGCTCCAGGCCGAGTTGAGGCAGAACCAGCGTGCCACCTTGCGAGAGCGTCCAAAAAATGCCGGCCAGAGAGCTGTCGAAGGCAAAGGAGGAAAGCAAAAGAAAGCGTATCGACCGATCCTGGTAATAGTTGATTCGAGCACCCGTCGAATGAACCAGATTCCGATGATCTACCATTACTCCCTTGGGCCGGCCGGTCGACCCAGAGGTGTAAATCACATACGCTAGGCTGTTCGGCCCTGCGGTGCAAATGGGGTTACTGGTGCTCTCCTGGGATACGAATTCCCAATTCTTATCGATGCAGATCGCTCGTGCCTCCCCCTTGGGAAGACACTCTGAGGAAGTCTTGGATGTCACGAGCACGGGGACTTGTGCGTCTTCCAACATGAACGCCAAACGGTCTCGCGGGTAGGCCGGATCCAGTGGCACATACGCCCCGCCGGCCTTCAAGATACCCATCATTCCCACGATCATCTCGAGCGAGCGCTCCACGCATAGCCCCACCCGCACCTCGGGCCCCACGTCTAGCTTGCGCAGAGAATGCGCCAGCTGATTGCCCCGCCGGTTCAACTCCCCGTACGTCAGTTGCTGGTCTCCGCACACCACGGCCACCGCCTCCGGTGTCCGCTCCACTTGCTCTTCCAACAACCGGTGTATGCATTGTTCCGGCCGATACTCGTCTCGCGTATCGTTCCACTCCACTGCCAGCTGCTGCCGTTCCGCCGCGGTCAGCAAAGGCAGCTTCGATAGCCGTTGCCCGGGATCAGCCACGATCCCTTCCAGCAGCGTCTGCCAGTGTCCCACCATACGCATGATCGTCTCGGGATCGAACAGGTCGCAGCTGTATTCAATCCTTCCGCTCAATCCTTGCTCGGTCTCTTGCATCGACAAGGTCAAATCGAATTTGGCGGTATGCGTTTCCACTTCCACCAAGCTTGCCTTAAGACTGTCTAGCTCCAACTTCGGCATGGGTGCGTTTTGCAGGATGAACATCACCTGAAACAGCGGGTTGCGGCTCAGGTCCCGCTCCGGCTGCAACTCCTCCACCAACTTCTCGAAGGGCAGATCCTGGTGGGCGTAAGCTTGCAAGGCCACCTCCCGCGCTCGCCCCAGCAGGTCGCGAAAGGTTGGGTCGCCCGACAGATCGGCGCGCAGCACGAGGGTGTTGACGAAGAATCCGATCAGAGGCTCGACCTCGAGCCGAGTGCGATTGGCCACGGGAGTGCCGACCAGAATGTCTGTTTGGCTGGTATAGCGATGGAGCAGCGTTTGGAACGCTGCCAGCAGGGTCATAAACAGCGTCGAACCTTCCCGTCGGCTCAAGCCACTAAGCGCATCGCTCAGCGCTTTGGGGAACAGGAATGATCGAGTGGCACCGCGCAGAGTCTCGACAGCTGGCCGGGGGTGATCCGTAGGCAGCTGCAACAACACCGGCAGCCCGCTTAACTGCTGCTTCCAATAGGAAACCAATTTCTCGAAGCGCGGACCTTGCAACCGCTGCCTTTCCCAGATGGCGAAGTCTGCGTACTGTATCGGGAGTTCGGGCAGGGACGGAGGTTCTCCCGCTGCGAAAGATGGATAAAGCGCCAGCAATTCCCGAATGAGCACGCCTATCGACCAGCCATCCACAACAATGTGGTGAATGGTCAAGACGAGGAGGTGGTCCCTCTCGGTTAGCCGCAGTACAGTAGTTCGCAATAGCGGACCATGCTCCAGATCGAAAGTCCGCTGCGCTTCTTGCTCCGCTAGCCTGAGGGCCGCCCCCTCTCGTTCCGGCTCCGTCACGGCATTCAAATCTTTGAAAGTGAAAGATAGTGTTACGTTCGCATTCGGCTTGATCACCTGGATTGGGCTGCCGTCTACAGTTCCGAATGTCGTGCGCAAGGAAGCATGCCGAGCGACGATGGCCTGGAGCGCATTCCGCGTTGTGTCCAGGTCGAGAGGACCCTTGATTCGGATTGCCAGGACTGAGCTATAGGCCGGATTACCCGGCTGAAGCTGATCTAGAAACCAAAGCCTCCTCTGGCCGAACGACAGAGGTACTTCCATTCCACCGTCGCGTAGAATTGGCGGAATTGGCGTGAAGGTTGGAGCCTCGACGCCGTCCCTTTCTCCCGCTGCGAAGGAACCGGGGGAACTGACGATCGGCTTCATTTGTTCAACTTTGGGGGCTTCGATTTTTTCTGCAGGTCTCTCTTTACGCGGAGTCTCTTCGTCACCGAGGATCCGGGAAACCGCGGTCGCATGATTGCGCTTGAGGTAGGTGGCAAGCCCGGCAATCGTGGGTGTATCAAACATGGCCACGACTTGCACAGCTTCGCCCAACCGGTCTTGCAGCTCGTTGAGAAGAAGAGCCGCCGTTATTGAATCACCACCCAGTTCAAAGAAATTGTCGTGAATTCCTATTTTCTCGATACGCAATGCCTGCTGCCAAAGCTCTGCCAACAGGTGCTCCAATCTGTTTGGTGGAGCTTCGTCTGGTACGCTTTTGGGCGTTTGCTCGGCTTGCGCCTCGATCAACTCGCGCAGGCGGGGATCGGTGGGATAATCTTTATGGTTGTTCCGCTCGACACGCAGTGCTGGCTCGGCCGGTGAAAATTCATGGCTATCTCCCCCGGGTTCCCTTTTCATACTCATATAAGGATTGATTGCTTGACGGGACCAACCCCCCTTTGGATCAGGTGGGGTCAGCCCTCGGTACCCTTTACGCGTGGAACCCATTTATCAACACATGAAATCGGCGAAAGTAACGGCTAACGTTCGAGAAAAGGGGGGACGGGCAGCCCAGGCTGCTCAGCCCTCCTTTATTGGCTTGCTGCCCGTGTTCCTCCTTAGACTGAGCGGTGTCATATCGATCCAAACCTGCTTGATATAAGCCAAACACTCCGCCTTGTTTCCGCTCTTGCCTAAATCCTTCCAGCCGAGAGGAATTTCGCGATCCGCCGGCCAAATCGAATACTGTTCTTCAAGGTTGGCAACGACCTTGTAGCGAGTCCGCTCGTCTTGCTCATCGATTGTCATCCAATAGGGATGCTCTCCCGCCACATAGGCCCGCGTATAGCACCTAACAATCAAAGGTTAAGGGCGCAGACAACTTTGACCTTCCGCTTCTATCGCTCACCGTGGTTTCGCCTGGTTCGATCTGGGACTTTCTTGGCGGGACCTTGAGGCTTTTGAAGAGTGTTCGCGTGCCCGAAACCATCGCGAAGCCTCTCAAAAACACGCCTGTAAGTTTCAGTTACGCTGCAGGCGAAGCCGGCCCGCATAACTGCCGACGCGTAGCTGGAAACCGGCACTACGTTCATCGGAGATGCCGTCGGTAGTTAATGAAGTTTTCTTCCCGGGGTCTTTGCCACTGCCGACCTGGCGTCCTGACAAGCTGGCAAGCACCTGAATCACCAAAGTAAATAAAGTCTTTTAAACATGAGCTATCAATGGTTTAGGAAGAGTATGACAGTATAGGCATTAAGTTTGGGTGCAAAACCGATGCACAACAAAAGGAGAAATCATGCCTACGCCAAAAGCTGGCATACTTCGGTCCATTTCCCGCTGAAGTCCTTGTGTCTTAATGTCTTAACGTTCCCATTAATGATGCTGAGAAGGGAAGTTTTTGCGCTTTACCTGCGCAATTCACAAAACGGAATGTTTGGTGTCCATGGGTCGCAGCAGCTTGGAACATGCGCTGAGCAGTCTACCGAAGACAAGCTAAGGTCTCAGCCCATCGGGAGGTGAGGGGCAAGCATCTCTGAACTTAGTCAGCTATCAACCACAAAGCAGCGCCAGCCGCGATGTTCTCCGTCCTATGGCGCCTCAAAGTCCAAGGCGTAGACCTCTTGCGTGCTGATGTCGAGCGGCACTAGTGGTGCACCATCGGGCGTGACGCCGCTCCAGGGAAGCCATGCGAAAAACAGGCGACGAAGTCCCTTCAGGTCTGCCACCCGTTCGACCTTGCGGTCAGCGACACGCACCCGATAGAAGGCTGGGTTACTTCCCAGACCGGTATCGTAATAGATGTACTTGCTGTCCGTGGACCAGTTGACATAGCCCACATTCGTCTTGAGCAGCTCCAACCAGTTTTGTGCCGTGAAGTCAAACAGCATCAGTTTCTGGCCGTCCCTGCTCGACACAGCAATGTAGCGTCCATCCGGTGAACACTGAGGAGTGAACATACCCTTGGAATCCGGAATGGTTGCGACTTGAAGGGTTTTGAGATCCACCCTCTTGATGGTACCTGGAGTCGCAGGGTTGTAATCATTAAAGATGATCGAATTGCCGTCCGGCATCCAACTAGGACCAACCACGTCGAATTCCGCGACTGAGAACGAGCGAGGGTCGCCTCCTTCGACCGAGACTAAATAGAGGCGTGCTTTACTATCACCGCTGGCAAAAGCAATCTGCTTGCCGTCTGGAGACCACTGTGGAGAATCGGCATAACCCGTCGCCCTGGACGTCAGCTGCAGTTTCTGGCTTCCGTCAATACGGCTGCGCCACAAGAGACCATCTGGATATGTGGAGTAAGCCACCCACTGGCCATCACGAGAAAAACTGACGCTGGCGATAGATGCACCCTCAAGATAGGGCAAGAACTGCCCGGACTTACTGTCGTAGCGGACCAGTTGCACACGCGGTTGTTCGCCCACGGCGTAGATCTTTCGGCCGTCGCTGCTGGGTTGGGGAGCACTGAAACCCATTGGCCCCGATGTTAATTGCACGGGGCGGCGGTCCACTTTGCGGATTGGATCACTCTTCTCGCGTATGGCCCACAGGTCCATCCGGTTTTGACGAAGGACTTGAAAGATGAAGTACCTCCCGTCCGGAGTCCAAATCCCATTCTCGTAGGTGGTACCGGTAAATTGTGGAAGGACACGGCTTGGGTTACCTCCGCTCGCCGGAAGCTCCCAGATAGAGTTTTCTCCGTTGCTTTCGCCTACGGTAAAACGCAGCACCTTTCCGTCGGGCGACCAGCGGAACCAATAGGAATAATCCGGCAAGGTTCCAAACTTGCGGGTTCCACCGGGGGACACCTCGAGAAGCTCGTTGTTGCGGGCGATGAGGAAGTTTCCATTCGGCAGCCAGGTTCCATCCCAACCGGTAAGCTCGCTCACGCGCCTCGGCGAGCCGCCCAGCACCGGCAACGTCCACAGTTGCTGGTCCACTTCCGCACCGGTAAAACTTCCGACTAATAGCTCCGACTTGTCCGGCGAGATGTTCAGTGGGGCTACATTCGGAAACGGCGTCGGGATCGGAACCGTTTCTCCACCGGAAGCCGAAACTTGACTGATGACAAAGTTTCCATTGATGTTCTCCTGAACGTAGAGGCGAGGACCGTCGCTCAGCACAATGCCTGTAACTTGCCCAACAAAACTCTTCTGCTCGCCGTCGTGGGTGATTTGCGAATACCCCGTGATCCTCGGTGGCGGTAATGCGGGACGAAACAGATACGCGAGAAGGGCAAAAACAGTCAGGGCAGCTGTGCCCACCGCGTACGCCTTGTGGCGCCCCCTCGGTTTCGGGGGCAAAGCAGACACCGACGAGGCAGGTTCTACCGCAAGCGGGCTCAACCCCGAGAGCGAACTGGTCCGCCCGGACTCGACCTCACGTCGTAAGCGTTTCAGGTCAACGGCTATTTCGGAAGCGCTTTGGTAACGCAGCTGGCGGTCCTTGTCGAGGGCTTTGCCGACGATGCGCTCGAGTTCTGGAGGCACGTCCGGATTCAAACGAACTGCGGAAATTGGCGCCTTGTGCAAGATGGCATCGAACACCATGGCCGACGTGTTTCCGGAGAAGGCCGGGCGAGCGGTTGCCATCTCGTAGAGCACCGCGCCGAAGGAAAACAGATCGGTGCGCGTGTCCAATTCATGCCCGGCGGCCTGTTCGGGTGACATGTAGGCCACTGTGCCGACAGCTGCGCCGGGGCTCGTCAGATTAACCTCGGTCATCGCCGTCGGGGATTGCGGTCCGATGGACGGTCGATGCTCCGGGGACAGCTTGGCTAGGCCAAAGTCGAGAATCTTGGCATGCCCGCGCTTGGTCACGAAAATGTTGGCCGGCTTGATATCACGATGGATGATGCCCTTGCCGTGGGCAGCATCGAGTGCATCCGCGACATCGATTCCAAGGCCGAGTAGTTGCTCGGTAGGTAGAGGCCTGCCCACGATGCGCTCGCGCAAGGTCGTCCCTTCGAGCAGTTCCATCACAATAAAGTATTGTCCGTTCTGTTGGCCGATCTCATGAATGGTGCAGATGTTCGGGTGATTTAAGGCTGAGGCTGCACGGGCTTCGCGACGAAAGCGTTCGAGCGCCTGCGAGTCATGTGCAACATCGTCAGGCAGGAATTTCAGGGCGACGAACCTACCAAGGTCAGTGTCCTCGGCTTTGTAGACCACGCCCATCCCGCCGCCGCCCAGCTTCTCGAGGATGCGGTAGTGCGAGATGATTTGGCCGATCAGGTTAGAAAGGGAAGACACTGCCGGAATGTTACGGCCAAGATCGGAGAGGGTCAACTGTCATCCAGGTGGGATTTGGCTGAAGCTGATCGCCGATTTCGAAGGGAATGCGCTCACCAGTCCAGATGATCCCGGAGCGCGGACAGCCTCCGGTAGGTAAGATAACTTCCACATTGCGACGCCTCAGCCGTAAATGCCCGCGCCAGGATAATGCCCAAGGCGATTGCCCTAGCCATCGGATTGCTCCGAGAAGGCTGCCAGGGAAGATTGACAACGAGACTCTGCTTCGGGTAGGAGATAGTGGAAACTCACTGACGTTTGCCGCCGGTATTCTGCCCAGGAGGAATCGATATGAACCGTTCTGTATGCATGCTCCTTCTCTCGCTGGTCCTTACGCGCCCGGCTTTTTCCGCTTCCGCACCTGGCTACCACATCATCAAGACGTGGAAGCTCGGCGGCGAGGGGGGCTGGGACTACTTGACCATCGATCCCGAGGCTCGGCGCCTCTACATCTCCCGCGCCGTCAAGGTAATCGTCATCGACGCCGACTCCGGCAAGCCGGTCGGGGAGATCTCCAATACCCCCGGAGTCCATGGCATTGCACTCGCTCCTGAAATGGGGAAAGGCTTCGTCAGCAACGGTCGTGAAAATACCGTCAGCGTCTTCGATCTCAAAACCCTAAAGACCACTCAGAAGATAAAAGTGGGCGAGGGCCCCGACGCCATCCTCTACGATCCTGCCACCAAGCGTGTCTTCACTTTCAATGCCCGCAGTCAGGATGCTACTGCGATCGACGCTGACAAAGAATCCGTCGTCGGCACCATTCCGCTGGGCAGCAAACCCGAATTTGCGCAGAGCGATGCCAAGGGTACCATCTTTGTGAATATGGAGGAGAAGAACTCGCTCTACGTGCTCGATCCCGCCACACTCACCGTGAAATCGAAGTGGGGGCTTCCCGGGTGCGAGAGTCCCACCGGACTGGCCATCGATCGCGAGCATCGCCGGCTGTTCTCGGGCTGTGACAAAATCATGGCCATCACCGACGCCGATTCCGGCAAGGAAGTCGCTAACCCTCCCGTGGGCGACGGCGTGGACGCCACCGGCTATGACCAGGAAACGGGATTCGCATTTGCCTCCGCCGGTGAAGGCAAGCTCACCGTCGTGCAGTCGGACGGAGGAGACCGGTACCGCGTCGTCGAGGATGTAGCTACCCAGCGCGGCGCCCGCACCATGGCGCTCGATCCCAAGACGCACAACGTCTATCTGGTGACCGCACAGCTCGGACCCCGGCCGGCTCCAACCGCACAGGACCCTCATCCGCGGCCCGCGATTCTGGCCGACTCCTTCGTCGTATTGGTCGTCGGCAAATGAGCATTCAGTCGGACGCCGGCTAGAAACATTCTTTCTGCAGGCATCGCCTCACTCGGCGGACCCAAGCACAGCGGCAAGAGCAGGTTAGTGCGCTTGCAGCCGCGATATCAAGAGCAAGAGGGTATTTCGTCGGTTAAGCGGCTGTTGCTGAATCGGTGGTGATAACCGGGTAAGCCATTAGCAAGACAACCAAGGGGTGGGAGGTGGACGGGCCTGGACCCGTCATTCCCATCCGATTACATACTTTTTTCGTTCTGTGCTGCGAATTAAAGCGATGGCGGCGCAGTTTCCAGCGATGCCGCGAGGCCTTTAGGAATCGTGGGCAGTTTGCTCGATTCGCTAAGGGCACAGAACCCGATCATTCCCATCGTGGTAATCCATCCGGCAATCATCATGACAATAGACATAAGCCCTCCTAATTCTGAGGGCAAGTCGTGATTGGAACGCCCTCGGTATCACAAGCGACAAACCAGGCGGAAAACCCTCATCACCGCGCAGATTCTGAGAAATCGGTATCCGCAACCGGTTTTTCGGGTGTTGGGCTGGTCGGGGAAACAGCCATGCTAGATGAAACTGGGATTTTAGTTTCAAATGGGCTCCGCCATACAGTGGCTTAGATTGATTCTTATGCGGGCGGAATCTCTCTCAGTCCTTAATCCATTTGGACGCTCTCATCGGTTAGGTAGACAGTTGCTTCTGGCGTCAAGTGGGGTGTGGACGAGTCCCCCTTCACCGCGGAACCTGTTGGCGGAGGCAAGGACTTTATGAAGGTGACGATCTGCCAGCGCTCCGGTTCGGGTAACTTCGACCACACCGGCATTCCCCTGCGGACGACGCCGTTGGTCAAGATCCAAAACAGGGTTCCCGGCGTAGCGTCCTGAACTTCTTCCGCGCGCAGATTTGGGGCCTTGCGTCCTCCCTCGGCAGTGTTTCCATGGCATTCAGCGCAATGCTGTAAGAAGAGCTTTCTGCCCGCAGCCACGGCATCCGGATCATTCTCCAAGGGATTGAGGCGTGCCTTCGCCTTTTCTGGAACTTTAGCGAATTCGGCGAAGTGGTGATGATGGAGATGATCGTGGGTCGTGTCGGAATTGTCGCGTGGGGCCGGTGCCGCGCGCACCGCTAGCGTCACAATTCCTACGACAAGTGACACGACAGAGACCAACCGCCAAGCTATTCCTTTCATCAGTGGCCCCCGAAAAGTCCGCGAACCAGGTCTCCAAAACCCGAGAATTCCCGAGATACCCCCCAACGCATCAACAGGCGATGGCTGTTGTCATTCAGGCCAAACCCGGGTGAGACGCGGAGAGTCCATCCCGAGGGGAGATTCCAAGCCAGGGCAGGGGCGAGATATTGCGAAGTCTCGTGCAGGCCGAAATCTTGCGTGTCACCCAGGCCGCCATACATTTCGACTCCGGCGATAAAGTTCTCCGGACAGAAGTTGCACTGGCGTGGCGATGCCTTAAGTGCGAGTGGTCGGCTTGTCCCGATGGCATAGCCGAATTCCCAGGGTTCACTGGGCGACAAGTTTTTCGTCACTAGGGGGTTCACCGCAACGTTCCAGCCTTTGAATGTCTTTGAGAGTAGGAGCTTAAACTCCAGTTCGTGGTTGACCGTTTGCCGAGCTATGGCATTCGGGGTGGCTTGATCAGATTCGACATCGTGCCCCTCGACTTCTTTGATGATCTTGTCGGCATCGCTGATTTGCTCGTACTCAACGTAGAGCACAGGATTAATCCAATGCTCTCGGTCGAGTAGCCGGACGCGGTTCTCCCAGCGAAACCCCGTAAAAATGGTACTTTCGCCAAAGGTGCTCTGCCCGTCCAGGTAGAACTCGGTGGTGTACCAGGCCTTGACGCCATATTCAAGCTCTATCCAGTAGGCATGAAAGTTATTCCCTCCACGTTGTGTGCCATATGTTGAGAAGTACTCAACCTCGAGATTGCCGGGTTCTTCAAGGTAATGGTCATAGGTAACGATGTAGGGGCTTTCCTGTGCGCAAGCGGGGAGAATGAGTACCGCAACCAGCGGGAGGATGCAGCTCAGCAGGGCCCGCAGCCAAGAGGCCACAATGACGCAAATGGCAGAGGCGCCATCGCCTGCTCCAGGTACAGACTGGGTTGTCTCCACTGATAGCTCCGATATCTAGTTGCAAGTCCGTTGCAGTACTAGTTACGACGAAGTCGCATTTATTAGTTGCAACTCGGTCGCAACTATAACTCGAATTCAGTCTAGAGTCCGGCGCTCCGATCGTCAATACACGGCCAGAAGATTTTGTCGCAGTTTTCCTGCAACCAGTTGCGACAGGGGAGCGAGGAGGAAACCAGCAAATGTTCGAATTGACCAGGATTAACGGATTGATTCCCGTTCTGGGTAGGCGGTCATCGGACGGGAATGACCCGAGCTTTCACTCGTACCGCAGGGCCACTACCGGGTCCACGCGCATCGCCCAGCGCGATGGAATGAAGCAGGCAAACAAGGCCACAGCGCAAAGCAAGAAGGTCATGCTCAAAAACGTCAAGGCATCCGTGCTGGTTACGCCGAGAAGCAAACTTCGTAGAAAGCTCGTCAGGACAAAAGACAGCACGAGTCCCAGAGCAACGCCGGCGAGCATCAACCTCACTCCCTGTCCGAGCACCAATCGCAGAACATCCCGGCGGGTTGCCCCTAGGGTTACTCGAATGCCGATTTCGTGCGTGCGCTGGCGCGTGGTGTACGCCGTGACACCATAAATTCCGACCGCCGCCAGGGCGAGGGCGAGCAACCCGAATGCTCCGACAAACGTGCCTGCCACGCGCACCGGAAAGCTGACGAACTGGTTGCGCAGTTCGAGTGTAGTCACATCGAACACTACCACATCGGGATTCATTTCCGAGAGGCTCTGCTCGACGATCTTGCTGAAAGTCAGCGGATCTCCCGCCACCCGAGCACTGATAATCATGGTGGAGGTGTAAATCTGATACAACGGCAAGTACACGAAGGGTGTTGGCTTTTCACTGAGGCCGGTCACTTTGCTATCTCGCGCCAGACCGACAACCGTGAACCACTCGTGAGTCAGGTCCGAGTTGAGCTGCTTGCCCAATGCCTCTTGATTGGGCCAGTAACGATTGGCAAATGCTTCGCTGACGATCACGACGCGCTGCGAAGTCTTGGTGTCCTCGAGAGTGAAGTCGCGCCCTTTGAGTATGGGAATCTGCATCGTCCGAAAATAATTCGGCGTCACGATCGCCGCCTGCGTTTCCATCGATTCATTCGCCTGGGAGACGTATCCTTCGGGCTTGACGCTGGTTGAGCCGCCCCCAAATCCGAGCGGCACCCGGTCGGTCAAGGCGACCGATTGTATGCCGGGTAAGGTTTCCAGTTTCGCGACCAGCTGGCGATCGAATTCCACTCCGCCCGCATCCGAATATCCGGCGGTAAACAGATCGTAGGAAGCCATCAGCACGTTATGAGGATTGAATCCTGGATTGACTTGCTGTGCCCTGAGGAAACTGCGAATGCATAAACCCGCGCAAATGAGCAGGAGTAATGACAGCGAAATTTGTGCCACCACCAACCCGCTTGCGAGGCGCGCCTTCCTGAGACCGCCGGACACCGTCCCTGCTTCCTCTTTCAACACTGCCACGGGCGCTACCGCCGAGGACCGCAGCGCCGGGAGAATTCCGAAGATTACGCCTGTGACCAGTGAAATGAGCAGTGCCGCCAGCAGCAGCGTGCGGTCCACTGCGATGGTGAGCGCAAGGGGAAGATCCTCCGAGACGGGCAGGAATTTGAGGAGTGCTCCCTGCGTCCAGAGCGTGATGAGCAGGGCGACCCCGCCTCCGGCCAGCGCCAGCATCACACTTTCGACCAGCAGTTGCCGCGCCAGCCGCCACCGGCTCCCGCCCAATGACATACGGATCGCGATTTCACGCCGGCGTCCGACGGACCGAACCAGCATGAGGTTCGCTACGTTCACGCATGCCAGCAGCAGCACTAAGCCGGCGATGGCCATCAATGCCGGGAGGAGGGTGGAAAGAAACAGATTCAGGCCAAACGGGTTCCGCCACAGCGGGTACAGCGTCACACGGTCGTGGCCTCTATGTTCCTCGGGGTAGTTCTTGACTTCGGGCTGCAGGCGGAGCGTCATCTCTTCCTGTGCCCGCTCCAGCCGTACGCCCGGCTTGAGCCGGCCGAACCCAAGTAGCCAAAACCGGTGGTGATCATGCAACAAGTCGCCGAGCGAGTTCATTTCAGCTTGCATCATGAGGGGAACCCAGATCTCGGTTCGCACCCCTGTCTGGCTTGACTGAAACGCGGCGGGCGTTACGCCCACGATCGTGTACGGGTGTTGGTTGATTGTGATCGTCTGACCGACCACGTTCGGATTACCACCGAAGTGCGTTTGCCAGAAGCGGTAATTGATTACCGCCTCGGGTGTGCCTCCCGGCTTCTGATCCGCCTCGGGCAGAAAAGCGCGCCCAAGGATCGGCCGCACGCCGAGCACATCGAAATAATTCGCAGACGCTACCATGCCCCAGACGCGCTCGGGCTTATTCTTGCCGGTCAAACTCATCTGCGCGAAGCTGCACGCCGCGATGCCCGTAAAACTCTGCTGCCGGTTGCGCATCGCTTCGAGATCGGGATAGGTAAACGGGAAGGGATTCTCTCCGGGCTTGCTCAGTGTCAGCGACACGACCTCGCTGGGACGGGTGAGTCCGGGAACCGGATTGAGCAATGTCGAATTGATCCAGCTGAAGATCGTGGTGTTCGCCCCGATACCCAAGGCGAGCGTTAGGATAGCGAGTGCAGCAAACCCCGGCGCTTTCGCTATCACCCGCAGGCTGTAACGTATGTCGTGCCCGAATGAGGTCACCACGCACCCCCATATTTCGTACAGTTTCTAGCATGTTCCCGCCCATTTCTAGAGCACAGAGTAACGCACTGATTGCGCACCACTTACCAAGATTGTCCGATTCTAATCGCCTGCTCGGTCGTGCGATTGTGGGACGCGCGGTAGCGAAACCGGACATTCGATTGTCAGCTGGGCTCATAAACCCAGCGGACCGATCGTGGGCTGTTCGCTTCCGGACATCTAAGGTCGGCAGTGGACATTTTTAGACGCTCCGGTTTGACACCAGTATTCTCTTGTCCTTTGTCATCACAGGCTTACACTTTCGACCGGATTGGTAAGAGTTTTGCAATCGGACAGCGGGCGCGATCGTTTCGCATGGTATTGGCCCGTGCGGTGGCAGGTTTTGCGAGGGGGAGGACGAACCCGAGATGGGCGGACTAGCGCAAGATCTTCGTTACGCGTCGCGGCAGCTACGCAAGAACCCGGGTTTCACGGCAGTCGCGGTGCTCACATTAGCGCTGGCAATCGGCGCCAATACGGCGCTGTTTTCTGTGGTAAATGGCGTACTGCTCAACCCGTTGCCTTTTCCGCAACCTGACCAGCTGATCGCTCTGCATGAGAGCAAGCCAAATTTCGAAGGCGGGTCGATCTCCTATTCCAATTTTTTTGATTGGCAGAAGGATAACCGTACCTTTGCTTCCATGGCGATTGCTCGCAGCAACGATTGGAGCTTGACCAGAAGCGGCGAGGCGGAACAGGTTCACGGCGAGTTCATTTCCTCCGACTTCTTTCGCGTTCTCGGAATGAAGCCCCTCACAGGCCGCTGGTTTTTGCCGGGAGAAGACCGGATCGGTGGAGCTCCCATAGCGCTCATCAGTCGAAGCTTATGGGAACGCAAATTCAGTGCGGTGCCGGACATTCTAGGGCAGGGAATTACTCTCGATGGCAGAACGTACACCATTGTCGGTGTGACCCCGGCGAATTTTCACTTGGAGATTCCAGGTTTTCGAGAGGGTCAGGTCTACCTGCCGATCGGCCAATGGGATAATCCTTGGCTTCCGCAACGCGGTGCGGGGCTGGGAATTCACGGAATTGGGCGCCTCAAGCCGGGAGTGACTGTGGAGCAAGCCCGCGCGGATATGGACTCCGTCACGGGCAACCTCGCGGTAGCTTTTCCCGCGAGTGACAAAGGCATCAGCGCTAAGCTTGTGCCGCTGAAGCAGCAGGTGGTGGGCGAGGTCCGGCCATACTTGCTGGTGTTGCTGGGCGCGGTGGGTTTCGTTCTACTGATTGCCTGTGTCAACGTGGCGAACCTGCTGCTCGCGCGCTCGACGATGAGGAGGCGCGAATTTGCCATCCGTGGTGCTCTAGGCGCCGGACAGGGACGTATTGTGCGCCAGTTACTCGTGGAGAGCGTTCTGATCGCTCTTGTCGGCGGATCTTTGGGCGTACTTCTCGCCGCCTGGGGTACGCGAGCAGCGCTGGGCGTGCTGCCGGCAGCTCTGCCGCGTGCCGAAGAGATCGGACTCGACTCGCGTGTTCTTCTGTTCACGACGGCGCTTTCGCTGTTCGCCGGGATTCTGTCTGGCATCACTCCCGCCATCCTCAAAACCTCGAAGCTCGATCTGCACCACGCGCTGAAGGAGACTGGTCGGAGTATAAGCGGCGCGCGCCACCGCGCGCAGAGTGCGCTTGTTGTCCTCGAAATGGCTTTTGCGCTGGTGCTTTTGATCGGCGCCGGGCTGATGCTCCGCAGTTTGGTCCGGCTATCGCAAACCGACCCCGGCTTCAATCCTCACAACGTCCTATCATTTAATATCTCGCTCCCGCCTTCCATGTGGAAGGCGAGTCCGGAGGCAATTCGCGCTGCCTACCGCGATCTCGAAAACAGTCTGGCTTCGATTCCAACCGTGCAGGCAGCATCGCTGACTTGGGAATCAGTTCCGATGGGATGGGACGACGAAGAGCCGCTCTGGCTGGCGGGCCGACCCAAACCCGCCAGCAACAACGATATGAACTGGAGCATCGTCTACGTGGTCGGGCCTGACTACCTGAAGGTGATGAGAATTCCATTGCGGCGCGGACGCTTCCTCACCGCGCATGACGACGAGCACTCTCCAGGAGCGGTAGTAGTGGACGAAGTTTTTGCGCGCAAGTACTTTCCCAACCAGGATCCGATCGGGAAGCGCTTGAATTTCGAGAATACGGCTTCAGGTCAGTTAGAAATTGTCGGCGTCGTTGGCCACGTGAAGCAGTGGGGACTCGATGCCGACGACACGCAGCCGCTCCGCGCTCAGATGTATCTCTCCTGCATGCAAATGCCCAACAGCTACATTGATCGGGCGCCCTCAGGGTCGGGTGTGGTGCTTCGTTCCGAGCGAATAACGGCTGCGCTAATCGACTCAATCCGGACCAACCCGAAGATGAGCCGGGACCAAGTTCTGTTCGGCATGCGCACGATGGACGAAATCATCTCGGGTTCGATGGCGGAGCGCCGATTCTCCATGATTCTCCTGACTGTTTTTTCCGCCCTGGCGCTGATATTGGCCAGCATCGGACTCTACGGCGTCATTTCTTACGTGGTGGGACAGCGCACCCAGGAAATTGGTATACGCATGGCAGTTGGGGCTGAGGGGAGCGACATTCTGCGGCTGATTCTCAAAGGAGCTGGAAAGCTGGCTGCGGTTGGCGTGGTCGCTGGACTGGCGATGGCGTTCGCCGTCACGCGGCTTATGTCCAGCTTGCTTTACGGGGTGCGCGCAACTGACCCGTTGACGTTCGTGGCGGTCACGGCTCTGCTCAGCCTGGTTGCGCTGGCGGCTGGTTACATTCCTGCGCGTCGAGCCACCAAAGTCGATCCCATAGTGGCACTGCGGTATGAGTGATCGCGCATAATACCTGAGCTGGGTTGCAACCCAGGCGAACGAGTGGGTTTCTCCTCCGGTCGCGGTTCCGAAGTTGCAAACGTTCTACGTGGGCCTATGCGTTGATGGATGGGGTCTACCATCCAATTCGAACCTGTCGTTGACCTCTCCCCCCGCCCTCTCTAACATGTTCAACCGGTGGCGACGACCGCGCGGAACCCATGGGCCGGACGGTCTGGCAACTTCATTCAAAGGTTGGAGAATCCTTCATGAAGGAAGGTCGTTGGTTGTCACGTCGAGAGTTCATCTCGCTTGTTTCGCTGTCGGCAGCAGCTGCCGCGACCGGGTGCAAAGGCCATAATGCAATGATGGAGCGCAAAGAAATCTCGACCAGCGAGTTGCTGGAGCTTTCGGCGGTTGATGCGGTCGCCAAAATAAGAAACGGCGAAGTCACCGCAGAGCGATATGCGGCGGCCCTTGTTGAACGGTGTCAACAAGCGAAGGCGCTGAACGCTTTTATCACCCTACCGCAGGACCGAGTACTGGAGGCGGCAAGAGCCGCTGATCGTTTGCGGAGTTCAGGAGCAAGACTCGGACCGCTGCACGGATTGCCGATTCCGGTAAAGGACAGCGTAAACACCAAGGATATGCCAACCACTGGAGGAACCCCGGCTCTGCGGAACTTTCGTCCGCCAGAAGACGCTCCGATTGTGCGTGCGCTTCTGGCTGCGGGAGCGATTGTTCTGGGGAAAACCAACTTGCACGAACTGTCGTTTGGGTGGACGAGCAATAACCTGGCGTTTGGTGCGGTACACAATCCCTACGATGTGCAGCGGATCCCAGGTGGAAGCAGCGGGGGAACAGCCGTGGCAGTGGCCGCGCGAATGGCACCGCTGGGCGTTGCAGAGGACACGGAGGGCTCGATACGTGTGCCGGCGGCGATGTGCGGTATCGCTGGACTACGACCAACGACGGGGAGATATGTATCGACAGGAGTGGTTCCGATCTCGCCCCTCTTCGATCAAGTAGGGCCTCACGCACGCACGGTGGCTGACTTGGCTTTGTTCGATTCTGTAGTGACGGGCGACGGGGGTGCCTTGCGTGCGAGCGAACTAAAAGGAACCAAGCTTGGACTGGCGCGCAGCTATTGGTTCCGTGATCTTGACGGCCAACTGGAACGCGTGACCAATGAAGCCCTGGCCAAGCTACAAGCTGCGGGAGCTGAGTTGATCGAAGCGGACGTACCGGGACTGGCCCGACTCATCGAGCTCACCACGAACCCGATTCAGAATCACGATGTGCGCTACGCACTGCAGAAATATCTGGAGGAGTACGGAGCGGGAGTCACCTTCGATCAATTGATCTCTCAGGCGAGCCCGGACATCCAGCGAGATTTTCGCGATCTCTTGCCCGGAGGCAAGCTTTTCGTCGGGGACAAAGAGTATCGGCTTGTGCGCGATCGGCACTTACCGGAACTGAAAGAGGTCTATCGGCAGTACTTTGCAGGCACGGGTGTGGCGGCGATTGTATTTCCGGCAACCATGATTCCGCCGCCGCTCATCGGCGAGGACGTCGAAGTGTCGATTGGCGGAAAGAAAGTACCATTTGAAACCGCCGTGGGACGGAATATCGCTCCGGGAAGTACGGCAGGACTCCCGGGCTTGGTTGTGGCGGCGGGGACGGCGCCCGGAGGACTGCCGATCGGCCTGGAGTTCGACGGTCCGGCGGGCAGTGACCGTGCGCTTCTGGCTTTGGGATTGAGCGTGGAACGTGTGCTGGGAGGGGCGCCCGCACCTAAAGCTGTCTGGATGACATGACGCAAAGACGAATCCTCTACGGAGTACTATCGGCCTCGGAGCTTTCCTGCGGCTCGCGTCGCTTGATCGAGTCACGCCGGCGGGGCAATTGGCGTGGCCTGGATAATCAGGAGTGCTCAGGCAGATCGGAGCATCGCATTTTCCACAGTAGCCCGTCCGAGCCATTCCCCGCTGGAAGCAGTGAAGGTACTCTGGTTATCAGCAGCTCTGGGGGAGCGATGAGCGTCCCATGACTCAGGGAGTCAGGGGGCGCTTTCGTTTTGATGGCGCGTTTTCATCGCCACGTCTGGGTTGAGACGCGAGCCATCCAGTTGCAGGGCCCCGCCTCCACCCCCAAACCGTTTCGAATCCCAGCCGCCCAGTTCCCGAACCGGGACGTGAATGCCATCATGGGCGTTGCGCTCCACTCCCCGTGCTGACAGGTACGGGGTCGCATGCAAGAGATTGAATCATCGGCGAAGAAATAGACATCACAAATCAACATCGGAAGCGGTATTCGGCGTGCCCAACTGCGGAACTTTGCATCTCGCAGCAAAATTTCATCGACCGTTTTCCGAGGTCTCCGAGACGTTGCGGCGGAAGCTCACGGCATGAAGCATGCGGCTCTAGGTTTTCGAATGCATTCCGGGTGGGGTGGGCTCGTCGCCATTTCCGCAGATGACAACTCCGTGGACGTTGTCGCCAGGAGGCGCATCGTCACCGCTGATCCGAAGATCCCCGGGGCCAAGCAGCCCTATCACTATGCCTCGAGTCTGAAACTCTCAGCCGCGGAAGAGTACCTTGCGAAGTGTGCCGCCGCCTCCGAGTCTTTGGCGTTCGAGGCGATCGGGGATGTGGTCCGGGAATTGGAAGGGCGCGATTATCGCCTCCTAGGTTCAGCTGTCCTGCTGGCCGCGGGTCGCCCGTTGCCCTCTCTCGCGAAAGTTCTCACGGCGCACTCGCTCATTCACACGGCAGAAGGGGAGTTCTTTCGGAATGCCGTTAGGCGGGCTTGTGAGCGCTCGAAAATCTCTGTCACGACAATCCGAGAGCGTGAACTCGATGAGCAGATTGAGATTGCTTGGGGGGATGCGGCCAATCAACTGCAGCGAAGGGTCGCAAACCTTGGCTCTTCGATCGGTCCACCCTGGACCAAGGACTACAAATTGGCGACACTTGCGGCGGCGGCAATTCTGGGAGTGGCGGAGAAGGTCAGAGAAAATCCGAGATAGTCTGAACCGAAATTAGCAAGCATTGCGTCAAGTCGGCCGCGAACGTAGGCCAGCCGGGACTACAAGAAGAATTGGAGCCCGCAAAGATAACTCTCGGCTTCAAGGTCCTGTTTTCGGGTCCAGCGGACTCGGACGAGAGTGGGCACGGTGACTGGCACCTCCGCGATGGCAATTTCGCAACGCAAAAGAGACGTTCGCGGAATCTTCGTTTGGCTTAACAGGCAAACCCCGCCCCTGCTGACATTCTGAACCCGACCCGGGATGGGTGGTTTGATTGTGCCGCTGTAGTCAACCGGGGGGCATTCCTGCGCTTGAATCTCGAGTACGTGGGGAAACCGTGGATACCGCCTGCGATCGGGCTCCTCCACTCTTTTCACGAGGAGGTAATGATCATGCCGAGCGCGCACGGCGTAAAGTCGTCTAATGGACTAGTTCAGTAGGGCTAGCTTGAAGCCGGCGGTCCGTTCGTAAACTTAGGATCCGACGATGCGTCCCAAAATTCCGGAGCGCGTCGATACTCCCATTTTGACCATTACCAGCCGGAGAAAAGCTTTCACCGTATTAGGACTAATGCCCATTCGAGTTGCAATTTCTTTACTGGTAAGGCCTTGGACAAGCAATTGCACGGTTTCCTGTTCACGCTCGGTTAGATCGAATTGCTTCGAGATCTCCGACAAGGCTGTCGTGCCTGAAGAATACCTTTCCAGGAGAACCACAGCAGCCAGGCGAAGCCCATTCTCGTGGGACTGGAGCCGGAAAGCGCGGCAAATGTAGCGCCGTTTCCCCGACCTAAATTGCTTGACGAAACTCAGCGATTCCTTCGATTGGTGGTTAACCAGACTGGAGCGGATTTTGTCCGCCAAGAAGACGTTTAGGCCCTTAATCCTTTCCGGTACGTTGGGGAATGAAAGTATTTGGGCGGCCTCTGCGTTGCTAGCCACAGGGTTCAAGCTCGGGTCCAAGAGCAGAAAACCCGGATCTGATGCTCCGATCGCCACTAGAACCATCCTCCCTTGGGAGTTGCTCGGTCGCAGCAGACCCCCCAAAACTGCTGCCTTTTGGGGGAGGAAACAAGAGTCTGCCATCAACTAACCCAGTTGTCAAACACGAAACACATCCAAAGAGAGAGTGCTCGACAAGACAAACAACGCCTAACCACCTTCGTTTAAGGGTTTTGCGGTGAGTTCTTTGCACGATGTGGGGGCACGAATGGGGGGTGTCCGGAGGCCGTCCGCCCGAAAATCCTGAAGGCGAGGACCTCCCCACGGGGGATTGCCAGTTCATCGACAGGGATTGCTTTGCGCCTTTTTAGGTTTGGTTATCGGTCAGAGGAAAATACCAAAGGACCATCGAGGGAATCTCCAGCTATTCACATCAAAGTCACATGCTGGCGATCTCCAAACCTGGTTGATGCCTGTCAGCTCGCTTTTTTGCATTCTGTTTCGGCAGGCGCCGTCTGTTCCGCCAGGACTCCCTCTTGTTTGGCTTGTACTTTTTCACTCGGCGGTTGCAGCGTACTAGTCGCCATCTCTTCCTTATTCTTACTGGGCTCAAGACTTGGCTGAGCAGCCTTATTTGACTTTCCCAGTCTGTCACGGGCAGTGCGGAATACCGTTTGGAAGTGTGCTGTGACACCCTGGACGATGGCCGATAGCCCTTGCGAGTGGGGTTGCTTCTTTGAAATTGCATCGAGCGCAGCTCGGTATTTCGCAATCCACTCCTCCTGCTCTTTTTGCTCGTTGAACTCGGACCCCTCCATTGCCAATCTCCCGCGTCGCTTGCCGTTTTATATCTCATTGCCTAATGCGGGGCAACGGACCTGAAAGGATTAGTCGATAGGATTAACAGTAGGAAAACGTGGCTCTCGTGACCAGCAATGCCGGACGAATTGCCCCTTGCTGGAATCCTTAACGCCATGGAAGTGCGGCATCTACCCTGTACCAGGGTAACTTTCGCCAAATGCGAAACCGGCGATAATCGCAGTATTGCCTGACTTGTGGAAATCCTTGCGCCGAATGTGGGAGGACGGGGGAAGCCGTGGTAGTGAAGCCTGCAAATCGAGGAAAGCGCCGATGGCAACGCTCCTCCTTGAACGGACCGGTGCGGATTCTTACCGACACACTCACCATCGATGGATTCGGGATCAAGGTGAGTGAAGGCGGCATGTATTTGTTCGCGGCGGCAAACCTACCGATTGGAGAAACCGTCGGTGTCGAGTTCAAAGCCCCCAATTCCGAAAGCCTGGTTCGAGCATTGGGAACGATCCGCAGTCGGGCCGTGTATCTGTATGGCCTGGAATTCGTTCCCACTGGATCGCCGCATCCACCCGCTCCGACGAAATCGCTGTCCTAGCCCGACGTCTTTTGTACAACCACCCATCTGATCCACGATCTTATCGAGACTGCCTCTATTCGTGTTCCGGCTAGAAATGAAATCCAATCTGAGCTGCGATCGAGCGCGGCGTCACGTAGTGCGTGCCGCTGAATGTGGACAGAAAGTTGTAAAGCACATAGTTGTTCGCCAGATTGATCACCGTGATGCGAGCGCTCCATATGAATCGATCACCGTGAAACAGGTTATCGTCGCCGACCGCGAGGTCAAAAAGATTTCGCGACCGGATGCGAGCGGGGTTGTTGTCGTCGTTCTGTGTATTCGGCGCCGGCACCCTTATGAGCGTGGACCCGAACTGCGCGGCTGGGCATACACCGGTTACGCCGTTAGAGCTTAAAGGCCTACCAACCGGATTGGCCGTGCTCGGGGGGGCAGCATGCACACCGTTACAAGTGAACCCGGCTTCAAACTCCTGATCGGCAGAAAGGGGCACAAACCCGACGTTGGAGGCCACCAGTGACAGCGTCGGCGCGCCGTCGACGCCGGTGAACGAGCCCGGGCAATTGTTATCGGGATGAACTCCGTAGCAGGGAGTCGCACCAGCGACCAGACCGCTGTCGTAGCGCCAGTTGAACCCAAGCCATATGGGCCATCGTTGGGACGGCTGATACTGCAGGTGAGTTGTCTGGTTGAAGCGCTCGTCATGGTCGATGCGGAACGGACCCACGGCGGAGGACGTGGCGCCGGCCCCGCCGAGTTGGGGTGTGAAGAAGCGCGCCGCAACGCTGGACATCACAACGTAGGCGGAAAACCCGTGGATGTTCGTGATGTTCGCACGGGCCGCGAATCCCGGGATCTTGGAGTTGTGCCATTCAATCGGGAACGTGATCGGAGTATTGCCGAGAACGCTGAAGTCGTAACCCTTGTGCGTATATTTCCATATGTACTCGCCATCGATGACGACGTGCTTCCCGAAGGCCTGCTGGAGCGCGGCATGAAACTCATTGCGAAACCCGGGCGATATCGGTGTCAGCGAACTGGAAGCGCAGGAAAGAAGACCGGTTCCGGGGATCCCATTTTGTGGTCCCAGAACGGGATTACTGCAGCCGATGCTCGAAAGCACCAGGTTTTCGTTGAATGGAGTCTCGAGAGTCCGTGCATAGGAAACACGGAGGATCGTGTTACTGGGCTTGATGTGATAGGCGATACCCAGCCGTGGTTCCGCTTGGCTGGCCGTGGTAAGGCCGTTATACAGATCACCGCGGATGCCCAGGCTCAGATTCCAGTTTCCTTTGCTGATGTTGTCCTCTAGGTACAGACTAAGTTCCTTCACATCCGTATGACCATTGAAGGTGAATAGACTGCCGCCGCGCGTCAGATCGTAAGGCAGTAAAACCGGACTGAATAAGGGATAAAGTGCCTGGCTCAGAAAGTTATTGGGCGGGTAGCCGGGGGCATTCGGATTCGCTTGCACATTGGGCTGATCTCCGGCCGCTGCACACTGGCTGGGATCCGTGAATCCTTGCTCGGGGGCGTAAGCATAGAAGGAATCGGTTAAGGGGTTCTGATTCCGCGTGAGGCAGGGCGCGTTGAGAGTGGGATCAACGATCCCCAAGTGGTCGGTCTCGTCCAGGAAGGTTTGTTGATAGCTGATGCCTCCTTTGATGGTGTTGATACCTCTGACATAGGAAATATTCCAGCGCAATCCGGTGTTGGTCAGAGTCCGATCTTGGGAGACGCTTTCCCTCTGAAGACTGAAGGGGGCCGAGATCCTCGAAGGGATTGCCGCTGGGATAGTAGTTGTAGGCATCACGGCGAACCCAAGCTCCAAGCGTAAACACCGCGTTCGGGCTGATCACATGGTTCCAGGTGGGAGCTGCACTGAAGGTCCCAATCTGGGACCGTTGATCGGTCGGCCCGACGACTTCATGGTTCGGGCCAATGCCGCCATCGTTGACCACCAGACCTTGCCAGGGGGAAGCAAATTCAGCATCGTAGGAATTCGGGTCTGAAACCAGGAACGTGAGTAATTCAGGTTGAAGTGAACCGAATCGGCATCGTTGAACTGGTAGTCCACGCGGTCGAAGACATTTTCTAGGTTTCCCTTGTCGTGCATGACGACGAATTCGGGCGGATCAAGGAACCGACCGGAGTTCGATCCGTTGAGGGCGATGAAATTCCCCCACTTTTGGCCGCCGTAGGCGAGATTGAAACCCCCATTCACTGATCCAAAACTGCCATATTCTGCGAATACACTGCCATGCGGCGGGGTGACACCCTGTCCCGAGCGGGTGGTTACATCAATCACCAGGCTTGTCTTGCCGCCATTCGGCCGGCGGCGCTCCTTCGATCACTTCCATGGACTGGACGGCATCCACGGGAAGCTGGTTGGAAAACACCTTGCTTTGCTGGTCGGTAATTGGCTGGCCATCCACTGAAAACGAGTTTTGCGCGTGATCCCCTAGTCCATGAAACAATCCATTCGAATCCGCGGCCACGCCGGGAGAAGCTAACGTAACCACGGAGCTGAGCGAAGACGACGCGCTCTCGAGCGGAATTCGACTGATCAACTGACGGTCAATATCCGTATGGGTGGTGGGCTCGTTCTCGACTAGATCTTCGGGCGCTTCGACCGTGACGCTGGTCGACGTTCCTTCCACTTGCAGGTCGACTTTGATGTTCAGCGGAACCGTGGAGCGGACTTCGACGTCCTGCGCGTACGGCGAGAAGTTAGGCGCCGTAACGGTCATGTGGTAAGGATTAAACGGCACATTCGGGAGACTGAAATTTAAGCGGAGGGAGGAGCTCGAGGCGAAGTTTGATCGGCGACGGGTCCCAATTCATGGGCAAGTGTCACAACCGGAGTTGACTGGCCAATTCCGCCATTGTCGACGACGTGGATTACCACTTGCGCCAGGATGATCGGGGTGTGGAGGACGTGACAAACCGCGCAACCTACGGGAGACTCCAGGTCATGGTGATGATGCCAGAGCTCAGAAGATGACAGGAAAAACAAAACCGCCAAGGCCAGACAAGCCAGAACCGTCGGCAATATAGAAAGCTTGACCTGCTACGAAAACTCAATCTCTTCCCCTGGCAACCGCCCGTCCACCTCAAGGTGCGCTCCGGCCGTGAGACGGGCCTCGGATTAGCTTCCCAACAGGGTTAATAGAATCATAGTACTATCCAAATTCTTGCCGAGACAAGGGCTAATCGTCAGATGGCAAGAACTGTCGGTAGGTGTCCATCCGGGGGCCGGACCATCGCTTGCCAACCCGGGGAGATAAGAACCCCGGAACTTGTGCCTGCTGAGGCGATGCCTCAGCCCTTTACCGCCGAGCGGATTTTTGGGTTACCCGAGACGGCGGCTTTCAGCGCCGCGTCGGTTTCGATCAACCCAAGGACTTTTCTGGTCATCTCCTCGTCGATGTCAGGCGCCTTGCGAATTTCGACCGGATAGCGCACCAAAAGCTCCAGGCCCGCATCGGCGAACTGCAGCCTCCGGCCGCGGTGCCTCGATCTGAATATCGACCCGGTGTTCGATGGTGGCGTGCTGGCTTTCGATCTCGTTTTGATATTGCGAATAGACTTCGTTGACGGCAGACACCAGCTTCTCTTGTGCCGCCTTATGATTTCCGTCCGGCGCAATCATGACCACGACTTCATGCCAGGCGTATTCGGTTCCAGGAATTTGCTTGAACAGCCGCGTGCCCGGCTGGAAAAGGACGGAATTCGAGAATACAACGATTCTTCCGGCAGGATAGAAATCCAATCTCGTACCCGCCAGTTCCATCAGGTACAGCCTCACCAGCCCGATATCGACAACATCACCGGTAATGCCCGCCACGGTAATCCGGTCCCCGATCCGGATGCCGTAGCGCCCGATGATGAAGAAATACGCGGCCACCAAGAGAAGCACGGCTTGTAACCCAACGGCGATGCCGGCGGTGATGAAGCCGGCAAATGTGGCCAGAGAGCTGAACTCGCTGATGAAGCCCATGGTGAGGACAATCGCGATCAAAAAGCCGATCACGACGCGGCGCAAGACCAAAAACTGGCGCCGGCGGCGGGCGTCGCTTACATACCGTGGCAATCTCGCCATTGGTCTCGACAAAGGTCGCCATTTTCTGATTCGTATCGAGGAATGTCTTCTGTAATTCCAACTCTCCCTGAAGGGCATCTCGCTCGGAAAGCAGCTTGTGCCGGCGGGCAGCCGGCGCTTTCGCCAGTTGCGCGTTCAGACCTTCAATCTGCGATTGCAATTGATCGATCTGGGAAGAGGTCTTAGCATGCATTCGTGCTAAGGCCTGCTGTTGTGTCGTCTCTGAAGACGCTGGGTTCGAACCGCTGTTCTTCTGCTGAAACTCGATCCGCGCGGCCGCCTCAGCCTTGGCGGACTGAAACGCAAGCCGCACGACCTCGGCGGCGAAACCCTGCATATTGTCCTGATAAGTAGCGTCGCTCGGTAGCCCGACAGATTGGAGCCCGGTGGTGGCGTGGTGATACCAACTGATGACATGGCGTGCTCGACCGCAGCATCGCCGTCGAGTTGAACCGGCGGCGAGGTTTTCGTCGAGGGTTGTGAACTCTGGAGAGTGGGGGTTCCCGGCGGGTGGGGCTGCGTCGATGGTTGGGTCCACAAAAACACACGGCCATCCAAGATAAAGAGGTGACCTCACCGATCCAGCTCGTGGTGCGGCGCAAGCGCTCAAGGAGGTGATGCCTGACGTTCTTTCGCATTTTTCTAGTCCCCTGTGAGATGCCGTGTGTTGAAAGCACGACCATTCAATTCGTGAGTGGGTTGCGACCCCGCCCTGTGCGCTCGCGACACGGCGCACCGGCTCCTTCGGTGGGCCCGTAGTTTCGTGACTTTAGGTTTAATCGTGCGGGTTGACGACGAAGCTGTAAGAGCGCAACGTCTTTTCCCTGATGCATTCTTCTCGATGCAGGATTTCGATGCCAGGTCACCCGCCGCAATGAGGATTCAAAGTCCCCGACGGGACGCCTTCCAATATCTCGGTTGCATTCTTGACGGTGCTGCGGTCTAGTGCTGGCCCAATTGCCAGAGCTTGATCGTGCCATCTTCGCTACCCGAGGCCAGCCAACGGCCGCGGGAGTCAAAGGCCACCGTATAGATGTGATGGTCGTACCCTGTCAGGGTACGCACATCCCGGCCTGTCTGTACATCCCAAATCTTGATGGTCTGATCCCAACTGCCAGAAGCCAGCCAACGGCTGTCGGGGCTAAAGGCAATACTGGTCACGTCGCTCCCATGACCGGTCAGAGTATAGATCTCGTGACCGGTGGCGACGTCCCAAAGCCTTACGGTCCTGTCTGCGCTGGCGGAGGCGAGGTAGCGGCCATTCGGACTGAAAACAGCCGCGTAAACATCTTTCTTGTGGCCGCGCAAGGTCCAGGTTGGCTTACCAGTGGCTACTTCCCAAATTTGGATCGTCTTGTCGTCACCCCCGGACGCGAGCCAACGCCCATTCGGGCTGAAGGCAACGTAGATCAGCGATCGGTGGCCTGCGGTCAGGTCGCGAATCGTCTCCCCGGTCCCGACCTCCCACAGGCGAATCGTCTTGTCGTCCACGCCGGCAGCCAGCGAGCGGCCATCAGGGCTGAAGGCTATTGAATAAACCCAGCTGCTGCCCATTCCTTCCCCCGGCTTCTTGTTGGAGAATGTACGCACCTCCCGCGCCGTCGCGGCATCCCAAAGGGTCACGACCTTGCTGGAGTTCTCGGCTGCCAGCCAGTGTCCGTCGCGACTGAGGGCCAGCGCTTGAACTTCTTTGATCCTGCTGGCGATGGTGGTTGCCTCTTGGTCGGTCGACACATTCCAGAACTTGACGGTTTGGTCCGAGCTGGCCGACGCGAGCCGCTGCCCGTCGGCGCTAAACGCAAGCCCGGTAACCCAGCCGGAGTGAGCCTTGAAAGTACGATAAGCGACGAGTTCGGGAAGCGACAGGCTGGCGACGGGGGGAATGGTTGCACTCAAGCCAGCGCTAGAATCTATCGCGGGTTCAGTTAGAAGCGGTTGTTCAAAGGGTTCAAGTTTGGCCTCGATTGTCGAGGTCTGTCCCGGGAGCAATTGGATACCATTTTCATAATCTTGATAACCCTTCGCCGAGACACGCAAACGATGTCGTCCAGGAGAAAGAATCGCAACTTCAACCTTACCGTTGGAGCGGGTTGAGACCGTTAGCTGGTCGTCCACAAAGATCTGTGCTCCCGGCGGGACCCCATCAATCACAAGCGCGGGTGCAGGGGCAACCGTTGAGCCGGGACCTTTTACTTCCGGGGGAGCGGAGGTGGCCTCTCCCGAGTTGGCCCCGGGCTGGACGGGAGGGGACCAGAAGGGCTCGGTGGGGGTCGGCGTACTGGAAGCGACAGCTGAGGATACCTTTCCCGCCGGGTGATATAACTCGAACCAGAGCACGAGCAAAACCAGCAGAAGGGCGGCTCCGCTAAGGGCGGTCCAGGTGCGTGCCGTTCCTCGTCGCGGCTTGGGCGTCTCGGGTTGCTCGCGCTGCAACATGGGAACCAGTAAGCGGGCGATACGTTGCAAGGCGGCAACATGCTGCGGGCTGAAGGCGGCCGGTCGAGAAGAGAGTACCTCCATTATTCCCAGAACAGAACCTTGCCCCTGCACGGGCACCGCCACCACCGACCGCAATCGCAGGGGCACTCCCGCCAGTCTTACCCGGAGATCGTTTCCGGTGTCTTCACAGATCACGACCGTTCCGCTCTCAATGCATTTTCTAGTAAGGCTGGGTTCAGCTTGAAGCCTGGAACCAACCTCCGGGGCTTCTCCCGCACTGGCTCGACACACGACGCCCCACGCGTCCAGAATAGCTATGAGGGCACCGTCGGCGTCCGTCAGCGAACGAACCTGTTCAATGACTCCCTTCAAGACAACCGAGAGAGGCCGATCTCGATTTCTCGTGATCTCCCACTCGATATCGCCGGTGTTGATTTCCTCTCTGGGCCGAACCTGGGTAAGGTCGTGAATCCTGGCGCCATCGGTTGAAGACTGGGTACTTTCACTGGGCATGGAACGCTACCATTCCTTCCGGGTTCGGTCAGTTCAACATTTTATTTCATAATGCGTCATTTTTATGGCGTTTTAGAACAGCAGGAAGCTGAGCCCATGGGCGAAACGACAAGGCTGACCCCTAAACGAGCTTTCTGTGCCTGCCAGTATAGGCGTTGCTCCGTGCGCAACCGAGCGCCAAAAGCACTCCACGCCATCCGGCAAATAAGACCACAATAAGCCAACCGAGGAGGGAGCGGGAAAGTGCTGACTTTCTACCCACTTGACAGGACTGCGAGCTATGCTATGTTGGGCGAACAAACGGCGAATTAGCTCCCCTTTCTGGCCTTCTACGGCAGAGCACCAGGACAAGCCGTTATTCACCGTAACCGGGGTATGTAACACAATTTTGGGCCGCCGCGGGGCAGTTAATGATCCTTCGCCCCTACGGCTTCGCCCCTCAAGTGCTGGTAGTTGAGGATGGCGTTGAATACCAGAGCGTAGGTGCCGATGGTCTCGCCACGATAGATGGGGTTGTTGCCGAACAGCAGCACGTTTCCCCGACCGAGGTGCGCGTTCACCACTACGGCATGCTCGGCAATGGACGAAGGTTTGTCGAGGAGGCCGTCGAGGAGAAGGGTCTTGGCGTCGGAGAAACGCAAGATGACATCCGGCCTGCTCTGAACCGGAATCACCTGGGGGTTGTTGCGAGTCTGTTCCTCATTCAGCTGCTTGGCCTCCCAAGGTTGCTGCCGAACCAGCGGCTCGGGTTCGGCTATTGTTCTGCCCTGGGGTTCGTCGCTGTCGTCAATACTCCCGCGGCCAGTGGGCCGCTGCTCATAGGGGTCCTTAAAGGGGTCGAGAGGTTCCGTCAGCATGCGCCAACCCGTGCGGCCGAGCGTATTGCTCACGTTGAAGGCCATGCCATTGGCGCTAATGACCGGGACACCGGGTCCATAGCCGAAAGCCACGGGATTGTCGGGGGCTACAAAGACTGTGTTGAGCACGCTACCGACGACCCGAACATCGCCATGGGGAGCGACGCTGACACCCGGCGCAAGGCCCGTTTCGATGGCGAACTGAGCGGTATCTTCACAGGTGATCAGCAACCCGCCTTGCTCAACAAACTTCGTCAAATGAGCCAGGCCTTCATAACCCAAGCCGGGTCGTATATCGGGGGTATTGTCGATGGCGCCGAGGTTCGGAGTTAGCTCGGATTTTTGCCACGGCATCGGATTGCCCCACCTTGGGATGCCGTTGAGGATTTCGAGAGCGGAACCACGACCCACGGGGGCGAACACGATAACGTCGTAGTTCATGTGGAGGTCTTCTTGATTGGCTACCGTCTGGGTGCTGATGTAAGAGAAAGGTACCCCGGTGGTATCAAAGGCTTGGCGCCACCAACCCTCCGATTGTGTGCCAAGCCAGGTGTGCATGAACGCGATGCGCGGAGGCGTGACCGCGTGCACCGGCACGGAAGGCACTGCCCCGAGTCGCCAGGCATCGAGCGACAGATCGCGCAGAATTTCGGTGGGGTGGCCATCGGCAGCGGCGGTGATGAGCAGCGACCCGGCCGGGAAATGTTTGCCGTCAGCATCAAACGACTTTTCAGCAACCTGTATGCCTGCACCTTTGAGCTTATAGATCAGAGACAGGAGCGAAATCTGGCCGTTGTTGCTAACCGCCAGCATCGCTCCAGAGCCGGAGACTTTCCCCGCTAAGATCGCTGGATCGCCGAGCGGTGTCATCTTGGACTTGAGGATCGAGGCATCGAGGACACGAACAACTCTCACATTGAAAAGATGAGGGAAGGACCACGCGGTGTCGTCATAGGGATGCTTCTGCGGGTCGCTAGGGGCCCAGAATTGCCGGTCCAGCAGCGCATCGGCGACGCGGGAATAAGGCTGATCCATGCGAACAACGATGCTTCCGGCAGGGAAGGTTTCTTGCTTCGGCTTGTCTCCTCGTTTTTCAGCGGGGACGGAGGAAGTGGCCGCCTCCGATAGCTGTTCTATCTCGACATGCTGACGCTGCAAGGCCTTGAGTAACTCGACCTGGCGATTTATGTCGGCCGGGCTGGCCGGAATCACATACGCGGCCGGTCCTTCACGCGATGGCTTCTCCACGGAGCGCTTGCTCTTAAGGTAATAGTTCTCGAGAAAGTGGCGGCTGTTATGGGAGAAGTAAGAAAGGGTCGAGAGCAGAGCACTTTCTTCATAGTTGTTGTTGTCGCGCTGCGACCACATCACGACCGGTAGCGGTGGATTCTGACGGTACCAGGTGCGCGAATATTCGTCGGGTTGGAGAATACGCTTCTCGGTATCGGCGCCGCCATTGCCGAAGGTTTCGTACAGTCGGCTTATGCCGTTGTGCAAGGCCGCCAGGAACATCAGATAGCCTGGACTCCAAGTATCGAAGTCACCGTGGGTGAAGACTCCCGGCATACCGAATCTCTGCATCTGGTCAACGTTGTTCGCGCCCAGTTCCGCCCACTCGTCAGCTAGGATGGGATCCACCCAGGCATTGTAGGGGCCGTCGCCCACCGTGTTGTCGTAGAGAAAGGGCACGGACTCATGCAGGTCGTGTAAGACCTGCGCATGCCAGCCAAGGTAGGTGTCGAGGACATTCCGAGTTAGAGCGAGGGTCATCGCCATGGCGTCGCGATTGTTGTCGTGAGCGACATAGTGTCCCCAGTACAGTAGGCGAGGCCAATCCTGGCCTGGATGGGCTTTGTGCCACCGATAGATATCAACCATGCGATCACGACCGTCGACTTCGACAACCGGAGTAATGAGCACG
>Ga0335081_10001495_pt1 | contig 37266 bp, 27 predicted proteins | sample Lox_Sample_35_FD_206713 | JGI IMG/M metagenome (GOLD analysis project Ga0335081, IMG submission 206713) | Soil microbial communities from Loxahatchee National Wildlife Refuge, Florida, United States - Lox_Sample_3.5 | ecosystem: Environmental > Terrestrial > Soil > Wetlands | place: USA...
GTGCCGGCCACGATGGTAAATCCGATACCGCCTCCGGCCGTGCTGGCGGCAGTGGGCAGGGTGCAGATAATCTCGGCGTTCTTTTTGAGCACCTCGTTGAGGTACTTAATGCCCTTTTCGAAATCGGCAAGGTCGAAAGACGCTTTCATTGTGAAAAGATTTTTGTGCTCTCTGATATTTTCCTTGAGGCGGTATTCTTCATATTCGGTTAGGACCTGGAGAAGACCACGGTCAATTTCGATCTGATCCAGGAGAGACCGGTCAGCGGCTGTGGAAGGTTTGGCCTTGAGGACCCCTTCGATGCGGTCCAACGCGGCCGTTATGTCTTCGGGCTGCTCATTCGTGCTTGTTTGCTGTACATGCCGTCCGAGAAGGGCAATGGTTTCGAACAGCACGTCGAGGGCGTCCCGGCTGAGTGCTGTCTTCCCGAGCCGTATCTCGTCGAGGAGGAACTCCACCTTATGCGAGAGATCGGAAGGGACCTTGAGCCCGAACATCCCGGCGAGGCCCTTGAAAGTATGGATAGCGCGGAACAGAGCGTTCAATAGTTCCGGCGCCGAGTGCCCCGCAGCCTGCTCTACCTCAAGTGAGAGCAGCGTCTGGTTGGCCGTTTCGAGGATGTCCTCAGCCTCAGCAAGAAAATCTTTTATGGAACGGTCTGTTTTCAATAGCTGCTGCGCTCCGTTAAAATTTGAATGTGCAAATTGAAAACTTTAAATCTGAAATTTCCAACCTTGAACTTCTCATTCGGCAGGCAGTGCCTGCAGTCTACTTTCCCTCCAGCACTTTGTTCACCATCGCCACAAGCTCTTCCTTTTTAAACGGTTTTACGATATACCCTGAAGCTCCCAGCGCCATGCCCCTTTTTTTATCCTCCTCACTCTTTTCGGTGCTCACGATGATAAGAGGAATTTCCTTATACGCAGCATTGGACTTGACGAAGCTGATCAGTTCCAGGCCGTTGATGTCGGGCATGTTGATATCGGTGATGATCAGATCGAAACGGCGTGTGGGAAGCGTTTTTAGGGCCTCGAAGCCATTCCCGGCCTCTACCGCAAAGAATCTTCCCGTCTCCTCGAAGGAGACCCGCATCATCGAACGTATGGCTTTAGAATCCTCGACGATAAGGACATTCTTCATTTTCTCTCCTTCAGAAGCTCCGCAAGGCCTTTTCCAAGGCCATCCCTGCATGATTCATGAATATTTCGAGAGCATCGATGCTGTGGATTGGAATCCCGTCAGGAATGCTGTATCTGCAGACTCAGCTCATTATCCACGATCAGGATCGTCTTCATTGCTCTCCTATCCGCCATAATTGATTTTTTCTTCCACCTTTAAATCCATCCGGAACGTTTCAAGCAATATTTATACCAGAAACAAATGATAAAAAAATTCAATAAATCAATATATTACGTCGCAGTTAATGTTCCCTTGGTGTTGGAAAACTCTACACTGATGGAATCTTAACAGGCAAAATTTGACAGGGAAGTCTTCCAATTTTCAAACTTGTGGAATATCTTTTGAGAGCAGCGGCCTCCGGCTGAGCTTGGCTATATTGGCATAGACGCTCCTCGGAGGAGAAAGGAAACAGCCTCGTCTCCTATTGCGACTCATTCGACGACGGCCTGCATCGTATGTGACGAACTGGCCTTTACGAAGCAGATAAGCTTCAGGCTGTTGATTTCAGTAATGATGAATTTGAAACGATAAGCGGGAAGAGTTGTTAGGGCCATGACGTTTTGCCCGGCCCCTACTGCAAAGGACCTCCCCGTCGCCTCGACGGGGAGCAGAATCATTGAACGTATCGCCTCGTGATCCTCGACGATAAGGACGTTCTTCACTTTTTCTCCTTCTGAAGATCGGCAAGTTTCTTTTCCAGCAAGGCCTTTTCCAAGGCTATCCCTGCCTGGTTTATGAATATCTCAAGTGCATCGATGCCTTTGATCGGTTTCTGGTCGGGCAGGTTGTCTCCGTACACGATCAGAGCTACCCTTCCATCCACGATCAGCGGTATAGCCATCACCATATCAGGCATGGCCCCGCCGAGCTCGCTTACGAGGTAGTTGTTGCTCTCATTCGATTCGAGGGGGCCGAGATAACTACGCCGGTTTTCGATTACCGTCAGGAACAGGGATGGTTGCTTCAGCGGGATTTTTATATTGCGGACGACCTGGTCCGCAGAGATGTTTTTGAGCTCTATCCCGAACTGACCGAGACCGCGCACCTCGTCCTTCTTCACCATGAACAGGATAGCTCGATTGACGACTTCGCTTGCGTACCGCAAGATGAGGAGCGTCACCTCTGACGTTGCCGTCGGGAACCGGAGCTCGTCGAACATGGACTTGAGCGCGATGATCTCTCGTCGGGGTATTTCAGTTTCTATGCGTGTGCGGAACTCTTCTTTTGCCGGTGCATAGCTGCCATGATGGGCGACCGAGGTTTTCGGCGCAGGAGCTGCGGTCTTGCGCATCCCTTTCCGCTTCTCATCGAGGATACGAGTTCCCTCCATGAGGAGATATTCGGCACTAATGCCGGACTTGAGCAGGAACTCCTGCGTGTCTATCTCGATCTTATCCTTGGGAGCTATCTCGCCGAGCTCGAAATTGAAAAAACCCTCTTCCCATGCGAGCAGATCGTAGATGATCTCCTCGATTTGTTTGCGCACGACGGTCTCGAGCGTTTGTGCGGGCACAGCCCCCATCTCCACAAGGATCATACCGAGGGGTTTCTCGGACTCCCCCTTTTGACGCGTCAACGCCTGGGACAGCGCAGTCTCGGTAACCATGCCCTGCGAGACAAGGATATTGCCGAGGGAATCGCGGATACTATCGCTCGCGGCCTGAATTACCTGCCCGCCCTTGAACACGACCATCCCCGTCCCCTTGCGGCTACGAACGATGAGGGTGCCGGTCTTTTTACTCAGACTGATGATCTGGAAGATATCGGGCAACGCAAGGTCTTCCAACCTGCCGATAAGGCTCATGCACTCTCCCTACTAAGCATTTTTCAATAAATCATAGCAGTTTGAATAAAAAAAGCAAGGTTAATATCAGTTAGGTATATAAGAGCTTGCGCTCAAGAAAACCGAAATGCAGGAATAATAGCTATGTACTCCGATAATTCGTAAACTGGAGCTCCAGGCCAAAATCTTTTCCTTTCAGGAGCTGGATTACGGTCTGGAGGTCGTCCCGGTTCTTACCGGATACTCGGACCTGGTCGGCCTGAATTGATGCCTGAACCTTGATCTTTGAATCCTTAATGGTCTTTACGATCTCTTTGGCCTTGTCCGTCGGTATCCCCTGCTGGAGCGTCGCACGCTGCCGCACGGTGCCACCCAGGGCAGGTTCCACCTTGCCGAAGGATAGGTTTTTGATCGGTACCCCACGTTTCACGAGCTTGGTCTGGAGAACATCGACCACGCTCTTGAGCTTGTACTCGTCATCGGAAACGATCACGAGCGCGTCCTTCTCCTGCGTGATATTGGATTTGCTTCCTTTGAAATCGAACCGCTGGCTGATCTCTTTCAGGGCCTGACTCACCGCATTCGTCACTTCGGCCATATCAATCTTCGAAACAACGTCAAATGAGTTCTCTGCCGCCATGCAATCCTCCTTGCTGTAAAAAATGATGCTCGATGTCTGATTCGCAGTACCCAAGGCAGACCTTGAACGGTAATCTCCGGAATATGCCATCTTGCATATTACTATTCTATGATCTCCGTGCCCTTGGGAGCCTTGAAGGTGAACAGCTTGCCGTCGAAACCAGTGTCTTCCCTTATGTCCGAAAAGTCTATCTCCGTGACATTGCCCGATTTATCAAATATGCTTAGCCCGATGATGCGCCCAGCCTCATCGATACGGATCCTGAGCTTCTTCATAGCCGCGCCCTCCTTCTTCGGCTTTAATTCAAGAAGGCGAGGAGTTTTCGCATCAGGCTGAAATACATCGAAGTCATCTCGAATATGTGCGACGCCGAGGAGGAATGCAACGGGAATGTTCATCTGTTCAAAATCCGTGAAAACTTTTTTAATCACCTGCTCGCTTTTCCTCGAGTAGAACAGGGCCGTTTTACCGTCGATGAGGATGAGCTGACCGTTCGTATACTCGAGCCTGAGTTTGCCCGGTTTATTGATCCAGAGAGTGCCTTCGAACTTCTGCGTCTTGCCAACGGACTTCAGCAGGTTGTTCTGCGTCACCTTCGCCGTGAGGTCATGCAACTCCCGGTAATGGTTCTCAACGGACGCAATCGCCTCATCTAATGTCTCTGCGTATGCCGCCACAGCTGATGCAAAAAAAATAAAACACCACATAATAAACAATCTGGTCCATATGTTATTATTCATCCAAACTCCTCACGGTGCCGTCCATGTTCTTGCGCACCAGCACTACCCGGGGCTTAGCACCGTCAGCAGGCGCTACAATGCCATCCTCCTCCATCATCTCGATCATCCGCGCCGCACGATTGTAGCCAACGCGCAGCCTGCGCTGGAGGAACGACGTCGATGCCTGGCCGTTCATTTGGACCAGTTCCACGGCGCGGTCGTAAAGCTCGTCGCGCTCGCTTTCCTCATTTGAAGTTTCCGCGGCCTCCGCTACTTCCTTCACCCTCTGGGCCAAAAGTTCGTAGTTGGGTTTTGCCTGTTTCTTCACGAACTCCACAACTCGCTTGATCTCAGCCTCGGACACGAAGCACCCGTGCACGCGGATAAGATGGGAAGTGCCGGGCGGCAGGAAGAGCATGTCACCCATGCCAAGGAGGTTCTCGGCGCCATTGGCGTCCAGGATGGTGCGTGAATCGGTCTTGGACGAGACCTGGAAGGAAATCCGCGCCGGAAGATTGGCCTTGATGAGTCCGGTGATCACGTCAACACTGGGGCGTTGTGTAGCCACAATGAGGTGAATACCCGCGGCACGCGCCATCTGGGCAAGACGCATGATAGCGTCCTCGACCTCGCGTTGGACCGTCATCATGAGGTCCGCGAGCTCATCTATAATCACCACAATGTACGGAAGGCGCTCTGCCTCGGACACCGCCTTATTGTATGAATCAATGTTCTTGGACCCTTTCTGAGCGAGCTGTCGATATCGGCGCTCCATCTCTGCCACGAGCGCACGGAGTGTTTCGGCGGCGCGCTTGGGCTGGGTAACAACAGGCGAGAGCAGGTGGGGGATGTCGTTATAGAGGGAGAGTTCGAGCATCTTAGGATCAACCAGCACGAGCTTTACCTCGTTCGGGCGGGCACCGTACAGGAGGGCGAGGATGACGGTGTTGATGGCTACGCTCTTTCCAGATCCCGTTGCGCCGGCAATCAGGAGATGGGGCATCTTGTCGATACTTGATACCACCGATGCGCCGAAAATGTCCTTGCCCAAGGGAACCTTGAGTTTTGACTTGTTCGCTTGATAATCAGGTGACTCGAGAATATTGCGAAAATAGACAGTCTCCCGGGTATTATTCGGCACCTCGATACCTACGGCGCCCTTTCCCGGTAGCGGCGATACGATGCGCACTGAGGACGACTTCATGGCCAGGGCCAGGTCGTCGGCGAGATTCACAATCCTGCTGACCTTCACACCGGGAGCGGGCTCGAACTCGAACATGGTCACCACAGGTCCTGGATAGACTTGGGTTACGCGGCCCTGGATGTCGAAGTCGAGAAGCTTGCGCACCAGTAGCTCGGACTGGGCGAGCATGTCTTCTTTTGAAACCTTTTTCACTGCCGGGGGAAGCGGATCAAGCAGGTCCGGCGATGGAAGCTGATACGCACTCTTAGCTTCTTTGCTTTCCATGAACTCGAAGGTTGCCTGTACCGGTTTAGCAGGCTTAGGTTCCCGCTGCGCCACAGGTTGCTGCTTTTGCGTCTCGATGATCTTCGGAGGCTCCTTAGGCAACACTGGCCTCTGCTTCGCCTCTCTGGCCTTTTCCTTGCGTCCCAGGTAGATGGTAATGAGAAGGTCCAGCTTCTCCATCATGCGGCCATAAAGGCCGCGGAGCCAGACAAATGCCTTAAGTGGCGAGAACGGCGTGAGCAGCATGAGGGCGATTATTATTGAAGTGAACGTGATGATATAGGCACCCGTGGCGTAGAATCCTTTCAGGAGGAGATAGGAAATGAAGCTCCCGAGCATGCCTCCTGATGGGACATCTTGGCCGAAGAGTCGAACCGTACTGCCCTGGAGCCCAAAGAACGCTGAGGCCGAAATGAATAGAACGATGCCGCCGACCTTCTTGAGGTGAGGATGCACGGCCTCTCTGCCGAGCGCAAGGAAAACAGCGTATCCAAAGAGGAAGATCGGAATGAAGTAGGCGGACAAACCGAAGAGCCGCAGGAGCGCATCGGAAAGATAGGCCCCGATGATTCCGATGTAGTTTTTGGTTTCTCCGCCGGAGCTCGAGACGCTGAAGCATGGGTCGGCCGCATTGTATGAAACAAGGCTGAGCAGAATCAGGAGGCCGATGGCGAACAGGAGCAATCCTATCACCTCGTTCCAGTGCTTATGTTTTTCTGAAGAAACCGCCATATCAGAACTTCCATCCCTTTTGCCAGTAAAAGGCCAGGACGAGCAGGCCGGACACTATGTGGTAATACGCAAACCCCAAAAAAAAGCTGACCGGATTAAAAAGGTAAGTCTTTATGAGCATGTGCATCAACAGGCCAATGAATGCCGCCGGAAGGAATACAATAAAGATATTTCCAGCAAAGGAGCGGGCATCTTTACTGCCCGGAATCACTTTGATCACGCCGACGAACTTTTCCCGGTATTGCCAGAGGACCGAGAGGATCGCACCGAGCGGAATGAAGACCTCGAAGGCCTTGGCCTTTTCTCCATCGAAACCGATGAGGTCGCCGGCGAGAATCAGGTGGCCCGTTGATGAGACGGGATGAACTCGGTTATCCCTTCCAGAACGCTCAAAAACAGACCTTTTAAAAGAAGTACTCCGTCCATTTTGTCCTGAAATCCTTCGAATGACCGCAGACGCAGAAAAAAAGCTCAACAAACGGGAAGGAACTCCGCTAGTCCCTGGATGATGCCGAGGCTTATCGCCGCAAATATCATTTAGAATCCCAAATCCTTTACCAGAGATTTTTTACCGCGACCCGAAATCCGCATTCCGTACTATCAGCTATGTCCGAACCACACACCTCCGGCCACGGCAGACAAGCTGATGACCAACAGTGCCCAGTGCATCCTGTTGATAATCCTCAACGCATTGTTCATATCGATCTTTTCAGGGTTGGCAAAGATCTTGCCAAATATCTTTCGCTCAGAAAGAAGGACTACTGTATAGAGCGCCCAGGCAAAAATCATGATGAGGACCCCGACGCCATGCTTCTGTGTCAAAATCCCAAATCCATATTTCGCATGCAATAACCAGAAACCCGTTGCGCCGACGATCGCTATAAGCCATCTCACCATGCTGGCGAACCGATGTTCGACACGCTGGAAGAGAAGCGCCTTCTCGAGAGATCCTTCGGTCTGATACATCAAGGGGAAGATCACCGTGGTCACGAAAGCCACCCCGCCGACCCAGATGATGACACCCATGACATGAATGATGAGCAGGATTGTAAGGAACATGCTTTCCCCTGAGGCCGCGCGAAAATAGAAATCAGAAATATCGTGAACACATTATTTCACAAAGCACTCCAGATTTCAAGATGTTTTGAACAGGCAGCAGCAGTGGTGGGTTCTTTTGGTATAGTAACTGGAAGCACGATGTCCGAAGTGTCTGCCCACGCCTCTAAATCTTCACAACAATTTTCCCGAAGAACTGCCTGCTCAGGAGCTTTTCATAGGCCTTCTGAGCATCGGCAAACTCAAACACGGAATCGACGACAGTCTTGAGGCGATGCGGGAACAGCCCGAGATATTTGTGAACCACGGCTTTTGGCCCAACGTAAACCCCATGCATCGTAATGTTTTTGCCGAATATGTAGCGGAGGCTTAGCGGCACTTCATCTCCGCTCGTGGCGCCAAAAGTCACCATCCTGCCACCCTTCTTGAGGCATGATAGAGACTTGTTGAACGTCGCTATGCCTACGTGATCTACGGCGATGTCCACCAACTCGTCTTTTGTTATCCGCTTCACCGCCTCAGCAAAATCTTCCTTTCGATGATTGATTACGAAGTCCGCGCCGAGCTCTTTCGCCTTCGGAACCTTCCAGTCGTCGCCCACAGTTGTGATGACTGTGGCATTGTACAGCTTTGCCACCTGGATGAGGGCTGTGCCGACACCGCTTCCAGCGGCGTGGACAAGGACCGTATCACCCTGTCTGATGCCAGCGCGCAGAACAAGCGCATTCCAGGAGGTTGTGTAGGTCACTCCAATGCCCGATGCCTCTTCGAACGAAAGGCCTTCCGGTTTTTTAAAGATATTCGATGCAGGAACCTTCACATATTCTGCTGACACGCCGTTATTCTTAATACCGATAATGGAAAAATCCTTACACTCATTGTCGTGCCTACCCGTGCATCGCTCACAGTGCCCGCAGGAAAGGCCGGGAAAGACAATCACTAAGTCCCCGGCTTTAATATGCTGGACGCACTTTCCGGCTTTTTCGACAACACCTGAAGCATCGGAACCAAAGATATGAGGCAGAGGGACCTGAGCCGAGTATTTGCCGCCCATGACCCAGACATCAAGGTGATTGAGAGAGAAAGCCTTCACGCGGACTAACACTTCATTGTCGTCTATCTCAGGAACCGGAAGATCGCCGAGCTTGATTCCCTTGTGACCTCTGAATTCGTCATAGTAGAGTGCTTTCATGGCTCATCCTCTCAATGCTCCACGGCCTTCACCATCCACACGGTCTCGGCGTATTCTCGAATTGTACGGTCGCTCGAAAAGCGGCCCATGCCTGCCACGTTAAGGATTGCTCGCCTGCTCCACTCCTCGCGATCGCGGTACATCGCATCGACACTTTCCTGGCACGCTATATAGGAGACATAGTCAGCGAGCAGCAGGAATTGGTCGCCGTACCCGGTAATTGCATCGACAATCGGTTTGAAGCGATGCGGCGCGTCAGGCGAGAAGTAACCGCCGGCGATCATGTCAAGTGCCTGCCGGAGTTCCTCGGTTTTATTATAGATGTCCCAGGGATCGTACCCCTTTTCACGAAGCGCAGCGGCATCCTCGGCCGTGAGACCGAAAATGAAAATATTATCCTCACCGACCTCTTCTTTAATCTCAATATTGGCGCCATCAAGCGTACCAATGGTGAGCGCTCCATTCAGGGCCAGCTTCATGTTACCCGTGCCAGAAGCCTCAGTGCCAGCCGTTGATATCTGTTCGGACAGATCACAGGCCGGAATGATCTTCTCGGCATTCGAAACGCTATAGTTGGGGATGAACACCACTTTGAGACGACCATCGACCGCCGGATCATTATTCACGATGTCTCCTACACTGTGGATTAACTTGATTATCAGCTTGGCCATGGCATAGCCGGGCGCAGCCTTCCCACCAAAGATCACTGTGCGCGGCACTAAGCTCCCAGCGCGACCCGCCCGGATACGATTATAGCGGGTCACAATGTGGAGCACGTTCAAGAGCTGCCGCTTGTATTCATGGATGCGCTTGATCTGCACGTCGAAAAGCGACGCCGGGTCAACCATTAGCTTGAGGCGCATCTTGATGATCTCAGCCAGCCGCGCCTTGTTTGCCTGCTTAACAGCAAGGAACTCCTTCCTGAACGAACCTTCCTCCGCAAGGGGAACAAGCTTTTTAAGCTCTGAGAGATCGCAGAGCCAGCCCGTGCCTATCCGTGATGTGATAAGCGAAGACAGGCCGGGATTGGCCTGGTGCAGCCAACGCCGCGGTGTGATACCATTCGTGATGTTGATGATCCTGCCGGGGAAGAACCGCTCGAAGTCAGCGAAGATGGTCTTCTTCATGAGATCGGTGTGGATCTGGGACACGCCGTTCACCGTATGGCTTCCGACAATGGCCAGGTGGGACATGCGCAACCGCCTGCCGCCTGTCTCGTCTACAATCGATATACGCCGCAGGAAATCCACGTCTCCGGGGTAGCGGTGCCGTGCGTCTTCGAGAAAGCGGAAGTTGATCTCATAGATGATCTGCAAATGGCGAGGGAGGATCGCCTCGAACAAGCTTACCGGCCAAGTCTCGAGCGCCTCAGGCATGAGCGTATGGTTGGTATAGGAAAAGGTGCGCCGCGTAATATCCCACGCCCGGTCCCAATCCAGCCGATGGACGTCGATCAGAACGCGCATGAGCTCGGGAATGGCGATCGAGGGATGGGTATCATTCAGCTGGATCGCGACCCGGTCTGGCAGTGCATCAAGCGAGGGGTGAAATTTTATGTAGCGCCGCAGGATATCCTGGAGCGACGCGCAGACGAAGAAGTACTGCTGCTTAAGCCGCAGCTCACGCCCCATCAATGTCGTATCGTCAGGATAGAGTACCTTGGAGAGGTTCTCCGATTCGTTTTTCTCTTCGACAGCCTTGATATAGTTTCCCTCGTTGAAGTACTTGAGGTTGAAGTCGCGTGAGGCCTTCGCGGCCCAGAGACGCATGTTGTTCACCGTAGCGGTATCGTACCCGGGCACCGGCGTATCGTAGGCCATGGCCATCACGTCCTCGGTGTCCACCCAGTGGAACCGTGCATGGCCCTGCTCGTCCCTGAACTGTACCACACGGCCGCCGAACTTCACCGGGAAGAGAACCTCGGGTCGAGGGAGCTCCCACGGATTGCCGTACCGAAGCCAGTTGTCGGGATGCTCTACCTGGTAGCCATTCTCGATTCGCTGGTTGAACATGCCGTACTCATAGCGGATGCCGTACCCGTATCCCGGCAGGCGCAGCGTGGCCATGGAATCAAGAAAGCAGGCCGCAAGCCTTCCGAGCCCTCCATTGCCGAGCGCCGCGTCCGCCTCCAGTTCCCTGATCCGGTCGATGTCCAGCTCAAGGTCCGCAAGCGCCCCGCGGCACTCGCTGTAAAATCCCATATTGAGCAGGCTGTTCGTGAGCAGCCGGCCGGTGAGGAATTCCATAGAGAGGTAATAGATGCGCTTGGCATCGGACCGGTAGTAGCTGCGCATGGTCGCCATCCAGCGTTCGATCAGCCGCTCGCGCACAGCGTAGGCCGTCGTATGGAACCAGTCGCGATGGGTGGCAGTAATCGGGTCCTTGCCAAGTGAATAGATCAGGCGGTTCGAAAGCGATCGCTTGAGAGACGCCGGATCATTGCCGAGCTTGTCGTATTGGAAGCTGCTTTTCCTGTTGTTGGCCATCCAGAACCTCGATTAAGAGCAACATCTAGAGAAATGCGCCCATTCGGCTGCGAGGAATCATGAGCGGTAAGAGAAAGTTTAATGTAAATTATAGCTTAAAATCGGAGGGCTTGCCTGCGTTCTGCGAAACCAGGCATTTCTTCACGCATACCGATGCTTATTATCTTTCTTAAGGATATTTCGTCAAATCTCCATGATGATCGGCAGGATCATCGGTCTACGCTCCATGCGCTTGTTGATGAACTTCTTGAGCGCGCTTCGCACCCGGGCGCTCACAAGGGACCAATCACCCTTTGCCTCGGGGATCATGAGGAGCAGGGTGTCCATGACCACGTCCTTAACCTCGGCCAAAAGCTCTTGGGACGCGTCCTCGAACACGAAGCCACGCGACACGATGTCCGGCCCCGTGACAACTTTTCCTGAAATCTTCTCGATGCCGAGGATCACGATCACCACACCATCATGGGCCAGCTTCATCCGGTCCCTGAGCACTACCGTGTCCACACCCGAGTCCGCCGTGGAGCCCGCGGTCTTGCCGTCGATGTACACCCTGCCGACGTTTACCATGCCGGCGCGCTGCGCGCCGTTTTTGGTGAACTCCATCACCTCACCGTTCTCGAGGATGAAGATGTTTTCCTCGGGGATGTTGACTTTCCTTGCGAGCTGGGCGTGATACACGAGGTGGCGGTACTCGCCGTGCACCGGAATGAAATATGTAGGCTTAATAAGGCTCAGCATGAGCTTGAGCTCTTCCTTGGACGCGTGCCCGGAAACATGGATTTCTGAGACTTTCTCGTAGAACACTTCTGCACCATGCTTGAACAGGTGGTTGATGATGCGTGTGATACCGCGCTCGTTCCCGGGAATCATTTTGGACGAGAGCACGATAGTATCGCCATTCTTGATCTGGAAGTGCTTGTGCTCATTCGCGGCCATGCGCGAAAGCGCGCTCATGGGCTCGCCCTGGCTTCCGGTAGTGATCATCACGATCTGGTCGTCCGGAAGTGTCTTGAGCGCGTCTATCTTGTGCCACGTGTCAGGCGGGATATTGAGGTAGCCAAGGTCAAGAGCGATCTGGGCGTTCGCAATCATGCTCTTGCCGTTTAGGATCACCTTCCTTTTGTGCATCACGGCAACGTCGATGATCTGTTGTACGCGGTGAATGTTCGAGGCGAAGGTCGCGACCACGATCCTGCCCTTGGCGCGGCCGAAGATGTCCTCGAGTCCGCGCCGTACTTCTTTCTCCGAAAAAGTGTAGCCACCCTTCCCTGCATTCGTACTGTCCGATAGGAGCACGAGGGTGCCCTTGTCACCATACTCCGCGAAGGTGCGCAGGTCCATGACCTCGCCATCAACAGGCGTGGGGTCGATCTTGAAATCACCGGTGTGCACTACACGGCCTACGGGCGTGGTGATGCCGAGGCCCACGCCGTCCACGATGCTGTGGGTCACGCGAATGAACTCAACTCTGAAGCAGCCGAGCTCCGCTGTTTCCCGGGGCCGAACCGGGATGAACTTCGCCTCGCTGTCCAGGTCGTGCTCTTTGAGCTTTTCTCTCACAAACCCGAGCGTGAGCCGTGTGCCGTAAATGGGGACATTAATCTCCCTGAGAAGGAACGGGAGCGCGCCTATATGGTCCTCATGAGCGTGCGTGAGCACAATACCGCGGATGCGGTCCTTGTTGTCAAGGAGGTAGGAAAAATCGGGTATCACGATGTCCACTCCGAGCATCTCGGCATCGGGGAACATGAGGCCTGCGTCGACGACAATGATGTCGTCGCCGCATTCGAGCACGGTCATGTTCAAACCTATTTCGCCGACGCCACCAAGGGGGATAATGGAAAGCGTGAGGCTGTTTGTGGCCAGAGGAGGCGTAGAAACGGATGGATCTGACACCGGTGCCGGTTCTCCTTGTTTCGTATGGAATGTTTTCGTAACCGGATACAAGGATACCGTATTTTTACTATCAGTTCAAGGTGAAATTGTCGCGCAGATTTTCGCGGACCGGTTTAACCGCCGTTATTTCAGAAGAAGCTTAACAGAAAAAATCCTTTTATGCGCGGAGCCTCATCTTACTTAACCGCGCCCAACGGCTCTCCAACTACTTCCGAATTCGTTAGTATTTGACATCCTCCCCGGCTGAAGGGCAGGATCCCCGAATCAGGCTCTATCACTGCTATGAACCGCTGCTGATTTCGTTCGCAGATGCTGCAGGGAGGTGTGCGATGTTCGTGGTTTATGGGCTGATGCAGCCGGCCCGCTGTGTCGAGCAGCAGGGCACACAAGAGAAACCGCGAAAGCAACGACCAGACCTGTCCGCTTGACCCGCCTCCTGGCAATGCGCCAGGGGGGAATGCGCGGACATTAGCTCAATTGACCAAAATACTGATTGCAGTAAGAACAATAGTCAGGTGCTTATCATTGGGATAGGGGCTGGTTGAATTGGTGGTCCCAACGGGAATCGAACCCGTGTCTCCGGCGTGAGAGGCCAGCGTCCTAGGCCGCTAGACGATGGGACCGTTTTGAAGCGGAGAGACGTGATCAGTAATCAGTTATCAGTAAAACGAGACATCATGTTGCTTTAATTGTTCTTTTGCTGAGAACTGCTTACTGTTAACGGATTTGGTTGGGGGAGGAGGATTCGAACCCCCGTAAACAGGTTCAGAGCCTGTCGTCCTACCACTGGACGATCCCCCAATGACTTACAGAGTAAGCACTATATACAAAACCGGACGAAGTTGTCAAGGGCAAAAAGCCAAAAATTCCTGAGCATTTCAACAGAGTCCGGGCCGATTATATGCTTGACAATCGTCGCCCTGTTACGGTAATACTTGTGACATCGTACAAGAACGGAGAAAAATGTCCATATGAGTCCTGAACGGGCAAAAAACGTCTATGTCGTGGGCCATACGGCGCCGGATACCGATTCCGTGTGTTCTGCGTTAGCCTACGCATACTTCAAGAACGTCACGGATAAGCGGTACGTATTCACAGCCGTGCGGGCGGGAAAGCTCAATCACGAGACTACCTTTGTGCTGGATAAGTTCGGGGTGCCCGCCTCTGCGGAGATCGACAGCCTCGTGGCCACGGTGAGCGACATAGACCTCAAACGTCCCATTGCCGTCGGCGTCAGGGACTCTATCCAGGCTCTCGCCCGCCTCATGCGCGAGCAAGGTGTGCGTTCTGTTCCGGTGGTGGATGAGTCCAACAGGCTGGCAGGCGTCGTGGGCCTGAAGGACATTGCACGCCATTACATGGACAGCGTGGGCTTTGCGGACCTATCCAAGGCGCCCATCGAGCTCGATATTCTGCTGAAGACGCTCGACGGCCATGTCATCAGCAACACGAAACAGATAACGGTGCTTACCGGCAGGGTATTGATTGCCGCTATGCAGCGCGGGACCATACTGAACCGCGTACGTCCCGGCGATGTCATAGTTGTCGGCGACCAGAATGATGTCCAGCTTGAAATCATCAGAATGGGATGTTCGGCCATCATCGTGACGGATAACGCGCAAATTTCCCAAGAGGTCATCGCAGCGGCTAGGGAAAAGGACGTGCTCCTCCTCTCCTCGCGCCATCCCGCTTTTGCCACTGTCCAACTCATGACCATGTCCGAGCCTGTGTCGTCGATCATGACAACGTCCTGTCCCACCGTTGGGCTCTATACACCGATGGCTGAGGTCCGGTCGAAGATCGTGGAGTCTGATTACCGTTCCGTCGTCGTTGTGGACAGCGATAACAGGCTGATCGGCTTCATCACGCGAACGGACCTTCTCAAGCCAGTGCGCAAAATCGCCATTCTCGTGGACCACAACGAGCTTTCACAGGCCGTCGACGGAATCGAAGAAGCCGAGATACTTGAGATCATTGACCACCACCGCGTGGGTGATATTTCAACTACGGCGCCAATATACGTATACAACGATCCCGTTGGGAGCACGTGCACCGTCGTGGCAGGGATCATGTTCCTATACCAGACACATATTCCCCGGGAGATCGCAGGTATACTTCTCTCCGGCATTTTGTCGGACACCTTGCTTTTGACACTTTCGACGACAACGGAACGGGACCGCGTCGCAGCCCATCGTTTGGCCGAGATTGCCGGCATCGAGATACAATCCTATGCAAAGGAACTGCTCCATGAAAGCATCAATCTTGAGAACAAGAGCGCGGCGGATCTGATCGCGGCAGACTTCAAAGAATTCCTCATCGGAGGCAAGAAACTGGGTGTAAGCCAGATGATGTCATTGGACTGTGCAGAAATCGACGCGCGCGAGCGGGAGCTGGTTGCCGAACTCGAACGCTTACATTCAAAAAACAACTATGATCTCACCGTGCTGCTGGTGTTAAATCCCCTCGGCAAGGGGCAGGAGCGAATACTGCTGAAGGGCGAGACCTGGATCGTAGAGAAGGCTTTCAACGTTAAGGTAGAGAATGATGCCTGTACCGTACCGCGGGTCATGTCGAGGAAAAAGGATTTCATCCCTGCAATCGGACAAGTGTTGAGCATAGGCTAACCGGGGCGACAGTATCGAGCCCAGTTCAAACGACACCTCCCCAAACTCGGACGCTCTACCTCCCGCTCGCAACAATGCGGCAATGGGTTTAGAGCATATTCGACATCAGCTCTCTCTGACCATAGTAGAGCGTCGGAGACTCTGGGGATATCCTTGTCGAGGCTCAGGAAAAACTGAAGACTTTGTTTCCAAAAAACTTGAACAGATTAAATAGTCCGTCCAAAACGAGCAACTTCAGTCCTGTGACGCTTATTAATATATATTAAGTATTTGATTATTAAAAATTATTTAAGTAATGCATCGCGGCTATGAATTTTCTACATATTATTCATGATCATCAAGGGTTTATGATTATCTACAATTATTTTTGTTTTTCCTTATTTTATTATATTGTAAATAAAAAGTATTATAAATATATTTTTATGGTATAATGAAACTAAATTTAGATCACCATTATTATAAATAAACTGTATTTCAAGAATCAGCTAGGTTTAAAGACGACCCGGTGCTGAAACCGTTGCATAACAGATAGCTGTTACATGGCGAATCCCAAAATAGAAATTGATATTAGTTTTTAAATCATTTTTATGATTAACGTGCTTAATCATATACAGTGTGCTGTAAATAATATCAATAAAAACGGGTGTTTGTTAAGGAAATACCCGTAAAATACCCGGGGGAGGGTATAGATACGGGTTTAATAATGTAATATAGTTATTGTTGTGTGTCAGAGTATTAGATTATTCATATCAGTAAAAAAAGTGACACACCTTTTCAAGGTGATAACTTGTTATATTATTTCAATAAGTTATAAATTTTTGGCCTTATTCTGGGTCCTTTTCCCTGTAATTACTGCTTACTCCACAAAAAACAACTACCGTATCGAATGAGACTAATTGTGCATCGCATCGGCTCTACGTTTAATTATTTAATGGGTAAAATTGCATGACATGGAGATCGTATTTTTATCAGAGAGTTCTCATAGTAGCTGAGGGATATCCAAGAACCAACCGGATATCGAAGTCATCTTGAAATTATACAGCTCCTCATAATACTGTGATGTCAAGCATATTTGACAGGATATTTTCCAAATGAAAGAAATATCTTTTTCTGCTGACAAAAAGTTATGCATATGCGCATGGGAAAAAGAAGTTGCAGAGTTTACCGGACAGTCCTCTACGCATATCATCGGGAAGAAATATTACGAAATATTTCCCAGAATATTTACTGACAATAAGGATGCCCTTTCGGAGTCCATTAAGAATGGCAAAACGCTATCGCTGAAAGGATATTCTTTTAATTGCCTCTTCGGCCGCATTACAGCAGACATAAGAATCAAGCCCATTAAGTCCCTTAATCACAAAGTTGACTCTGTAAAAGTTATCATAGCGCCCCATTCGACATGCGCAGTAGCCAAGAAGCTGCATCAATCACAGAGACTTATCGATATCGGCAAAATAGCATCCACGCTCGCCCATGGAGTGCGAAATCCGTTAAATGCCATAAAGGGGGCCGTTGTCTACCTCAGAGAGAAGTATGATTACGAAGAACCGCTTGTTGAATTCACGAAGATAATGGAAGAAGAAATTTCACGTCTTGAGAATTTCATCTCAAGATTTCTCAGTTCATCCGTGTCGGAGACAGAAGTAAGAGAAACGGACATCAATTCATTACTCAAAAAGATCGAGATCTTGACCTCGCTGCAGATATACACGCGGAATGTTCAGTCGCTCTACGAATTGGGGAGTATTCCTCCAATAACGATCAATTCATTTCACCTGGAACAGGCCATTCTTAACGTGATCAACAATGCGCTAGATGCCATGAACGCCGGTGGACAGCTAAAAATCAGAACGTTCACCGAGGAACGGTCGGGCAGGATTTTTGTTGTGATTTCCATTTCCGATACCGGTACCGGAATAAGCGACAGAAGAATTGCTGACATCTCTTCTGAGAACGGAGAAAACGGGAGAGGCTTTGGTCTCTTCATTACCTATGAGATTCTCAAACACTATGGCGGTCACCTGGAGATTGACAGCAAGAAGAACATGGGAACAACCATAAAGTTATTCATTCCATCGCAGCATACTGCATGAGGGAATTATTATGATGGACAGCAAAAAAGTACTTATTGTTGACGATGAACCCAATGCCATCAGAGTGCTCTCGGTCATATTGAAGGAAGAGGGATATCATGTCCTTGAATCAATGAATGTCGACAGCGCTGTAGGCATCATCCATAATGAGGATGTGGATGCCATCATCACCGATCTGAAAATGCCAGACAAGGACGGCTTTGAGCTTTTTAAATACGTTTCCGAACATCATCCCGACATGCCAGTCATGTTTCTTACCGCATATGGTACCGTTGAATCTGCGGTGAATGCCATGACCAGCGGCGCATTCTATTATTTTATCAAGCCACCTGACTACCCGAGGCTGAAGAACGTTCTCGCACAAGCCATAGAAAAGCACTCCGCAAAAAAACAGTTCGAGTACCTGAAAAAGAGCGTCTTTCAGGAAAACAACCTGCATCCTCTTATCGGCAAAGCGCCATCAATGACCAGGATTGTTCAAACCGTTGAAACGGTCAAGGACTCGGAAAGCAGTATCCTGATCCAGGGAGAAACAGGTACGGGCAAGGAGGTAATAGCGCGCAATATCCATTACACCGGGAAACGATATAATAAGCCTTTTGTCGCTGTCAACTGCGCCGCCATACCTCGGGAACTCATCGAATCAGAACTCTTCGGATATGAAAAAGGGGCTTTTACGGGCGCTGCAGGAAACAGGGCGGGAAAATTTGAGGAGGCAGCAGAAGGTACCATCTTCCTCGATGAAATCGGAGAAGTCGAGCTCTCAGTTCAGGCGAAACTGTTACGAGTATTGCAGGAACGAGAGATTGAAAGACTCGGAACGAACAAAAGATGCAAGGTCAATTTCCGGCTTATCTCATCAACAAACCGGGATCTCAGGAAGGAAGTAGAAGAAGGCAGGTTCAGAGAAGACCTTTTTTATCGAATAAATGTTGTGCGGATAGACGTTCCTCCCCTTCGCGAACGAAGACATGACATCCCGTTGCTCGTATCGCAATTTATAAACAACTTTTCTTTGCGCGAGAACAGGCTGTTCTCCCTTTCCGATGAGGTCATGGATAGTTTCATGCAATATGATTGGCCAGGAAACGTAAGACAACTAAAAAACGTCATTGAGCGGGCTGTCGTTCTCGCACAAGGCGAGCGGGTCACAATAAAGGAGCTTCCCGAGGAAGTCCTGTCCCACCATCAGAAAACAAAATCCGTTGGCACCGTAAAACCGCTCAAGGTACTGGAACTCCAAGCCATTAATGATGCGCTTCTTGTGTGCAATGGGAACAAATCAAAGGCGGCAAAAAAGCTCGGGATATCAAGAAAGACGTTTTATAAAAGACTTAGGGAATTTTAGCATTTCTGTCGGAGCAAAAACATGGTAATATGTCACTGACAGAACTACGATTTAAACCGTAATCCGTGAATGCTATACGAAACCACTTCTCATGAATAAAGCTGATATTTTTAGAGCAAAATTTGATATCCTTCAAGAACTTTCAAATGCAATTGTCATCACCGATGACATCAATGCAATTGCAAATCTGCTGCTCGACTTGGCCCTAAATTACGCGTATGCCGAAAAAGGGTCCCTCATGTTGTTAACGGAGCGGGATGAGCTCCATATCCTAGCCGCGAAGGGACTTGATCCGCAGTTGATCAGGAGCTACAAGGTAAAAATTGGCGAAGGGATTGTGGGCCTAGTGGCCAAAAACCGTAATCCCGTACTGGTGGAGGACATTGCAAAAGACAGCGACTTCAAAAAGTTCCAGCGTGATCACTACAAAACTGCATCATTTATTTCTTGCCCCATTATCAGTAAAAATAAATTACTCGGCATGCTCAACATCAACGATAAAAAGGACGGCACGCCATTTAGTGTCGACGAATTTGAGCTGGTAAAGGCCCTTGCAAATCATGCAGCTATCGCTCTTGAGAACGCCTTCCTCATGACCCAGTTGAAATCGAAGGCAGAAGAGCTCGAGGATATCAACAAGAAGCTTGTTGAAACAGATATTTTAAAAACCGAATTTCTTACCCGCATTTCACATGAACTTCGCACTCCCCTGAATTCTGTGAAAGGTGCAATATATTTTTTACAACAAGCTGGAGATATAGCGACAGAAGAGCGGCAGGAATTTCAAGGTATCGTGTCAACGGAGACGGACAATCTCATCTCGATTGTGGAGAACCTTCTGAGCTTTCTCAGACTTGAAGATGAAACGAGAATCATTAAGAAAACCGCACTCAACATCAGGGATATTTTCAAGGAGCTCCTGGATTCCAAGTCGCTGAAGGCCATCCTGTCACGAAGGGGAATTAATCTTACCCTTGATACACAAAACAATATCCTGGATATTATCGGAGACAAGATTAAGGTCATTCAGCTCTTTACCAATTTACTAGACGGGCTCAGCTATCACCTCGAGCGAGGTGACTCCATACAGGTCGTTGCGACCGAGACGGGATGCGTGAACATCAACATTTTATTATCGCGTGCGCTCCCGGAGGATGTGATCCCTATTCTTCATGACAGACGGTACATTTTCCAGGTGGAGCATCCGGAGGACCGGCTGAAGCTATACCTTGCCAAAAATATTGCAGAAACACATCGCTGGAATCTCTTGGCACAAAACGCTGCAAACAGTTGTCGCATAACCCTGAGGATCCCAAAGAGAGCCAAGGAAACTATCGATACCTATGTGGACCGAAGCATGGATTCGTTCGTCGAGTTTATTTCAGAACTGCTTGATCTGGACATCTGTTCAATTATGCTCAGCGATGAACTCACCAGCGAGCTGACGGTGAAGAGTGCAATCGGTCTGGATGACGACATCGTCAAAAAGACAAGGATAAAATTCGGCGATAAGATAGCAGGATGGGTTGCGCTCGAAGGAAAGCCGTTATTCGTAGAGGATATCGAAAATGATCCGCGTTTTGCTAAGAAAAGCATATCGCAGTATACCACAAAATCGCTGATGTCGCTCCCCTTGAAGATAGGAGACCGGGTAGTCGGGGTCCTTAACCTGAACAATAAAAAGACCTCTGGACCTTTTACCAAGCGCGACTATTCCTTAGCTTCCATTCTGAGCGAAAAGATAGCGCAGTTCATAGAGCTTCTGTCTTCGGACAATTACCGGGAAGATGATCTGAAAAAATTCATTGCGTCGCTGGACAGCCTCTTCACCGCAGAGAACGCCGACCTTACAAAGAAGGACCTTTTGCCGGAATTAATCGACAAGATCCTTAGAAACTCTCAGCCGCTAAAGAATATAAAAACCATCCGGACATTATCTGAATAGCCTCAGCGATAACTTCAAGCACTATTCAAGGGCTGATCAATTCATGCGCGATGAAGGACACAAAGTAAGGCAACTGGTTGAGCAAATTGCCACTGCGGATTAGGAATAACAAATGGGCCGTAGTACCGCACCATCGTAGCAATGTTTATGTCGCTGAAGACACCATGAGCTGCGTTTCGTTGGTGCGAGGCGTCTTCCGAGTTGGATTATAATCCGCTCATTGTGACCCGCGTTGACGTCGGCCCTGAGCGTAAAGATTTATTCTCTGACGCATTATTTCCCATTGGATTGCAAACCTTCGTCGTGCTCACCCTTCTTTAGGTCGAAAGCAATATGCACGAATCGAAGGAGAAGCCAACCACAGCAATGGCAGCTAATCCAGAATGTTTTGAATTAAGATGATCAGCAACATGGAGCTCCGGATACCGGGAGTCTGGGACGGAGAGTTCAAGATCTCGGTTATCCACCGAATCAAACAGTACGCAAATGAGATCGTCACGTATGTTTCGCCCATATACGTAACGAGAATCAAGCCAATCCTTCCTCGGTAGATGACTCATCGGCAGGAACAGATCTCACCAGAAAATATGCAAGGTCAACTCAAGCCTGACGTCAGCCATTGAGCAGTGACGGAGCCGGCATTTATCCAGCGAAGCGATAAAATTATTTGACATGAGCACGTAGCCAGTAGGATTGAGATTGTCTCCATTCTCGTGGCTATCGGCGTCAAGGCGAGTGGGTCGAATCTCGTTCTGAATATTCAGAGCGGCGATAACGAGTCATAGGAAGGCTGGCGGGAGTTCTTCTGGGTACTTAAAAAAAGCGGGATATGAAATGAGAGTTACGGTTGGGCATCACAGACAGTCTCGCTGTCGTGGAGAAGGTCTTCGAAGGAAATTTTCTGCAATCCAAAGTAAAGCGCTGCCACGTGCATGTGGCTTGATGCGTCTAGACCCATGCATCCCCGAAGATAAAGCAGCAGGTTGCTGACTATCTTCGGTCCATTTACTTCCTCCAGAGAGGAGGCAACGGTGATTTACGAAGAGTTTTATAGAAGTGAAAAAAGGGTAGTCCTTCGGCCACGCTCTCACTCAGTTTATGAATTGACCTCTGACTAACTTCCTCTAATTTCTGAGTGGAGGGAATAGATATCCCTACGGACGACGAAAATTATCGAGAGGCTGGTCAAGGAGCTTAAGCGAAGGACAAAAATATGAATTGTGGCGGGAAGGCTGGTATGGTAAAGACTATTTGCATTGATGTCGCTGAAGAGCGAGTTGAACTTGAGAACAAAGCGTGTGGTAAAGTGCAATCCGCTTCATTGCTTTACGCAATGTGCATAAAATAGTTTAAGGCTTTTCAGACAGCGTGGGCAGATTGTTAAAATGTGATCGTTTCAAACTCGGGCCGGAGAAGAATGAACCTGTTTTTAAGTATTTCTATTTCACCACCCCGCTGCCATTTGTCAAGAATTCGCGTTACTGTTTCACGGGTGAGGCCGATCATATCAGCAATATCCTGATGGATAAGCCTGATCTTCAGGATTGTCCCTTTTTCTGTTTTTTCTCCATAGGTTTCCGAGAGCATGAGGAACAGCATCTTTATTCGCTGAGCTGCGTTATTAAAATTTAATATCTGTATCTTTTTCAGGGATTCACGAATCCGGGAGCAGAAAAGCTGTAGCAGGTTTTCAAGCACTTGACTTTGGCTGAACAAGAGTGAGTAGAAATCTTTTTTTGATATAATGGCTGTAACAGAATCCTTCGTAGCTATTACGGTGGCGGGAGCGGTTTTGCCATCGATCAGCGAGAGTTCACCGAAGAAGTCTCCCGATTGATGCATTGTAATAAGGATTTCTTTCCCCTTGTCGGTCGTGTTGACCACCTTTGCCTCTCCCTTAAGGATCATGTACATATATTCGCTGGTATGCTCTTCATGGAGTATTATTTCGTTTTTTTTGAAGCGCTTAAAGACTATCTTCTCTCGAACCTGATGCAAATCATCAGATGTCAGAGAAGAAAAAAGTGCGATTTCTTTTAAAGATTCTATTGTGATGTCTTCTTTCACTCCGCTCCTTACTTTCCTTTTTTGATTGGTTTCAGTTACAGCTCGCCTCATCCCAACTGGCATTCGTGATTGATGCCGTATTACATTAGATTATACCGTGATTTCCTTCTTGTTTAGATATTAAGTTAAATATTTTTAATGTTATTCATAGAGCGCATTGTCTTTGTTTTTTTTTCTTATAAAAGTCAAAAATTAGATAGTACGCTGAGAAAAGGCATAGGATTAACCATTTCTGGTAAAGTTAGGTTTGCCGATCAAACTTTATATCGGAAAGGATAATCCAATGCTTCTACATACTATCACAGAGCTGCTTGCAATTCCAAACTATCATGTGAGACATATGATTGTCAATAATGATAATCGCCTAAGCCTGCTGGTAGTGGAGGAGATCGTAAGAACGAGGGTTGCGTAGTTCATTCAGGACATTCTGGAGGATGGTGCCGATTTATTAAGCCGGTGGAAATCATAACGCGGCCAAGCATCTGATGGGTTTAATGGTTACCGGAACGGACACGAAAACTCGCCCTTATGAGTGGTACCATCACAGTCCATCGGCCGTAGGTGCGGGGTATTGAAGAGAGGTATGTCAATGTAGTGTTTCTATTTTTCAGGCGACGGGCAAAAGATGTGGGCAGCATTTTTCCGGAGTAATGCCTGCACGGTCTTGCCAAAGTTGGACTAGACATCGCCCTTCGGGGCATACTGGGCTACGGCGCTTCTATGTCGGCGGCCTCGATTGCCCGGCCAAAGGCCAAATGGCAGGCTGAATATGAGGAGTGGAAGAAGCTGCACCGTTCGTCCTTGCAGGTTGTTTCCAAATAGGCTGACGGAGTGTATATGCAAGCAGAACTGGAAAAGGACAAGGAGGCGCTTTTGGTGATCATCGCAGCGCATACTAGCGGTCAGAAGGTCATTATAGCCTGGACTTCCTTTTTTTGCTCATGACAAGATCCCTTCCCCCGTCGGGACCAAAGATCCTGTCCGAAATTCTATCAGAAGTTGTCTAAACAGAGGGGTTCAGTTCATCGATGAAACAATTGAAAAAATCATCAATTACGAAACACTGAAGTGTACTCCCCCGTTCCGGCTGGGGAACCGCGGATCAATGAACTTTTAAAGTCGATGGTGACATCGGTATTTTACCTGGAGTGAGCAGATAAGCAGCGCTTCTTTCTTGTTTATTGTTAGTTACCCACAGGTAATATGGGCCAGCACCCAGTCCCTTCAGATTAGCTTTAATTTGTATGCTGCCATCGCTGAGATAGAGAGGCTGCTGATAAACTTTCGTTGCTGTCAAATAATTAGGGTTATTTCCAATTTCAATTATGGATGAGCAATAAATCCTTGTTGATTTCGAGAGCGCAAAATTATCCACATAGTTGTCAACAACAAAATTGGAGTCAGTCCCGTTGAGATTGATAATTCCAAATTCATACCAATCCATTTCAATTGCAGGTGAATTTTGAGTGGTGTAGGTTGTTCCCTGCACTCCGTCTATCCAAGGGGTCAGTTGAACTAGTCCATTAACAACTTGCATCTCCAGCTCCAGGCAGTACCATCTGCCACGCTCAAGCGTTCCACTAGGAATGCTAATAACATTTCCCCCATAAGAGTCTCCATAATCAAATACGGTAGGGAGTGATGGACCACTCGCATCTGGCTGCATAACCAGATAACTTCCACTACCACTAGATCCTCCAGCAGGAGGACTTGCTAGAGTCCACCAATGTTTGAACCATCCATTAGGCCATCCCGTCCCGTCATAACGGGTGTAACCCCGGACATAAACAGTGGTGAGATTTTGCGGACCGTAATAAATATCTGCGCTCGCATGAGGATTATGGTTTATGGTGTCAGTATGCTGGCCGTCTATATGAAAGTGCGCGGATTGGTTCCCTGATAATTTTACTGATGAACTGTATCCGACGCTAACGCAGTGGCAGTCTACGCCATTTTGATCCACACCATCTGAGGTAAATTCATATCCATCTGATGTAAAGCTGGAACCTTCAAAGCCATACGCTGGCCCGGATTGAAGATTGACGCCACCAGTAGTATCCCAATTCGTCTTGTCCTCATCCATCATTGTTGTCCCGGTGATAGTGAGTGTCTGGCCTGTCTGTATGGCACCGGATACATTGGAGATGGTTGGCGTGGTGGCAGAGACTATAGTAGGTAAGTAAAAAAATTGGGCTAAATAAAACAGTAGTAGAACGCCTGACCCGTAAAGCAGCTTTTTCATAAAAACCTCCTTAATACCGCGACTCAATGTTACCTTATTAAACTTTTTGACAGGACGCATTTTAGTATATCATCGCCTCTACTTTGCTTTGAGATTTAATGGAGCTGAAGGAGCGATGATACCCTGTATTGACCTAGAAGTTGCGACCACTAAATCATCAATCCAAAGATATTGATCCACCGGAGAACCGTCACCAATATATGGAGAAAGCGCAAATTGGTTGAACTGCATCGTCGGATGCTGGTTTGTACGGTATATAATATTATTGAAATCCACTAATTTTGTACCATCAACCCACATCTGCATAATTCCGTCATTCTGTCCTTTACCGCCGGATATGCTGTTCATCTTGTAATAAACTTCTATAAAGTGCCAGGCGTTGGTAGTAAGAGATAGGGCCGGGGTGGTCATTCTGCCGTTTAAATAAACTCCACCTCCACCATCATAGCAGTCTTGAAGATCCCAACGGGCAGGATCATCGCATATCCCGTTACATCCATTGACAGCCCTAATTTCCGTCGTATTGCAGAGATTGACGCCTATTTTAGTGTTATCTATATTGGATGCATCCTGAAGCCCCATTCTCGGATGTACTCCACTCAGCTCGTTATAAGCTGTAGTATAGGTACCATAGAACCCGTCATAGTCTCCATTTAAGTTGGTCATTAAAAATATCATATGTGGATGATAAGACAAGTTTGAGCCGACCCAATTAGAAGAAAGTTTAAGCCAATAACTTATGTAGATACTATCAGTCGCAGTGAATTTCATTCTCCTCGGATCACCACCAGCGCAATTAGTACCGCCGGAAAGAAAGTGGCATTCATAAGCATGTGTACCTGTTTTGTATTGTAAAGTGGTTATTGCTCCACCGGTTCCATCATACCAACCTCTCGATGAAAAATTAGTATCTTCGAAATGTTCTTCAAAGAGGATAGCGGCAAAACTTACAGATGGCAATAGAAGGAGAAAGAGTAGCATCAATAACGCATTTCTTTTAAGTATCATAGGATCTCTCCATTGTAAAAATCTGCAGCTGTTACGGTTTGTCTTATGATGGACACTTATATAATGCAATGAAATGTCAGATTGTTTTGCTGACTTCATTGGAAAATGTGCTTTCATAGCCAGACGCATCATAAGCGGTAACAGCGAAATAATAGGTGCCGGTAGATAAGTTATTTATTGTGTAACTAGTACTATTACCGATATCCAAACTCGTAATATAATTCCCTGATGACGGCCCATAGTATATTTTGTAACCCGCCAAGTCGGTTAACGGTGATCCATCGGTATTTGTGGTCGGGGCAGTCCATGACAACGTTGCTACTCCCGTACCACTCCCGCTCCCACTCCCGCCACCTCCTGCACATCCTGTCAGGATAAGAACGATCAGGCCTATTAAAAGAAACGGAAATATATTCTTATTTATCATGTGGTGATCCTCCTCACTTCTTAACAGTATGCGCCAGAGTGAAACTCTCTTGCCAATCGGCGAACATTGCATCCTAAAATTCGTTAGTCACATCGCTCCGTGTCGCAGGATTGCCAGTGGTTTGCTCTGAGCACAAAAAAAATAACAATCATGAATATTTCATTATACCTGACAAAAAAAATTGATCTACCGTAGCAACACATTATTATAAAGTATTAACTTAAAATACTCTATAAGAAGTCCAATTAAATTTCCATCATCGTCAGAGGCATATACATAGATATCAATGCCTTTATTTACAAGGTATTTTGAGAAACTCTCGTATGCCCTCTTCGTATGATATGGTGATGTAACAAGTATTAAGGTTCTATAGCCCTTATTTAGTACCACTTGCGAAACATATCTCGCCTCTTTCAAGGTGCCGAAGAAGCCATGCTTAATTGTCAGGATTTCAATATTTTTTGTCGAAACTCCAAGTTCCGCTAACTTACGAATCTCCCACTCATCATTTGTTAAATTTCTCCCGAGCGAAGGGTCGTATTCTGTGATCCCACCCACGCTCAATGTCATAATTTTATTGGCCGCGTGATGCTGATAAAGGTCAGCTGCCATTTTAAACCTATACTCTAAACTATTTTGATCACCTCCCAAAATATATATAACATTTTTTGATACTGCCTGATAATCAGTGACATAATTTGGCAGATAATTACTTAGCACCAGTTTTTCATTCAAATGCGCTTTTAAAAATATCGTTAATGTCTTACGACCTGGAAAGGAATCAAATGTTATGAAGGTGCATAAACCTATGATAGGAATAACTACAGAGAGTATTAAAATCAATAGTATATTTCTATTTTTGGCTCTTTCTTTGATAAAGATCATCATATGCGTCAGCTCAAAAATCTCGGGAAAACACAGTCGAAAATATTCACTCTAGATTCCCCGAATTCAACTTCCAAGAGCGATATTAAAAAATGCAATCTCAATCGGTGTTTTAAACTCCGGACACTTTCTTGGCTGATTGTTGACTAAGAATTCAATCAATGCGGCTGTTTTTCATTAATTATTTGAATATTGCACCTGTTTATTGAGTTTATGCAATTTAGCTTGAAATTGCAGGAAACATCGGCATCTATTGCATCAACGATTTAAACAAATTTTCGTATTGCCTGACACAGCCGTTTAGAGAATACTGGCTTTCTACTAAATATCTGGATTCTTTGCCCATTTTATTTCTGAGTGATTCATCCCCAAGTAAAGCCAGAAGCGCACGCTTCATTTCGTCCACATCATTAACATTCACCAATATCCCATTCCGATTTTGAACAATTACTTCTTTTATCCCGTTTACATCAGTTCCAACTAGAGGAAGCCCTGCAGCCATGGCTTCAATTAAACTTATCGGCAAGCCTTCGCTAAAAGACGTCAAACAGAAGATATCCATAATGCTTAAAAGATCCGGCACATCCGATCTGTATCCCAAAATCGTCACCTTGTCATCCAATCCGTTTTCTTCGATAAAGCTTCGTATTTCCGTTTCCGAACCTTCGGGATCACTTTTATGTCCTTGACCAACCAACAATAACCGCACATTTTCATACTCTTTAATAAGTCCATTAAATGCCTTCAGCAAATACATGTGGTTTTTTATTTTCTTAAAGTTGGCAACCATCCCAATGACTTTTTCGCCTTCTCTCAGGCCAAGGCTCGCGAGCATCTTTGCTTTGTCATGTGCACGTGAAAAACGGCTGATATCGACACCGTTCTCTATTACCAATGTCTTCGCGTCGTTTGTTTTGAAAGCCGATTGAATTTGTAATGAAACTGCAGGGGTGACTCCTACAGAAGCGTCAACCCATTTGAGCAGGTAACTCCCCATGATCTTCCATCTTTCGGTCATCGCATCGATTTCCCACGCCGAATGCTCTGTATAAATAAGCCTTCTTCTGTTCGCTATTTTGCAGCCGTAGAAAGCATAAACAAGCGACATGAAATGATGGGCGTTGACCACATGGATGTTGTTTTCCTTGACAATGTCGCTCAGCCTTTTCATTGCTGAAAAATCAATTCTCTTTTTCTTTGGAACATGAAAGAGGGGCACGTGAAGATCCGCGAACTCCCTAAAAGGAGCATCTCCAAAAAACCAGGCAACAGAGGGATTAAAGACCGATCTATCTATAGAATGCACCAAGGTGTGGACAAGTCGTTCCGACCCTCCCATTTCCGTCTGCAAAATCACGAAAAGGACATTAATTATATTTGACGGCCCAGTCATGGTAAAGTAATGTCGATATAGCTGAAATAAAGTTATCCTATTCTTATTACTACGAACTAGCCTTTCTTTCCGTTCTGATCCACTTTTTTGTTCCAAAGCCTAACATAGAAAACAGATCAATTCCCAATTTCCACGTCAGAAAAATGGGAGCAACGAAAAGTGATAGGAGCTTCATGATTTTATTCTTCGTATAAAGAATTCCGGCAACGAAGATGACCAGTTGAAGAACAAATAGACTGATGTACCAGAATACGAAAGAATTATTTCCTGACGCAATAAGTACAACAATTGATGCAATAAGGCCAATCAGTGTAAGATTCATGCCGAGAGAAGGGTTTGGAAAAAGCAAAGGCAGAGAGCCATCAATTTTTATAATGTTGCCCTCTCGAAGACCCTGAAAGAAGAGACGGAAGCCGTATTTCCTGGCAATTTCAAATCTTCCACTCGACCAGCGCATTCTCTGAGTCGTAGCCTGTTTCAAAGAAGATGACTCCTGGTGATAAACTCTTGCTTTATTGGAAAAAGCAACGGTTCTTCCTGCCTGGATGATTTTTGTGTAAAACTCCCAATCCTCTCCAACAGTAAAAGCATTCCATCCGTATTTTTGAAGAAACTTTCTCGAAAAACACATTCCATTGCCCATCAGGTATGAGGAAAGACCAAGCTTCATTTTTGCCGGATGGAATATCTCGTTGCTTATCGTCCGCGAGACGTCTAAAAGACGGGTGAACCAACTATCTTCTGAATTTGAAACTCCATTATAGCACTGGATTGCATCGATTCCTTTTTTTATCGGCTCATTCAGATGCATGAGGGCATCGCAATTGATCATGCTATCGGCGTCGACAACAAAAACTGCATCAAAGTTTTCAAGGGAAATGGATTCGAGTGCATATTTGATTGCGTATCCCTTTCCGACATGTTCTGCGTCCACTCTCTCCATGACCAAAGCACCATTTCGAGAAGCAATGAATGCGGTCTGATCGACGCAGTTGTCAGCGACAACTATTGTCTTGTGCAATTCTCTTGGATAACGTTGCTCTCGAATACTGATAAGATTGCGTTCAAGGAGCAACTCTTCGTTGTGGGCCGGAATAATGATAGCGAATCTCGTACTGGGGGCATGAAATGACGGCTTTGGGTCTCTGAGAACGAAATGTGCAAAAAAAAGAATTGCGTTATACAGAACGTAAGAACTGAGGTATAGGGCCCAAACGAATAATATGCATTTAAGTACAATCACCTAATTGATCTCCTACGACCATGTCCGATCGCATCCAAATACTCAGACTCAATCTTGTAAAGCCAGTTTCTGATTCCATACTTAGATTCGACCGTTTTCCGTGCCTCAAGTCCGATGCTCTTTCTGAAATCCTTATTGATATAGAGTCTATAAATAGCCTCTTTAATTTTCTCAGGCTGCCGTGGTGGAACAAGCACGCCATTCTTCTCTGAGTCGATAATCTGGGGTATGCCTCCAACATCTGATGCCACGACAGGAAGACCCCATGACATCGCCTCAAGTAGAGACATTGGAGTTCCCTCCGTAACCGACGGTAAAACGAATGCATCTAATGCCGGCAACCAGTTGTGAACGTCTTTCTGAAATCCGACGAAGAGCACTTGGTGACATAAGTTCTTGCTACTAGCCAATTTCTCAAGCTCATTTCTTTGGGGTCCGTCACCTATGATCAGAACTTTCGTCGGAAGTCCAGCCTGATTTAGCAAAAAGCAGGCTTCGATCAGGTAGCGAAGCCCTTTCTCTTGACTTAACCGACCAGTAAATCCAAGAAGCATCTCGTGTTCTTTTATACTAAAAAGACGGCGTTTTTCGGCCCTGTTTTGAATAGCCGACTCATCAGTGTAACACGATTCTACTGCATTCTGTATCATAGAAATGCAGCTTTGATTGACGCCGTGCTTGACCAGGTCAGTCTTGATACCTTCGGAAACTGCCATAACTCGGTCACACAGTCTCAACGCGAGAAAATCCAGATTATTATAAAGCCTGTATTTCCAGGAATTAAAAATGAATCCATGGCATGTGGATATGCTCGGAAGACGGAAAAGCCTTGCCATAGGTATGCCGACAATATCGGCAAAGTAACCATGCGTGTGTATAAGATCGTAATCATTTTTTTTAAAAAGTGAGTAGACAATCTTGAAGCACCGTGCGATTCTAAAGTAGTCTCTCCCTTCGTTCTTAGCAACGGGAATTTCATCGAAGGCGTACTTTTCTCTTCTTAGTTCGTTGATAAATATGTTATCATCCTTTTCCCATGGACGGGTCAGGAGTAATGGGTGGATATCGAACTTATCGCGATTGACGCTCTTTAAGAAAGTAAGATTGACCCTCTCTGCCCCAGCAAATTCGACAGGTGTCAGAATGTATGCTATTTTGAGCTTTTCCAAGAGTATAACCTTTTGTGAAATATAGGAGAGCTTAAGACACAGTATTTCTTGAGTAAACCTCGTAAAAAAAGGAGCGAGTTCAAACTACAACTTTAAATATCTTATGTGAGAGTGCAATATCTAGCGCAAGCAAGAGACTCTTATGATGACAAACCTGAGATGAATAATGTTCGTCAAGCATTTTGCGAAGAACTCCCTGGTCGAAGAGTCCGCTTTGCTTAATCGATGTGGAGAGCAGATTATCATATAAGAAATTTTTTAGGTTTGATTTCAGTATTTCTTTATGATGAATGAATTCATGCAGGCCAGAAATATGCATGAGGTTGAGTATTCTCCCGGGGAAGCCGGAGGTTAATCCACGGGAATAGGTGAGGGCATCTAAAAAGGCAAGAAAGCCTTGGAAGATTCCCGTCGCCGACACCCCTCCACGTGCACGCCATCCCCAATTGATCGGACAAGATGCAACGTATCCTCCTGTTTCTTTGATCATCTTGACTTGAAATGAGAGAGATGCGGATTCTCCTAAAAACCGATGTTTAAGATCGCGGATTCGCATCATTAAGAGTGACAGATCTTTTTCTGTACCGTCTTGAGATGGCATGCGTTGGGTTATCTCAATCAACCGGCGGTTTGCGTACGGACTCTGCTGAATGAGGAAGGAATTCCCGATAGAGTAATTGCCTACCGAGGAGAAAGGAACCTCCTGCTGTATTAGAAATTTATAGTCAAGAGACCCATCCGGGGATAGTCCGTTAATATACCAATGTTCTTCGTCCCCGGAAGACCTACTTCCGGTCAAATGTTCTAACCTCAGGAACGAGGGTTCAGAATTTCTCATTGAAATGCGCTCAGTGCCTCTTCTGCCAATCTGATTGCCGAGATTCCCGGATAAACGAGCAGCTGCAGTATATGCCGTATTCGTGTAGAAGTAGACTTCGTGTGCCTGCTCAAGACTTGACAGGCCACCTGATAGACGGGAGGCTTCAAGAAGGTAAGTGGGCAGGTTCTTATAGAAGCTCTCATCGAGGACGATGACCCGGTGGCTAAACTCATAGGCCTTAGAAAGACTTCGTGCAGTTCGCGCATCGAGGGATAGCGAAGCGCCACTCATGGTGAAGGCAGGCAATCGTACCCCGTTCATGACAAGGGCTGCGAGTATTGTCCGAGTGTCCAGTCCTGCAGTCAATGACAAGAAACTTTGGGATAGATCAATTTGCTGCACAGATTGCTTGAATGCATCCAGTTGCAAATCTGTGTAAGAATCCCAATCCGGCAAAGGGTCCCTCTCCGGGAAGGTCCATGCCCGCTTGACCGCAACCCTGCCTTCTGCGTCAGCCGTTATCTTCGACCCTCCAGGAACGAGAGAAACGTCTTTGAAGAGCGTCCTATGGTTGATAGGATAACCGACGTTACAAAAATCATGGAGTCCTGCCGGATCAAAGTGCAACGCGTGCCCCGGAATCTTGAGGAAAAGGTGAATATTGGACGCCAACGCAATATAGCCTGTACCGCTATAGAGGAAGAGCGGAGGAAGTGCAACGATGCTGCTCAATGCAAGAAGGAATTTTTTTTTAAGGTTGCATTCGATGAAAGCCCCATTCGACATGCACTCCTGTCCGTGTGAGTTCTTCCACTCAGCATCGTCACCTAGGATAATCTGTATAGTCTCTGGTGTTGTTCTTAGACCAAGGGGGGGAATATGATTCTTCCTTAGACTAAATGCTATCTCAAACATTCTATCATCAGTGGAATAATGATATGTTGTGAGTTCCTTTTCAAGCTCAATGCCCTCCATTAGATTGCCGGAGGCTGCCATATCAGTTCTAATGATCGCAAGAAACGAATGAACTTTCAAGATATTTGACAACATTGTTGCCTGCATTAACTCTCCCTGTTACTCGAATAGACACTAAAAGAGCATTTGGTAAGGTCGGGAATAAATAACTCTTTTGTAGCTGCGAACTCTTCACACAACATAAATCTCTGCCGATCCAAAGCAGCTCGAATGAGCTTACCCAAGAATCTCTATCTGACCTAATGATCAGCCAAAGACATATCACAATATTAACGCAGAACTTATTCCCAGATACCAGTCAAAGAGTCGTGAGGTGAAGGGCTCAATGAATGATCGCGGATACTTCGCATAACTCCATCAATTACCCAGGATAAAAAAGGGATAGGATCTTTGAGACTGAAATCATCGTAGGTGACTCTTTTTGCGTATGGAGTTAGAAATTTTTTGATAAAGGCCAGACGTTCTTTTGAACTTCGCAGAAGTGGGAAAAAGGTCATTAAATCGCCGCCAAGCCATCGAGTCATAACGCCAATCTTGAAGTCGCGGACCTGTTCGACATCCCCTTCAACTGCCATTTTAAATACTAAGTATGGAAAGTCCACACCACAGGCTATCCCCTGGACAAGGGAGCCCCAGAAGCGGGGGTTGATGTCTATGAGATAGGCAATGCCGGTCCTGCCGTCGACAACGAAATCTGCCTGACAAACACCATGCCACTTGAACTCCTCAAGCAGTCTTTGAAAGTTTGTCTCCGCATCCTTGTTGCTGATGCTGATCCTAAGCGTTGCCTGACCTCCGCTGACAGGATAGTCTCTGAGCTGTTTGTATGCTATCTTGGCCTTGTATTGGCCTTTACAAAAGAGCATGGCGACACACATCGTCTCCCCGATTATTTTCTCTTGAATGAAGAATCGGCTCCAGGGACGGTCAAAATAGAGGGGTTTGCTAAGAAGGGTTTGCAGCTCTTGAGGTGAATCGATCTGCTTGATGGCCCAGGCCCCCCCACCCTGTTTGGGTTTAATGAGAACGGGATACGATAAGCTATGCAAGTCCGTCTTCAGATTTCGAACATCCTCTATGGTAACTGTTTTAGGAACCGGTATATTCAGAGAGCGGGCAACGGTCTCCCACTTATCCTTGTTATGAGCAATAATGATCTGTTCATAGGCGGGAAGAGCAAGCTTGACATACTGTGATAAGCGGTCCTTGTGCTTTGCTATCAGAAAGGTCTCTTCAAAAACCGGTATCAGGACTTCCACCTTGAGCTTTATAATATTTTTGATAAGACAGTCGATAAAGCCTTGTTGATCTGTAAAGGGTGAAGGATAGAGAAAATGTCCTTTAGAATATCGGGAAGAAAAAGACATCGCACGAGGAATCGAGTCCGCTGAATAGACCGGTATCCCTTTTTGGCCGAGACTTTTAATGATGTTGTAAGCAATCCTGTTCCTTGCGTTCGTAACGATAACGGGTCCGGTTCTCAATGTGGGCCTCATACGATATATTTCATTTTAATGCATGCAACTTCTCAAGGCTTCTGAAGACCTCAGGGGCATCCATTGCGGTCAAGTGCTCGAAGGTTTCCTCTTTTCTGATCAGCCGACTTGTCCCATCGTTGACCATCACTATGGATGGCCTAGGAAAGGCAAAGTTCGTTGAGTACGATGAGAAATAGGCGCCGGCATCCATGACGGCGAGAATATCACCTGGCTGTAGCTCAGGCATGTAACGGTTCTTGAACATCCAGTCAGCCGATGTGCAAACCCTTCCCATAATATTATAGAATGTTGTCAAAGAATCATCCGGCCGATTGGCGACAAATATTTCGTGATATTCGAAATCACAGGGAAACGTGATTGATAATCGACCCGCATCTGTTATGGCGTACTTTGTACCATCTGACTTTGTTTTGATCGATTGGACCCGGGCAAGAAGCATCTCGGATCTGCTAGTTATAAAACGTCCAGGTTCGATAATGAGACTTGGGATCTCAATATCAAGTTTACTACACATTCTCTTCATACTTTTAATTATTTCATCTAAAAAAGACTCTATAGGCTGGCATTCTTCAACGGAAGGTGGCTTCGGCAGAGAACCAATCGTTCTGTACAGCCCATATTCCAAGCCGGACATATTTTTCGTAGTGGGTACGCCAAACCCGCCGCCGATGTCAAGATATGATATGGTTAGGCCCAGTTCATTCTTGATCTCTGCCATAAATTGCATGGCTGCCAATGCGCAGGTCTTATGCTTTGCTGCCGATTTTGCGTTACTTGTGACATTGAAATGAATACATACTAAATCGAGAAAATCCGACATCGACGCGATCTTCCTGCAGGCAGCCACGGCCTCACCGCTCTTCATATCAAGTCCGAATTGAGAACTACTTAATCCAAGTCTTATGCCTACGCGGGCTTTCCTGCCGAGTTTCTTTGCGATCCGGTAAATTCTTTCTATTTCCTCGCCATGGTCTATGTTGATCGATGCTATATCTCTTCTGATGGCCCTGACAAGGCTCTCATCTGTTTTATTTACGCCGTTGTAAACGATCATGCTTCCCGGGACATCGAGCTTTTCCGCCAGCCATAACTCATAAGGAGAGATTACCTCTGCCCCTATTTCGAGGTCGTGAATTTCTCTGAGAATACCCGGAACGCAATTGGTCTTGTACGAATAAAGAATCTTTGACCCGGGCAGGGCATCGGCAAGCGATCCCTGTATCCTGCGCGCATCATTTACAAGCCGCTTTTTATTCACTACAAGGAGTGGAGAACCGTATTGCTCTGCAAGATTTATAGTGTCCAAACTATCAACGGCGATATGGCCTCGATCATTGATCTCCATGTCCCACAGTTTCAGATCATGCAGTCGGTGTTTAATCTGCCATTGCGCCGAATTCCGTATAGCTTGTCTTGATATTTTACTCTTTAAATAATTCTGTAAACTCATAATTATTGCCTGTAATCTTTACTTAGGAAAGACTTTTTGGTAAACCAGATCAGAATCCCCCGTGGCTTGTCACGGGGATGAACGTCATCCCCGACGACGGGGTTTTGAAGGGTACTGGAATGCCCCCTTATCCGCCGAGGTCATCGGCTTAACCGTGGCCCGCACAGCATCTTCACGCTGTGCTAACATGTCCCGCGTTTTGACGCGTGGTTCTTGACTATTAGCATTAGGAATCTGATCGAGTGACTGCAATCTCCCCAGTACGGCCGATAGGGCAAAGAAGAGCGTAAAAAACATCGAATACGCCTGTGTTAGAAAAAAAGCTGCAACACAGTGTCCGATAAATCCCAACTGAATCAAACTTCCCATTGTCTTAATCTCAACAATTTCTTTTGAAGTGTTTTTCAGCCTTTTCACACTTGAAAAAACCTTAAAGCACCGCATAACCAACGCCATGAAGACGATAAAACCAATGAGTCCCGTCTCAACGGCCACCTGAATATAGGAGTTATGCTCTTGCTGCCAGACCGGAGCCAATCCCAGGGATTCTCTCATATATCCTATGGCCATGGGGAAGCAGTCGACTCCGATTCCGGTAACCGGATTGGACAAAGTTAGGTCAAAAGCGCGTTTCCAGATTTGTTCGCGACCTGTCTCAGCACTCACATTATAATCGCCTTCAATGTCGGTAAGAGTGAGAAAGCGATTGATATTGATCTTGTCCCCGATTGTGAAAAATATTAATATCATGGCAGTGACGAAAATTATTTTATGAGACATCCTGATTTTATAAGACTTTGTTAACAGAAGGAATAGTACCACAGCTAGTAGGCTCAAGAGACCACCCCGTGATCCTGAATAGAGGATTACGAGAAGGGAGGCGATTATGCCTATGACGGCAAGAATTCGTTTTAACGTCCCTTC
>Ga0335081_10001496_pt1 | contig 37252 bp, 35 predicted proteins | sample Lox_Sample_35_FD_206713 | JGI IMG/M metagenome (GOLD analysis project Ga0335081, IMG submission 206713) | Soil microbial communities from Loxahatchee National Wildlife Refuge, Florida, United States - Lox_Sample_3.5 | ecosystem: Environmental > Terrestrial > Soil > Wetlands | place: USA...
AAAAGAAAGGCGTCAATATCCGAGAAAGGTTCTTTCAGTTCCGGCTGTGATTAATCAACAGGAGTCCGGGCAAACGGGGATAGGGGCCATAACAGATATTTCTCTAGGCGGTGTAAGACTCTTAATTCCCAAAGATTTCAAGCATCAGCTCCTGATTGATTCGCGGGGTTCAAGATTTGAGATTGTTTTCAGTCTGCCTGCTGAGAACAAACCCATAAGGTTGTCTTGTGAGTCGAACAGAGTGGTTGATGGTGAAGACGGTGTTCAGGTCGGAGCCTGCTTTGTTGACGCTGATTTCAAGAGCTATAAAACACTCCAAACCTACCTGATATAATAACTTGGACATATTAAATAAGTAATTTTTCAGATCAGTACGGCGCCCTTGTATTGTTAACCCGTCAAGGTGACCCATCTCGTGCTGAATAACCCACTCCGGATTACACGCCGAATATATGGGATCCTCTCCCGTGGAATAATCTTTTGATCCATACCCCAATTCGATGTTATTATTCCCATGAAAGTCGGAATCCAGAATTTAATAAACTGGGCTGCCACCTCCCGGGAGAGACGACTGGTGAAGGTCAGACGGTCTTTTAGGACTCGCGTATTTCTATGTGGATTATCTTGTCTCCCTGCTGGATCGCATCTACTACGTCCTGCCCGCTTACCACTTTACCGAATACGGTGTGTCTGCCATTTAGGTGCGGCTGAGGGGAATAGGTGATGAAGAACTGGCTTCCATTCGTGTCTGGCCCGGCATTCGCCATCGAGATAACTCCTGTTTCATGCTTCAAGGGATTTTCCTTCACCTCATCCTCAAATCTGTAACCGGGGCCGCCCCTCCCTGTACCTGTTGGATCTCCTCCCTGGATCATGAAATTTTTGATCACCCGATGAAAGGATACGTTCCCGTAGAAACCCTCTTTCGCGAGGAAGACGAAGTTGTTAACTGTTTTAGGGGCATGTTGCGGATATAGCTCCAATTCAATGAATCCTCTGCTGGTTTCAATGACGGCCTTGTATGCCTTGGCTGGATCAATCTGCATTCCGGGCGGATTCTTCCATTCCAGGTTTTTCATGTTCTGTTGCTCCTATTCGTGGGTATTTTATAGTGACGTGGAGAATTTTCAGTTTACCACAATATTCGGGCATCCACGGCAATACATTTGCTGCTCGTCGCGATAATAGGATTGATGTCAAGCTCCGAGACGTCTGATATTGTACTTGCAAGAAACGAAAGCCTTTCCAAAATTTCGACGAGACCTTTCCAGTCAACTCCTGCCTCACCCCTCAAACCTTTCAATATGGGCGCTATCTTGAGAGATAGCAGCATACTATTGGCCTCTTCTTCATCAACAGGGACAAGGGAGCGACTGATGTCCTTGAAAACCTCTGTATAAATACCGCCAAGGCCGCAGGCAACAACATGACCAAATTCATGGTCTTTCTTCAAACCCAAGAGTAATTCGTGCCCATGGATCTGTTCCTGAACCAGAACGGATTCAACCTTTACATCCGGTTGACGCGTGCCGACATTGTGAACGATTCGGTCAAACGCACGCTGGAGATCCTTCAAATCCCTAATGCCCGTCACAACACCTCCCCACTCCGTCTTGTGGAGGAATGCGGCTCCGGTCAGCTTCAGTACAAGGGGGTAAGTAATAGATGACGCGATTTTTTCCAGTTCCTTGCGACTTCTTGCGATGGCGCTCTTGACGACGGGGATGCCAAAAAGATCCAACAGCATCAATGCCTCATCACCGGCCAGAAGCTTCTCTTTTCGTCCCTTCTCGGCGAGTGGCCACACTCTTTCAAGATCAACGGGAAATGTCCTTTGAAGGGGAATATTGCGTGTCTTGGCCTGATGATATCTGTAACAAAATGCAAGCCCCTGAATCGTTCGTTCTACGCTATTAAAGCAAGTGACATTGGAGACCTTCTCAAGTTCATCGATAAAAGCGTCAGCGTCTATATAAGGCCATATCGCGAGCGGTTTTGCATTGCCTGCGCTCTTCCTTGAACTTTTGACGCTGTCAACCATGTTGAGATCTTGATGGAGCGTAGACTTTGAAACGGGCATGAAGGCCACTACCCCGTCTACTTCATCGGAGCGCAATAACTCCGTGATTGCCGTACCGAACGCCCTAGTATAATTACCGCCAATCATGCCTATAGGCCAGATGTCCACCGGATTACCGACATGAATCCACTCGGGTAAGCCTCTTGACAATTTTTCTCCTAATCCTGCGGGAAGTTTTGCGAGCGTGAGACCATATTCTTCGCAGGCGTCCACCGCCATAATACCGCCCGCGCCGGTCACAGATGCAACACCAATCCGCGGACCCGCCATCTCCTTCATAAGCAGAAGGGCATGTATCGCATCTATCATCTCCATGTTGCTTTTTACCCGGATCGTACCGGCCCGCTTACAGAAGGCATCGAAGATATGGTCTTCCCCGACCATTGACCCTGTGTGAGAGAGCGCCGCCTTGGCCCCCGCCTGGCTGCGACCTGTCTTGAAGACGATGACCGGTTTCTTGAGTGTCACCTGCGACACAAGATTGAGAAGCACCAGGCCGCGTTTGACCCCTTCCATATGAATCATGATAATCTTTGTTTCCGGGTCGTCGGCCAGATAGGAGACGGCGTCCACGACATCGATGTCACAACCGTTGCCTATATCGATTGCCTTGCCCCACTGCTTATATGCCATGTCCTGCGCTGCAACCTGTATGACTCCCGTTTGGGCAATCAGCGAAACCGGTGAAAATATCTCGGGACGGACAACATCAATGAAGGAGCTGGTAAATTTCTTGAAATTATTTACAACACCCATTGTATTGGGGCCTATGATGCGTACGCCGTTTGTCTTCGCTCTTCTTACAATCTCCTCCTGCATTTCCTTCCCTTTTTGGTCGGCGTCGGCAAAGCCCTGGGTAATGATGATTACCCTCGTGACGCCTGCCGCGACACACTGATCCAGCATCGTGATCACCCGGTCTCTCGAGACAGATATCACCGCCAGATCGATCGCTTCCGGAATATCGTTTATGGAAGGATAAACCTTGAGACCGCAGATTTCTTTTGCGTTTGGATTGACGGGGAAGATCTTGCCTTCGTAGCCGTAACGAAGCAGCACTTCTGCATTGTTGAAAGCCCCGACACCGGTATGGCGGGGAACGCCGATGAGTGCAACTGAAGAAGGGTCAAGAAATTTCTGCATAGTGGACTCCCCTTTCTGTTGGTTATCGACTCTGACACGGCCATCATTTGTAAGCCGTGCCCTTTTATCGCGGGCTTATATACTTCTTTTCTCAACTACGCTATAGGAAAATTTGCGGGGTTTGCGAGAAAATATTTTGTCCGACCAGCGCGGCAATTTTTCAGGAGAGTAATATCTCGAAACTGGAATAGTTTTTTCTTAAAACTTAAGCCAGCGCACGATGGCAAATGCTCCTGACATGGATCCCATTGCCTTACCTTTACGCTCGGTTTCCACCGCCTCCTCAGGCGGAATTTCTTTTGGAAAGTGGACAGCCGTTTTGGCCACACCCTCGGCAGATGAAAGGGATAAAAGTTCTTCGGGGGATCGCAGGACCGCCTTGCTGAATATGGCGTGTCCCTTTCTTGCCTCCTCTCTTCTCCGCTCCGCCCAAAGGCCCTTACTATTGAGGGCAGCCACGACGACAATTCCGCCTCTTTTCACAACGCGGAACAACTCAGCTACGGCGCTTCTCGCGTCGGCGATGAACTCAAGGGCGGTGATGGAAACCACCTTGTCAAAGGACTCCGCATGGAAAGGCAATGCCGATATGTCACCCAGCATCGGGGTGAAGGGAGCCCCCCGGAATTTGTTTCTCGCCCTCAGAAGCATGGGAAATGATATATCAAGGCCCACGACCTTCGAGCCGGAAGAGATGATCTCACGCGTGAATATACCCGTGCCGCATCCCGCATCGAGGATGATTCCCCCGGGAGCCGGTTTCAAAAAGTCTAGCATCAGCTCACTTTCATATTTTCTTACGAGAGAACCGATAGGGGTTGTGAACCATTGATCGTATTTTTCAGGCCATTCGTCAAAAACGGCTTTTTCTTTTGTCATGGATAAACAATACCTCCCGAGGAAACTGCGAGATATCTGACTCCCACCTTCGTGAGAGTGACACTTCGCTAACTGTTATTTCAGAAACGTAGTGCAGGATTATAGTCCTGCCGAAATAGAAACCACATGCGGCAGGCCTGAAGGTCTGCACTACATAAATGAACCATGACTCCGTCCCGACTGGCGAAGGATAAGATCTGATTATCATCTTTTTCGGGGAGGGTCAATTCGCTTGGCTTGAGTTTCCAAATAGCCCTTGACATTCAAATGCGTTTTATTTACTTTTTTTAATAGTGATGAATGACTGAACAATCGGACACCGGCATGATAAATAAAAATAAAGCGCAGGGTATGTTGCAGAGCCTTGTCGGCATCTTTGAAAATAAAGGATGGCTCGATCAGACACTCCGTATTAGGCATCGAGGAAGAAGATATCAGATATTCTGCAGCAGGAAGAAATTTCTTGCCTATCGGATAAACGATAAGGGTCACGTCCAGTACGGATATCCCGGTTGGCCTGTGTGCATCATCACTACTGATCGGATCATTGACGATTCCCACATGTCTCCGTTTCCGTCGAACGAACCCGGCTCACATGATTGGCTGCGCTGCATCAATGACGGCGACTTCGAACTGATTTAAGAGGCCCTTGAAGATGGATATAATCGTTTCCGGATCGCTTGCATACGACAGGATCATGGATTTTCCGGGACACTTCTCGGATTATATCCTTCCCGGTAAGATTCATGTCTTGAACGTTTGCTTCCAGGTTAACGGCATGCGAGAGAAATTCGGCGGCACGGCAGGGAATATTGCCTACGCCCTCTCTCTCGTGGGCGAAAAACCCATCATATCTGCCACTATCGGTCATGATTATCACAGGTACTTTGATTGGATGGCAAAGAATGAGATTTCAACAGACGCCATCAAGGTCATAAGAGATGAATTCACAGCATGCGCTTACATAACGACCGATCTTGCGGACAACCAAATCACTGGCTTCAACCCAGGGGCCATGAAATATTCTTCATCTCTGGATTTCGACAAGCTCAATTCTAAGGATACAATTGCCATCATCTCCCCTGGTAATCTTGCGGACATGGTAAACTACCCGCGCATCTGCAAAAACAGGGGAATCGGCTACATCTTCGACCCGGGACAATCTCTCCCTGTGCTCGATGCGAAGGATGTTGCAGACGCCATAGACGGCTGTCGGATTTTGATATCCAATGATTATGAGCTGGACCTGATCATGAACAAAACCTCCTTAGACAAAAAGGACCTGATACGGCGGGCCGGTACTGTCATTGTCACCTTAGGGGAGAACGGTTCGCAGGTTATCACGGTGGATGACGAAATAAACATCCCCGCCATTAAGCCGAGGAAGGTGGAAGATCCCACGGGTGCCGGCGACGCATACAGGGGCGGGCTGATAAGCGGACTGATCCATGGCAAAGATATCAAAGAGTGCGCCAAAATGGGCAGCGTATGTGCTTCCTTTGCCGTGGAATGTTACGGCACCCAGGATTACAGGTTCAGCCCGGAGGCTTTCGAGGAGAGGCTTAGCAGATCGTTCTGATCTTACTACCGGGCCCGACATAAAAAGTAACGTCAGGGGGAATGCACAATGGCGAAGATGAAAACGGTAAGCATCGAGGCAAAGTCTAATGAAAGATTCAAGGTCGAAGTATAGGCGGGGAACCATACGCTCTATGTTGACCAGCCGACAACTGGCGGCGGAACCGATGCGGGACCGAACCCCATCGAATATATGTTCACGTCCCTTGCGGGCTGCATCGCCACAGTGGCAAGAATCATTGCCATCCAGAAGAGGTACAAATTGAACGGCATGCAGATTAAGGTTGAGGGAGCATTCGATCAGGAGACAATTCTCGGCAAGAGCAAGGAGAACAGGCCCGGAGTCGGGGGCATAAATGTTACGTTAAGCGTCGATGCTGACACGTCGAAGGAGGAAAAAGAGGCCTTTGTGCATGAAAAAGAAAGCAGGTGTCCTGTATCGGATAATCTTTCCTACATAACTCCCATTAAAGTTGAGTTGGTGTGACAGCAAAGAAGGAGCGGCTCAGCCGTATCCAAGCTCTGTAAGTCTTTCCTCGCTCATCCCCAGAAAATGGGCGACTTCATGCACCAACGTTATTTCAATTTGATCCTCGAGCTCTTCTATGGTCCGGCACATGTCTTCCAGAGGCTCCTGGAAGAGGATGATGGTGTCCGGGTAAAGAGGCGGATAAAGCGCCGTGCGCTCCTTGAGTGATATGCCCCTGTACATGCCGAGCAGGGTTTCTCTCCGATGAAGACCCATTTCTTCGCGCATCTCCTTTGAAGGCCGCTTCTGGACTGAGATGACAATATTTTTCAGATGGTCCCGTATCTCCGCCGGGATGCGCTCAATCGCCCTTTTTACAGCCTGATCGATTCCCGTCTCATTCAGTCTCAAGGTCTTCATAGGAAGCAATCATCCTTTGGTGCGTACCCTCACCTCGCGATGTAGTGCAGACCTTCAGGGCTGCTATCCGAGTAGGACTAAAGTCCCGCACTGCTATCTTTTATGAGACCGTTGCTCCCGGTTTCGTGAGCTTCTATTTTTTGAGTAACCATATTCCATGAAATGTAGAGATTTGCAAGTTCCCTGGTGATATCATGGAGCTCCTGATTTAACTGTCTGACCTTCTGCGGATCCCTGTGAGTGGCAGACTCACAAAGGGTCTTTTCGTTATCCGCCTTCTTTTCTTCGAGATGGATAATACGCTTCTCCAGCGCCTTAAGTTCCGCCTTGAAATCTCTCATAATTCGCGAAAGCCGGTTTCTCTCCTCCGCCTCCAGCCTTTTTTCCTCCTTTGTCTTAAAAGCTCTCCGGCCGGGTGTCGCCTCGTTTGTATCCGGTGGTGATTCTATCTGCGGCGGCTTCCTGGAATCCGCAGCCACTTCACCGCGCTTCTGGATGAAATAGGAATAGTTCCCAAGATATTCGTAGCAGCGCCCATCACGAATCTCGATCACTCTGCTGACGAGATGGTCGAGGAAGAAACGGTCGTGGGAAACGATCACTACCGTCCCCGCATAGCCAAGTAAGGCGTTTTGAAAAATCTCCTTCGTTTTCAAGTCCAGATGATTAGTGGGTTCGTCGAGGACAAGCAGGTTGGAATCCTGGAGAAGGATCTTCAGCAGAGCAAGCCGGGACTTCTCCCCGCCGGATAGCACGGAGATCTCCTTATAGATGTCATCCCCGGAAAAGAGGAAGGCCCCTAGGAGGTTCCGTTTCTCTTGGTCACTGCTGTGTCTGCCTGTAAGCGAGATGTCATCCCAGACAGTGCGTGCGTAGTCGAGATTCTGGGCGCTTTCCTGAGAAAAAAAGGCCATGCTCACGTTCAGTCCGTAGGTTACCGTCCCCGAAGTAGGCTTTTCCACACCGCTTAATATCCTTGAGAGGGTCGACTTGCCTGCACCATTGACACCGACGAGAGCAATTTTTTCACCTCTGTGGATTGTTAGGTCAAATGGACTCAGGACGATCATGTCTCCATAGCCTTTTGAAACCTGCCTTAAAGACACAATCTCCCTGCTGCTTTTCGGCGCTTCGGGAAAGTTTATATGAACCTGTTTCATGCCTTTCTCGTGTTCGATGATTTCAAACCGTTCCAGCATCTTGATCCGGCTCTGGACCTGTTTCGCCTTGGTGGCCTTATACCGGAACCGTTCGATGAATTGCTGTGTCTTCTTAATCTCCCCGCGTTGCAGGGCCATCTGTTTTTTCAGGGTCTCTAGGCGCCTTTCTTTTTCCGCGAGATAGTAGGAGTAGTTTCCTTTATAGACTGTGAGTCGATGATTGGAGAGCTCCACGATCTGATTGACCATCTTATCGAGGAAGACGCGGTCATGAGCAATTGCAAGGAGGGTGCCGTGGTAATTTCTCAGATAGCTTTCCAGCCACTCCATGCTCTCCGTATCCAGGTGATTGGTCGGTTCGTCGAGGAGCATGATATCCGGTGCGGAAAGTAAGATCAGGGCAATGAGAAGGCGCATCTTCCATCCGCCCGAAAATTCAGTGCAGTTTTTGGAGAAGTCCTTTTTCCGGAACCCGAAGCCGTTTAATATCTGCTTGGCCTTGGCGTCGAAGCGGTATCCCTCGGCGGACTGGAAACGGGCAGCTGCGGCTTCATAAGCCTTGACTATTTCCTGATACTCGGCCGAGACAGTATCATGCCGGGCCATGCTGACTTCATAATCCTTCATAGTCCGCTCGATATCTTCTATGCCGCTTTTCTTCCTGAGATAGTCTATCAGCGGCATGGGCTCCAGTTCTACCAGATCCTGCGGCAGATAACCGATTGTCCTGTTCCTGTAGTTTGGAATCTCTATGGTGCCCTCGTCGACGTCGACCATCCCCAAGATCGTTCTGAAAAGGGTGGTCTTTCCGGCGCCGTTATCTCCCACAAGACCGATCCTACTTTTCTCCGGAATCATCCAGGTAATGTTGTCGAAGATCCTGTTGTCGGCGAATGACAGGGAAATGTTGTTCAGATAAATCACTGATTAAATACCGATATTGTCTCTATTTAAGATAGGGGAGTATATTGAAAAAGGATAGGACTGTCAATACCCTGGAAACAGGCAGCGTATGTGTCAATCTTATGCGTCGAATTTAAATAACGAACCGGCTAACTCGTCTGATTTTCCAGATATAGGTGATTGTTTCAGGGTCAAATCCATTATTCAATCTGTTTCCCACTTCGCCTGGACCAAGGTAATAGGCTGCTAAAGCCAGTTCTCGATCTTTAAATTTATTGAGCAACATCTTATAGTATTTTGTTCCGGCCTTAAGGTTATTTACGGGAGATTCTACATCATCGAAACCCATTTCCTTAGCTGTCGTCCGTTTAACTCCCATCAGGCCCAGTGCACCGGCACTGGATTCTGAATTCTCATCCGTCAACGATTCGACAATGGCAATAGCTTTGATATCTTCTGGGGCAGTTAAATACTTTCTAGATATCTCATTGATCTGACTACCATATTTTTTCTCTACAATCTCAGCCAATCTGAGAATCTGCTCATCCGTAGCCCATAATATGGATTTCACTATGGCCTTTTCTACTCGATTGTCGGGGACTTGTTGATATGAATGGGCATTACCTTCAAACGTGTTCTCGCAGTTCACTGCTATTATAAGAATAATAGCGGCGGCGGCGAGAAAAGAAAGTGGAAGTTTGCGCATGATTCATCCTCCTGAATTTGTGGCTGCACTCCCAAGGAGCCGGATTTTTCGGTTATAACGGCTCTCCATTGTTGCTGAAATGAGTCAGGATATGTCTATCTACGTATAGTCTCATATACCGCAAGAGGCACTCACCTGTAGTTACCTACAGACTTGAGTGCCTCTTTTGTTTCCTGGCAATTGCTCTCTTTACAGCGCCTTCACGTTCTCTGCTGCCGGGCCTTTCTTACCCTGCTGAACGTCGAAGCTAACTCGCTGACCTTCATACAGTGTCTTGAAACCCTCGGCTTGAATGGCACTATGATGAACGAACACGTCTCCACCGTCATCCTTTTCGATGAAACCGAAGCCCTTGCGCTCATTAAACCACTTTACCTTACCTTCTGGCATCGCTTGAATCCTCCTTTCTCAAAATTTTCTCACAGTCGGATTGCAGCTTTGACAGAAAGAAAAAGGCTACCAAGACCTAAAGGGCATGGCAGCCAACCCTTGCAGTTCAATATGTCTAATCCAACTCCTAATGTACCTTTCACAAATGAAAGGCGCCAATTTTCGGGTGAGGCTAGTACGCCCACAGCTGAAAGTCAAGGTTTATTTCAATTTATTTCCATCACGCCAGTTTTAGCAATCATTCTCGATGCCCGGTCCCTTAATTCAAGATATTGGAATCAGTATACTTCTCAGTATAACTCAACTCTTATAATCAGCTCCTGAAGGAAGTAATGCAGCACTTGCCGCACCAGCCTTTTTATTGCCTATCGTAAAAGCCCTGAAGGATTTTTCGGCCATTTAATCATTTTTTGAGATGCCGTGCCAGCTTTTCGATCTCTTCCTGACGAGGGGAGAAGACAACTCCTGCTTCTGTAATAATAGCAGTAACATAACGATTTGGGGTGATATCAAAGGCCGGATTATAGACATGCATTCTATGAGGCGCCACTCTTATGCCTCGAATGGTTGTGATCTCCTCCGCATCTCTTTCTTCTATGGGGATCTCGTCGCCATTTTGCACAGACAGGTCTACGGTCGATAAAGGAGCCGCCACATAAAAAGGGATCTTATGCTCTTTGGCCAAGACAGCAAGGGAATATGTGCCGATCTTGTTCGCCACATCACCGTTCGCCGCAATCCGATCAGCTCCGACTATAACCTTGTTGATTTTTCCCTGTTTCATTAAGAAGCCGGCCATGTTATCAGCTATGAGCGTGGCCGGTATCTTCTCTTTCGTGAGTTCCCAGGCCGTCAGCCTAGCTCCTTGGAGCACGGGTCGTGTTTCATCGACAAAGACGTGGATTTTTTTTCCTTCCTCCCAAGCGGCTCTGACAACACCCAGGGCTGTCCCGCAGCCAGCCGTGGCCAAGGCGCCTGCATTGCAGTGGGTAAGAATATTATCGCCGTCCTGAATCATTGCCCTTCCGTTAATGCCTATTTTCTCGTTTATGGCAATGTCCTCTTCACAGATTCGGATGGCTTCTTCCACAAGAGCCCTCTTGATCTGATCAGTTGTGCCGGAAATCGTGTCCTCGAAACGCTTTTTCATCCTCTCTATGGCCCAGAAGAGATTCCTCGCGGTTGGCCGGGTCCGGGAAAACTGATCACAGATCCCATTAAACCCTCTCTTCAGCTCTTCTTTCGATGAGGTGGCGAGGCGGAGCGTGCCTAAGGCAATACCCATCGCGGCAGCAACGCCGATGGCAGGCGCGCCGCGGATGGTCAATTCCTTAATGGCTTTGACGACATCTCGGTAGTCAGTAAACGTCACGTGGCGCTCCTCCCGGGGCAGTGCGTTCTGGTCGATCATGACCACCGCGTCATCTTTCCAGAAAATCGTCTTTATACTGCTTCCCATTTTATCAGATTGTTCTATGCTGAGTGGCACTCTTAAAGACAAGATGACCTACAAATATGACCTGACCATATTTATTGACGCAAGGTCTAGCCCGCGAGCATCTTCTTCAGGAGTTGATTGATGAGCTGAGGATTCGCCTTCCCCCCCGTTGCCTTCATTACCTGACCGACGAAATAGCCGAAGAGCTTCTCTTTCCCGCCCCGGTATTGCTCGACCTGCGCCTTATTTTCCCCGAGCACCTCCGCGATGGTCTTTACGAGTGCAGTCTCATCGGTGATCTGAACCATGCCCTTCTCTTCAATGATCGCCTTTGGCGGCTTGCCGGTTTTGTACATCTCCTCAACAATGTCCTTCGCCATCTTGCCGCTGATGGTTCCGTCTTCAATGAGCCGGATCATCTCCGCAAGCGATCCGGCCAAGATGGGACAGTCTTTGATGTCCTTCCTTTCCTCATTGAGGAATCGGAGGATATCTCCCATGACCCAGTTGCTCGCGGCCTTCGGCTTTCCCGAGAGCCTAGCTACCTCCTCGAAGTAATCGGCGAGCACCCGGCTCGCCGTCAGAACACCGGCATCGTAGGCAGGAAGCTGATAATCTCTGATGAACCGCTCGCGCTTCTCGAGAGGAAGTTCAGGGAGGCCGCTTCTGATCTTCTCTATCCATGCCTGGTCCGTTGCTATCGGAACGAGATCTGGATCGGGAAAATACCGGTAATCGTGGGCCTCTTCTTTTCCCCGCATGGATAGGGTGACCCCTTGTGCGTCATCCCACAGCCTGGTTTCCTGGATCACCGCCTGGCCGCTCTCCAGGATGTATTGCTGCCTCTTGATTTCATACTCCAGGGCGCGCTGGACATTCCTGAAGGAGTTCATGTTTTTCAGCTCTGTCCTTGTACCGAAGGTCGTTTCTCCCTTTGATCTGATGGACACATTGGCATCGCAGCGGAAGCTTCCTTCTTCCATGTTCCCATCACAGATCTCCAGGTAGACCAGTATTTCGTGCAGTCGTCTCAGGTAGGCGGAGGCCTCTTCGGCGCTTCTCATATCCGGCTCGCTGACAATTTCGATGAGCGGCACTCCGGTCCTGTTCAGATCCACATAACTCGACGGCAGATGCTCATCGTGAATCATCTTGCCTGCATCTTCCTCCATGTGAATCCGCGTTATTCCGATCCTTTTCTTGCCTCCATTCACTTCAATATTCACATAGCCGTGTTCCGCAAGGGGCTGCGCATACTGGGAGATTTGGTACCCTTTAGGGAGGTCAGGATAGAAATAGTTTTTCCTTGCAAATGTACATGATTTATTAATCCTGCAGTTGGTCGCGAGGGCCATTTTCATTGCATACTTGACAACCTGCCTGTTCAGAACGGGCAGAACCCCTGGCATGCCCATGCAGATGGGACAGGTGTGGGTGTTCGGCTCGGCCCCAAAAACAGTAGAGCAGGTGCAGAATATCTTTGACTCAGTGAGGAGCTGCGCGTGGACCTCCAGCCCTATAACTGGTTCGTACGCCATCAGAGATCTGGCCTCTTATTACCCAGGTTTGTCTGCTTTTCAAAAGCAGCGGCGATTTGAATCAGCTTGCCTTCTTCGAAATGTCCCGCCATGAACTGAACCCCTATGGGGAGTCCCTGCCTCGTGAACCCGCAAGGCACGGATATGCCCGGGATGCCTGCCAAGTTTGTTGATATGGTGAATATGTCGGAGAGGTACATCTGCAGAGGGTCATCCATCTTCTCACCTATTCTGAAGGCAGGGGTGGGTGTCGTGGGTGTCATGATTACGTTGCAGTCTTTCAGAGCCTCTTCAAAATCCTTCCTTATCAGGGCCCGCACCTGGGAAGCCTTCTTGTAATAGGCGTCGTAATAGCCGGAAGACAATGCATACGTCCCTATCATTATCCGCCTTTTCACCTCGGCCCCGAAACCTGCAGATCGGGTCTTCTTGTACATATCGAGGAGGGCTCTCTCATCCTCTGCCCTAAACCCGTATTTCACGCCGTCGTAGCGGGCCAGATTGGAGCTGGCCTCTGCGGGGGCGATGATGTAATACACGGCGAGACAGTATTCCGTATGGGGAAGTGATATCTCGACACACGAGGCACCCAGTCCTTCGATGGTCTTCATGGCCCGATTCATGGCCTCTGTTACCTCCTGGTCGATACCTTCTATGAAGTACTCCTTGGGAATCCCCACTTTGAAGCCGCCGATCCCGCGTGAGAGGAACTGCGTGCAGTCCGGCACCGCCATCGGGACAGATGTAGACTCCCTTGGGTCATATCCGGCGATTGCATTCATCATGATGGCACAGTCTTCAACGTCTTTTGTCAAAGGGCCGACCTGATCTAGGGAGGAGGCAAAAGCGACGAGTCCATAACGGGATACTCTTCCGTAGGTCGGCTTCATTCCCACAACACCGCACAACGCGGCGGGTTGTCTGATGGAGCCGCCCGTATCGGAACCGATGGATGCGATGCATTCGTCGGCCGCCACGGCGGCAGCAGAACCCCCACTTGACCCGCCAGGTATCCTGTCGAGGTCCCAGGGATTCTTCGTTATTCCGAAATATGACGTCTCCGTGGATGAACCCATGGCAAATTCGTCCATATTTGTCTTGCCGGTGAACACCGCGCCGGCTTGCTTCAATTTCTCCACAACCGTGGCATCATAGGGAGGGATATAGTTGTACAGGATGCGGGAACCGCACGTCGTCAGGAAGCCCTTCGTGCAGACTATATCCTTCAGTGCTATGGGTATCCCCGTCAGGGCATTAATGTTTCCTTCCCGGATGCTGCGGTCTGCTGCTGCGGCCTGCTCAAACGCGTATTCCCTCATTAGCGTGATATACGCATGAACGCGTCCCTCTACAATATCGATCCTTTTGAATACGGCCTTGACTATGTCCGAAGAAGTCGCCTCCCCGGACCTGATCAATTTCTGCAGTTCGTGAATCGTTGATTGATGGAATTCCATGAGGCCCCTGCGCTATTCTATGACTTTCGGCACCCGGAAAAACGGGCCCCTTGCTTCCGGGGCATTGGAAAGGGAGAGTTCAAGGCCGAGGGACTCTTCAACTGCATCGTCCCTGAAGGCATTCTGAAGAGCAATGGCGTGGCTCATCGGTTCGATACCCGTCGTATCGACCTCGTTCAACTTATCCATGTACATCAGTATATCGTTGAGCTGCGAGGTAAACTTCACCTTTTCTGCCTCGCTGAAATCGAGCCTCGCCAGATGAGCTACGTATTCAACCTCTTCTTTTGTAATCTTCACCGCCGCATCCTCCGAACTTTAACAGCAAACCTATAAGATCCGCCAGAAGGGGTTTATCTGATCGATGACCTTCTTGATAACTGGATCCGTATTGCTGTCTGCCTCTTTTGCAATTCGATCGAGTTCATCATCCGTCACGTGTGTACCGTCTCTCATTTCAATAAGTACCGCTTTTATCGACTCTGCAAGGCCGCTGATATGATACCCGCCTTCAAGGGTTGCAACGACTTTCCCTCCACAGCACTGATCGGCAATATCCATGAGAATACGCGTCAAACAGGCAAACCCAGAGGGCGTGACTTTCATTCCTCCAAGTGGGTCCTTGTAATAAGGATCGAACCCAGCCGAAATAAGGACCAGGCCCGGCTTAAACTTCATGGAGACGGGATAAATAATTTTTCTGAAAATTTTGACATACTGAGCGCTGTCCGTGCCTGGTCTCAAGGGCACATTGACATTGTATCCGATGCCTTTGCCCCGGCCTATTTCTTCTATGGCTCCTGTACCCGGATAGTATGGATACTGGTGAGTTGAGAAATACAATAGTCTCGGGTCCTCATAGAATTGCGCTTGCGTGCCGTTGCCATGGTGTAGGTCCCAGTCAACAATCAGTATCTTGTCCATCTTATGCTTGGAAATGGCGTGCATGGCGCCTATGGCGACATTATTGAACAGACAGAAACCGGCCGCATTGGACACCCCCGCATGATGCCCGGGAGGTCTGATCAGGGCAAAGGCATTGCTGACTTCGCCGGCAACAACGCTGTCTATGGCGTTTAACAGCCCTCCCACCGCTAGCTTTGCAACATCATAGGATTCCGGTGTGGCCGCCGTATCTGGATCCAGGGGAACGAAGGTCTGTCCCGCCGTGCTGGCCACAAGCTTTATGTAGGAAGGAGAATGAATCATTCCGATCTCTTCATGGGTGGCATAACGCGGTTTAATTTCGACAAACTGTCCGGCCATATCAGGCGCATCAAGCATGGCATAAGTCGCGCCTAACCTCTGTGGCGATTCGGGATGTCCAAATCCGGCGTCATGCCTTAAATACCTTTCGTCCTTAACAATACCGGTTTTTCGAGACATTGGTCACCATCCCTAGAATGGTTTTTTACATAGGTTAAAGCTATTAGCATAAAAGATATGAGAACGCAAAAATTTTCCAACCAGGGGAGGGGCTGCCCCTGTTCTTGGAAAAACATGTTGGCTAAAAACATTGACAAATGCATAAATGTATATATATTTAATATTATTTAACGAATAAGAGGTTGAAATCATGTTTGGCATCGGTTTGCCGGAGCTCATCGTGATAGGAATTATTGCCTTGATCGTAGTGGGTCCCAAGAAGCTTCCAGGCCTTGCCAAATCCTTAGGCAAGGGCCTCTCCGAATTTCGCAAGGCCGCCGATGGTGTAGCGGAAAACATCAAGGAGACGCTGAAGCCGGATCATGTTAAAAAAGAAGTCAATGACTTAGAAGATTCATTGCTGTATAGTAAAAGAAATGACCAGGATGACCATAAGTACACTCCGTCAGGCGGAGAGGAAAGAAGAGAAAACACCCACAAAGATTCCTCCGTTAAAGCTCAATCTTGACTTCATACCATCGATAAAAACTCATTCTAAAAGGAGCTGCTGTGTTTAGTCTATGGAAGACCCTGTAGAAGAAAAGATGCCTTTCACGGCTCACCTGGAAGAATTGCGAACCAGAATTGTCCGCATACTCATTGCAGCAGCTGTCGGTTTTGGTCTCTGCTGGTATTTTAAGGAATGGCTGTTCCATGTCATTACAAGACCTCTGTACCAGGTCCTCCCTCCAAACAGCTTTATGATATATACCAGCCTGCCCGAGGCGTTTTTTAACTACATGAAAATCTGTTTCTACGCTTCCCTCTTCTTGACAAGCCCTTACATCCTCTACCAGCTGTGGAAATTCATATCGCCAGGTCTCTATAAATCAGAAAAAAAATACTTGATCCCCTTCGTCATTGCTTCTACGATTCTGTTTATCTGCGGCATACTGTTCGGATATTATCTTGCCCTTCCCCCGGCGTTCAGTTTTTTTGTGGAATTTTCATCGGATTTCCTCAAGCCCATGTTTTCACTGCGGGAGTACCTTTCCCTGTCATTGAAACTCCTGCTTGCGTTTGGTGTATCTTTTGAACTCCCTGTTGTTATCTTTTTCTTGGCGAAGATGGGTGTCGTAACTTCAAAAATGCTATCAAAAAACAGGCGATACGCCATCCTTATAATATTTATCGCTGCTGCCGTCCTGACACCCTCTCCCGATGCACTCACACAGATTATTATGGCTGTACCCTTGATAGGCCTTTATGAAATTGGTATCCTTGTGGCCAAATTAGCAGAGAAGAAACGTCCCAAAACGGAGGATTTGAAGGATAATCAGGGAGAAATATGAGCTTCAAAGAAAAAAAAACAAAACCTAAGCACTCCCGCCATCGCACCTTTCTCTTGACGGTCGCAGTGTTTTTTCTCTGCCTGTCAGTTGTCGGAGGCAGTATCCTGTACTATGTCCTTCAGACGGAATTGCCGAGCATTGCTGCCTTAAAGGACTACCGTCCCAGTATCGCCACCCGGGTGTATGCCGACAATAACGAACTCATCGATGAATTCTTCATGGAAGATAGAAAACTCATTAAGCTGTCCGAAGTTCCCAAGGTAGTTATTCAGGCCTTTGTGGCTGCGGAAGATGCGCGCTTTTATCAACATACCGGCTTCGATTTGGTGAGCATGACGAGGGCTTTTTATAAGAATATCGAAGCCGGCCACATCGTACAGGGAGGTAGCACCATCACGCAGCAGGTGGCCAAATCCCTGTATCTGTCTTCGGAAAAAAGCTACATGAGAAAAATAAAAGAGGCCTTATTGGCCTATAAGATTGACCGGTATCTTTCCAAAGATGAAATTATGAACCTGTACCTGAACCACATATATTTAGGGCACGGCACTTACGGCATTGAGGCAGCGTCACAGGGATATTTTGGAAAGAGTGCCAGATATCTGAACCTCGCTGAAGCCTCACTCTTGGCCGGTCTTCCCAAGGCTCCCAGCACGTATTCCCCCTTCCTCCATTTCGACAAAGCTCGCCAGAGGCAGGCATATGTGCTTGAAAGGATGGTCGAAGACGAATATATTACCACGGCAGAGAAAGAGCGGGCTCTCGCAACGCATATAACCCTCAAGTCCATCAGACCTAAAGAAAAAATTGCCCCCTATTTTATCGAAAATATTCGCAAGTACATTATGGAAAAATACGGGAGCGACGTACTGTACAAGGAAGGACTTGAGGTCTACACAACCCTTAACATAGAAATGCAGAAAGCGGCGCGGGGCGCCGTAGAAAAGGGCCTTCAAGAATTGGAGGACCGGGAGAAATATGAGAAGGGACTTGTTCAAGGGGCTCTTCTTTGTATGGAGGTGAAGACCGGTGCGATCACGGCCATGGTCGGAGGCAGGGATTTTAAAAAAAGTGAATTCAACCGTGCCACCCAGTCACGAAGACAGCCGGGATCGGCCTTTAAACCATTCATATACACAGCAGCCTTCGATAAGGGAATGACACCGTCAACACGCATACTGGATGCCCCGATTGTATATGCGGATAGAGCCTCTCCAGATGGTTTCTGGAAACCAAGAAACTTTGACGGGAAATTCAACGGGCCGACCACCCTCAGGAATGCCCTCGTCCAGTCACGAAATATTATTACGATAAAGCTTCTCCAGGCAGTTGGGGTCGATTACGCTGCTGCATATGCCACGAACATGGGAATAACTTCCCCTCTGTCAAGGAACCTGTCTTTGGCGCTGGGGACGTCGGGCGTCACCCTGCAGGAAATGGTGAGGGCATATGGTGTCCTCGCAAATCAGGGGCAACGGGTTGTCCCTTTTTTCATCAGGAAAATTGTTGATCGGACTGGTCATATCTTTGAGGAAGCCCAGGTAAAAAGCGAGGAAGTTATCGACCCCCGAATCGCATTTATGACATCCTACATAATGCAGGATGTCGTGGAAAGTGGAACAGGGAGGCGGGTAAAGAGCATTGACAGGCCAGTCGCAGGTAAGACAGGAACGACAGATGATACGAGAGATGCCTGGTTCATAGGCTTTACGCCGTCTCTGGTGGCAGGAGTGTGGGTTGGTTTTGACCAGGAAAGCTCACTCGGTAGAGAAGAGGTGGGAGGAAGGGCTGCAGCGCCTATATGGCTCTATTTCATGGAAAAGGCCCTTCAAGGCAGGACCAAGGAGGTTTTCCCCGTCCCGGACGGAATTGTTTTCATTAAGGTAGACCCTCACACAGGTATTCCGGCTACACGGTCGACCCATGACGCCATATTCGAGAGCTTTCTCGAGGGTACGACAGGAACTCCCGCAGTACCAATGGAAATTAAGGAAATGCAGGAGGAAACTAATAGGCGCGATTAAGGACAGTTTCCGTTTAAGAACATGAGCCTAATTGGCAGCGCCTAAAAATTGCTTGACAAATCCTGTTTTCTTGTACTAGAAGTAGTGTACATTAATTAACGAAGGTAAGCAGATGACCCTTTACAGCCTGAGCACCAATCTCCTGATCGTAGCCGTAGTAGTATCTGTACTTCGGGGGACCGCTGCTCGGTTTCTGTGATGGAATAACATAGAAAGAAGAGCCGCGAGCCCCTAATAGCCAGCGGCTTTTTTGTGCTTTAAAAGCCGCCGTGCATATGAACTGGCGGCTTTTTCTATTTTCTGGATAGCAAGGAGCGAAGAAGCAAATATGGAAACAATCGGCGCAGATATTATTATACAAATCTTAAGAGAAGAAGGTGTCGATGTAATCTTCGGATACCCGGGAGCCAACACCCTGCCTATTCATGACAGGTTGATAAACAGTCATGTCCGTCATTACCTCATGCGACACGAACAGGCAGCAGCCCACGCTGCCGACGGCTACGCGCGCTCCACCGGGAAAGTAGGCGTGTGCATCGCAACATCGGGTCCCGGGGCCACTAATCTGGTGACAGGGATTGCCACAGCCTTCATGGACTCAACGCCAATGGTCGCTCTTACGGCTCAGGTGAGTACCAGCCTCCTGGGCCATGATGCCTTCCAGGAAACGGACATCATCGGGATCACCCTGCCCATAACAAAACACAGCTACCAGGTCCATGACGTGAATAACCTTGCTTCAACTCTAAGGCAGGCATTTGAGCTTGCCAAGACAGGCAGGCCGGGGCCGGTCCTCGTGGATCTCCCACGCGACATCCTTTCATCGAAATGCCAGCCGGCGGAAAAAAAGGCCGCGCGCGCGCTTAAGACGAACTACAAGACCGAGGAAGATCGCGACCAATTGGAGAAGATCGCCAAGACATTAAATCTGAGCGAAAGACCGATCCTCATCATCGGAGGGGGCGTAAAACTGAGCAATGCCTTCCAGTTGATACGAGAGCTGATTGAAAAGGCGAAGATTCCATTCGTCACCACGATGATGGGTATAGGATCCGTCGACTCCGTCAATGGCTACAACCTGGGGTTGATAGGAACACACGGAGATGAACTGGCAAACCGGATGGTGCATCAGTGCGATTTTATACTGGCCATAGGCACGCGCTTCTCGGACCGCAGCACCGCACTCATCGAGGAATTCGCCCCTCTCGCAAAGATTGCGCAGATCGATATCGATCCCACATCGATAGGCAAGAGCATCAAGATTAATCTCCCTTACGTCGGGGATATTCGCGATGCCCTGACAGCCTTGCTGCCCCTGATAGATGCTAAGGAAAAGTCGGAGTGGCTCCAGAGGATACAGTCGGAGCGTGACGCCATCAACGGGAAAGTCACCGACACCGGCTGCGGACCGGCGGGAGATTTCATCCATATGCTGCAAGAAGCCATGCCCGTCGAAACAACAGTCACTGCCGATGTGGGGCTGAACCAGATATGGACGGTGCGAACCTGGCAGGCACGCAGTCCCCGCAGCCTGATCACGAGCGGCGGCATGGGAACCATGGGATTCAGCCTGCCCGCCGCGATCGGCGCCAAGGTCGGCACGCCGGATAGGGCAGTCATTGCCATCACCGGCGACGGGGGATTCTATATGAACATCCAAGAGCTGGCCACTATTAGCTACTATAATTTACCGATAAAGATCGTCGTCATAAACAATGGCCATCTGGGGATGATCCGCCAGATTCAGGATCTCTTTTACAACGCCCGTTTCAACACCATCGATCTGGGAAACAAGGTTGATTTTGTAACGGTTGCTAGGGGCTTCGGTATCCCCGGGGGCAGGGTCACCGTTGATAAGGATCCAAGAGGCGGCATTGAAGCCATGGTAAAGGCCGACGGCTCGTACCTGTTGGAAGCCATTGTTGATCCGGAAAACTATGTGTACCCCATCATACCGCCGGGCTGCTCGAATATCGAGATGATGTATGACAGACTTGACTGAAAAATAACTATGGAGGTTCTGCCATGTTAAGAAAAGCACGCGAACACGAACAGACGATCTCTATCCTAGTAAACAACGAACCGGGTGTTCTGTCCCGTGTTGGTGGTGTATTTGGTCGCCATGGATACAATATCAAGAGCCTCTGCGTGGCAGAAACAACGAACCCTGAAGTTTCGAGAATCACCTTGACCAGTGAATCGGATCCGGATTTTACTGAAAAGATAAAGAAACAACTGGATAAATTAGTAGATGTAATCGATGTCTCAGATGTCTCAGGACAGTCCTTCATTCAGAGGGAATTAATGTTGATAGGTGTTACCCTCAAAGAGGGGGCATATTCAGAGATCCTGCGGGCTATTGAACTCTTCGGCTGCAAAATCGTCACCATGACGCCCGACTATTTTATTCTGGAATTGACGGGTCAACCGGATGAGACGGCAGCATTCCTGAAATTCTTTCAATCATTCGGTGTGGAGGAAATAAATAGGACCGGATTAATCGCCCTGCAAAGAACCAGGCCCAAAACAAAAGTCTAGTACACCGACAAAAATATTCTTGACAATACTGTAGGAGGCTGTTATGAAACTTTCAAGTGAGGATTCTTACGATATGCACGCAATTGATATCGCAAACATCATCATAATTATTACCGGGATAATCATTCCCTTCCATAGGGGGGCTGGATGATGGTTTGCGTTTAGCACAAAAGTTGCGATTATAAGAACCGTTACCAGCCAAGGGTAACGGTTTTTTTTTGGAAAAATGCTCCTCCGTGTCTTGCCCATGGGAAAACCCTTTGCTTGCCCGAAATAGGTGGGACACTGGCGGAAGGGATCTAACACAAGGGGGTAGAGAAATAGTGAAGTTAACAGGAGCACAAGTTCTTTTTGAAGCCTTGCAAAAGGAGAAGGTTGATACCATCTTTGGGTTTCCCGGTGGAGCAGTACTCGACATCTTTGATGAATTGTACAGAAGAAAGATTAGAAATATTTTAGTACGGCATGAACAGGGCGCCATACACGCAGCCGACGGATATGCGAGGGTTTCCGGCAAGGTAGGTGTGTGCCTGGTTACATCCGGACCTGGAGCAACAAACACAGTAACCGGTATAGCCAATGCTTTCATGGATTCCATCCCTGTCGTCGTGCTGACAGGTCAGGTAGCAACCTCGCTGATTGGTGGCGATGCCTTTCAGGAAGTAGATATAACCGGTATTACGAGGCCATGCACGAAACATAATTTTCTGGTTAGAAGGATTGACGACCTCGGTCGCATCGTTAGGGAGGCTTTTGACATTGCCCGCTCAGGACGTCCCGGACCTGTTCTTATCGACATTCCCAAGGATGTCACTAAAGCCTCTATAGAAGATTCCGATATATCCTGGACATCAAGTCTTCCCAATAACAACAAGAAGGCGTCTATCGAAGATGCGTGTGCCAAGGCTCTCGACATGATCAGAAAAGCGGAAAGACCGCTCGTCATCTCAGGTGGCGGCGTGCTGCTCGGGCATGCGTCCGATGAGTTGAGAGCTTTCGTGAAAATGCTTAACGCGCCCATTACCTCGACCCTTATGGGGCTCGGGGCATTTCCCGCTTCCGACCCCCACTGGCTCGGCATGCCGGGTATGCACGGCACCTATTACGCTAACATGGCAATCAACCATTGCGACCTCTTGATCGCATTGGGCGTCCGTTTCGATGACCGGGTGACATCAAAGCTAGATGCATTTGCACCCCACGCAAAAGTCCTTCACATCGACATTGACCCCGCCTCTATAGATAAATTTGTCAAGACACATCTGTCGATCGCAAGCGATTGCAAACCTGTGCTTACGCTTCTCAATAGATGGCTTGGCGAAGATAGTTTTGTAATCCCTGAAAAACAAACGAAGGCATGGCTTGCGCAGATTGACCAGTGGAAAAAGTTTGCCCCCCTGACCTACTGTCAGGCTGACAAAATCAAACCTCAATTCGTTGTCGAAACGCTTTATCGCCTCACAGAAGGAAAAGCAATCATCTCGACAGAAGTAGGGCAGAACCAGATGTGGGCCGCACAATTCTATCATTTCGATTACCCTTATTCATTTATTTCGTCGGGCGGCCTGGGAACAATGGGTTATGGATTCCCTGCTGCCATCGGCGCGCAGGTTGCTCGTCCCGACAAGGTCGTCGTAGATATTGCCGGAGACGGAAGCATCCAGATGAACATTCAAGAGCTGGCAACAGCGGTTAATTATGATCTCCCCGTTAAAATAGTCATCCTCAATAACGGCTTTTTAGGTATGGTCCGCCAGTGGCAGGAACTGTTCTACGGAAAGCGTTACTCCCACAGCGATATAGCCAATGTACCGGACTTTGTGAAGCTTGCCGAGGCCTACGGCGCGGTGGGCTTGCGGGCGACGCGTCCCGAAGAAGTGGAATCAACTTTAACGAAGGGCCTTGATACTGCAAAGACGGTCATTATGGATTTCCACGTCGAACCGGAAGAGGGCGTGTACCCCATGGTCTCTCCGGGCGCGGCGATCACGGATATGGTCTTGAGCAAATAGCACAGCCTGGAATATATCAAAATCTATTGTGAGGTGACAGAGATCATGGAAGTGAAAGAGAATGCGATTTCCATCCTAGTAAACAACAGGCCCGATGTTTTGGCCAGGATCGCGGGAACCTTTAGCGGGCGCGGTTTTAATATCGAAAGCATCTCAGCGAACATCACAAGGAATCCCGAGATTACCAGAATCATTATTACAACACTCGGTTCCAGAGAAACCGTGATCAAACTTGAAAAGCAGCTTACGAAGATTATCGACGTCCTCGAAGTGAAGGATCTGACCCGTGTCAATGCGACCTGCCGCGAAATGGTTCTGGTGCGGATGAAATTAACCGATGCAAATCAAATGAAAATCATGCAGACTGTTGACACTTTGAAGTGGAAGTTTATAAATATGGACGCTGACGCTTGCATACTGGAAGTAACGGGTGGCAAGAAGGATATCGATGACGCCCTTGCTCTTTTGGAAAAGATGGGCATGGATGATTTTACAAGAACGGGAGTTATCGCCATGGAGCGCCATAAATAGGCGCAAATCAGAGGTTTTCGGCCTGACCCCGACACAATACAGCTGGTCATTCAATTAATAAATATAAGGAGGAGCTAATATGCCTAAGATCAACATCGGCGGTGTCATGGAAGAAGTTGTAACAGCAGAGGAGTTTACCCTGGAAAAGGCGCGTAAGGCGCTCAAGGCTGAAACAGTTGCCGTCGTCGGTTACGGTGTACAGGGACGCGGTCAGGCCCTAAACATGAGGGACAATGGAATCCGTTGTATCGTCGGCGAAGGTGCCTTCAATTGGCAGAAGGCCATTGACGAAGGCTTCAAGCCGGGCGAAACGCTTTTTCCCCCCTTCGAAGCCGCTAAACGCGGCACAATCATCCAGTACCTGATGTCCGACGCGGATCAGAAGGCCATGTGGCCGGAACTTAAAACCTACCTGTCAAAGGGAAAAGCCCTCTATTTTTCTCACGGATTTTCGATTGTCTATAAAGATCAGACCGGTGTGGTTCCTCCAGCCGACATCGATGTCATCTTGGTGGCACCAAAAGGCGCGGGCCGCACGGTACGCGACAATTTTCTCGCCGGAAGCGGCATCAATTCGAGTTACGCAGTTTTCCAAGACGCTACAGGAAAGGCTTTGGAAAGGACCCTTGCCGTCGGCATTGCCATAGGATCCGGCTATCTCTTCCCCACTACCTTTGAACAGGAAGTTTACAGCGATCTCACGGGCGAGCGCGGCGTCCTCATGGGGTGTCTCGCCGGGGTCCTGGAAGCGCAGTATAATGTTCTCCGCAAGCATGGACACAGCCCCAGTGAAGCCTTCAATGAAACGGTCGAGGAGCTGACCCAGAGTCTCATGCCCCTCGTTGCGCAAAACGGCATGGACTGGATGTACGCCAATTGCAGCACAACCGCACAGCGGGGCGCCTTAGACTGGAAAGACAGGTTCCGTGATGCCGTAGCGCCTGTATTCGACGAACTCTATGACAGAGTAGCTTCCGGAAAGGAAACGGCCATCGTGCTCAAGGTCAACTCAATGCCCGATTACCGAGAGAAGCTGCAGAAGGAGCTCGACGCGATGAAAAACAGCGAGATGTGGAAGGCGGGCGCCGTGGTTCGTTCATTGAGGCCGGAGAGAAGGAAAAAATAGGGTGTGCCCTGCGGTAATGCACACGTCACAATATTAGACTATAAGGAGGTTAGCATGCGAAGCGACCTGATGAAAAAGGGGCTTGAAAGGGCCCCCCACAGATCTCTTTTCAAAGCCATGGGGTATACGGATAAAGAAATTGCACAGCCGTTAATAGGCGTTATAAATTCCGCCAATGAAATCATACCTGGGCATATTCATTTAGATCTTATAACGGAAGACGTAAAGGCGGGTGTCCGCATGGCCGGCGGTACGCCCGTTGAATTCCCTGTCATAGGCGTTTGCGACGGTATCGCCATGGGACATACAGGCATGAAATACTCCCTCGCCAGCCGCGAGCTGATCGCCGATTCCATTGAGGTGATGGCTGTAGCACATCCCTTTGATGCCCTGGTCATGATCCCCAACTGCGACAAGATCATTCCCGGAATGTTGATGGCGGCGCTTCGTCTGAACATTCCAACCATCTTCATCAGCGGCGGCCCCATGATGGCTGGGACCCTGGAGGGCAAGACGGTTGATCTCATCAGCGTCTTCGAAGGTGTAGGAAAGGTGAAAACCCGCCAGATGAAAGAAAAGTATCTGAAAGCCTTGGAAGACTGTGCCTGCCCCGGCTGCGGATCCTGTTCAGGCATGTACACGGCAAATTCGATGAACTGCGTAACCGAAGCCCTTGGTCTCGGCCTCCCCGGGAATGGCACCGTACCTGCCGTTCATGCGGCTAGGCGGCGTATGGCAAAGCAGGCTGGCATGAATATTATGGCACTCCTCAAGAAAGATATCTGTCCGCGGAAAATCGCCACACTATCGGCCTTCAAGAATGCCATCGCTGTGGACATGGCCCTGGGTTGCTCGACCAACACGGTTCTCCATATTCCCGCCATTGCCCACGAAGCTGGAATGAAGCTGGATCTCGACCTGTTTAATGAAATCAGCAAGAAAACGCCCAATCTTTGCAAGCTAAGCCCGGCAGGGCAACACCATCTGGAAGATCTGGACATGGCAGGTGGAGTTCAGGCTGTGATGCGGCAAATCAGTCAGATTGGCGTCATCGACCTTAAGGCCTTGACCGTCACAGGACAGACGGTTGGTGCGAATCTCAAAGGGGCTGCAGTGCTAAACAGCGACGTCATCCGGCCGCTTGACAGCCCCTATGCGAAAGAAGGGGGGATCGCCATCCTGAGGGGTAATCTGGCCCCCGATGGCGCCGTCGTCAAGCAGTCTGCTGTTGCGGAAAAAATGCTCGTCAATGAAGGCAAGGCCCGAGTCTTTGACTCCGAGGACGATGCTATTGCCTCCATTCTCGGTGGTAAGATCAAACCGGGGGACGTCGTCGTCATCCGTTATGAGGGCCCGAAAGGCGGTCCAGGCATGCGTGAGATGCTCGCTCCGACGTCGGTCATAGCAGGTATGGGGCTCGATACGACAGTTGCTCTCCTGACTGATGGAAGGTTCAGCGGCGGAACCCGCGGCGCAGCTATCGGGCATATCTCTCCAGAGGCAGCCGAGGGAGGTCCTATAGGTCTTGTCAAGGAAGGTGATATTATTGCCATCGATATCCCGAAAAAAATGATCACCCTCAATGTGAGCCCGGACGAATTGAAGAAAAGACAAGCTAAATTCAAACCCCGGCCACCAGCAGTCAAGAGCGGTTACCTGGTACGTTATGCCGGACTTGTGACCTCTGCAAGCACAGGTGCCATCTTAAGAGACTGACAAACCAATCGACCTATCTCAAGCGAACAAAAAGAGCGCCCATTAGCATAGAATGGCCGCTCTTTTCTTTTATTGTTTCCCGGCGAATACCTCTTCCTGAGACACCCGAAAAAATCAGAGGCGTTGCCAAGCAACCGAGCTTCGGGAAAGACATCAGGCGGGAAGCACCATTTGCGTTTGAACGACGACAGCGCAGAGCTTGCCGTCTTCTGACTTTACGTGAGTTTGCCATACCATCGTGGTCTTGCCACGGTGCAAGGGTGTGCACTCGCCGATGATACGAGTGCCAACGGGCATGGCGCCAAGGAAGTTAGTCTTAGACTCAATGGTAGTTGTGCGTGCGCCACTTTCGAGGTTGACAAACGTGGCTATACCGCCAAGGGTATCAGCAAAGGCCATAAGCGCGCCGCCGTGAAGTATCTCTCCGACGGTACATAAATCAGGACGAACCTCCATTGACGCAATGATTCTTTCAGTAGTAATTTCCGTCAGCTGCATCCCCATTAAGCCGGGGAACAAGGGCTTGATAAGTTTTTGAATGACCTCGATGATACTCATATGCCGTCTCCCGTCGAGTTTAGTGAAATGGGCTGAAGGTGAAGTGTTATAACATCATGACTCTGTGAAGGCGCGCCTGTGCTTCTCATCCAGGAGCTTGTTGATATTTTCCATGACAATTCTTGTCACTCCTTCGAATTGTCTCTTGTACTTCCCCTGCGATTCCTTGGAAAACAGCTTGAACGGTTCTTCTATTGCGAATTCCCGCAATTGATTATCCAGTGAGAGAGGCTCCCCCACGCGATAGACAATCGTCCCGCTTTTTGCAATGGGCAGGCTTCCTGTATATACCTGATCCGAATTGTTACAACCGACGGGAACGATCTTCTTCCCCGTTGATAATGCAAGCTGTGCAACGCCTGTCCTTCCTTCTCCCAACTGGGTACCTCTCGTGCCTTCAGGGAAAATGATGAGGTTGAGTCTTTTTTCAGAGAGCGCCGTCCTGCTCAATTCCGCCACCCGCGCCATGACAAGATCATAGTGGCATCTCACAAAATCAACAAATTGTCCCCCTAATACGTTAAGCATCTCCGCTGTTTTCCTCGGGTATGTCTCCATGCTTTCATATTTGCCGTCAATGATATCTTTAATGGCTCTGTAAACATTTTTATCGAGGCGCTGTTTGAATTGCTTTTTGTAAAATTCCTCGATCAAATAACCCATAGAGGGGACAGGAATGAGGTTGCACAGGTCAAGAGCCTTTGCAAGGACTGCATTCTTGTAATACTTGCCCTTCACCCAAACCGTTGTGTATGAAAAACATCTCATACTCCAGAGTTTATACTGGAAAGGCCAGTAATTAAAACGATCCGTGTGATTCATGGCGAAGATCACATTCTCGTCCCGTGGAATACGCTCGAGATTTTCTATCCGGATGTCTACTTTTGCGAAAATACGGTAATTGGGAAACAGCAATAATGCTGCAATGATTTGCTGACCCATTGGTGAGGTTACCAGTTTAATCTTTTTCAAATAGTCAATATCTATCATGGCTTCCTGCTTAAGAATTCGCCTTTGCAAGAAGGCGCCTCACTCTCTCCAGTTCCTGCGGGGTATCAACCTCCACAGAGTCGTAATGCGTTTCCACAACCTTGATCCTGTATCCGTGCTCAAGGGCTCTAATCTGCTCAAGGGCTTCCAGTTTTTCAAGAATGCCTTCAGGGAGCTCGGTAAACTTTTTCAAAAATTCTTTTCTGTATGCATAAATGCCGTGGTGCTTATAATAATCTACCTTGCGGCCCCTATCCCGCACATAAGGAATTGTTGCCCGGGAAAAGTAGAGGGCGAAGTGCTCCCGATCAAAGACTACTTTCACTGCATTGGGATGGGTAATCTCTCCTTCCCTGACAATCTTATACATGAGAGTGGACATTGGAATGGCTGGGTCATCCAGGAGCGGCTTTGCCACCTCATCGATCTGAGAGGGTTCGAAGAGGGGTTGATCCCCCTGGACATTAACTACAATATCTGACTCCTCGATATCGAGATAGGAAACGGCTTCGGCTACGCGGTCTGTCCCTGATTTGTGTGCCACTGCTGTCATGATGGCACGGCCACCGAATCTCTCAACAGCGGCAGCAATCCTTTGATTATCAGTCGCCACAGCGGCTAAGGATACCGTTCCAGCCTTCAGCACGCGTTCATAAACGTGTTGGATCATCGGCTTGCCCAAGACATCTGCAAGGGCCTTCCCAGGAAAGCGAGTAGATGCGTAACGGGCAGGAATGATACAAATGACTTTCATAAATGCCAATCAGGCTTTTGCAAATAGTTTACCACGTAGTCTTGAACGGCTTCTTCCAAGGGACGGAATGCAACCTTACAGCCTGTTGCGCGTAGTTTGTCCATTTTGGCCTCCGTCAGATACTGGTACTGATCACCTATCTCCGGCGGTATGTCGAAATACTCTATCTTGGGTTTCATCTTCATGGCCGAAAAAAGTGCATGAGCCAGTTCATTCCACGTGCGGGCCTTGCCTGTCCCTAAGTTGAAAATGCCGTTTACCTCCGGATGCTCAAGCAGCCACCACATAACATCGACGCAATCCTTGACGTAGACAAAATCACGCATCTGTCCACCATCCGTGTATTCAGGCTTATGAGACCTGAAAAGCCTCACCTCCCCTGTGGCGCTGATCTGCTCAAAGGCCTTATGTACAACGCTCCTCATGTCACCCTTGTGATACTCATTAGGACCAAAGACGTTGAAAAACTTTATGCCCACGACCTGATTTTCCACTTGCTGCCGCAGGACCCAAAGGTCGAAGATTTGCTTTGAATAGCCATACATATTCATGGGTCGAAGCGTCGGCGTTACGGAGCTGTCATCGGAAAATCCCCGGGAGCCATCGCCATATGTGGCTGCCGAACTTGCATAGACAAAGCGGATATTTTTCGGCAACGCCCACTCAGCCAGCCGGCACGTGTAGTGGTAGTTATTATCCATCAAGTAGTCGGCATCGCGCTCCGTCGTGGACGAACACGCACCCATGTGGATGATTGCCCGTGGCGTGAATGGCATCTGATCGTTGCGGATCATCCTGAGAAAGGCGTCTTTGTGGATATACTCAACATAATGCCGGTTTACCAGATTCTTCCACTTGGCCGACTCTCCCAGTTCATCCACGACCAAGATGTCGTCGACACCCTCTTCATTAAGCTTCCAGATAAAGGCGCTCCCGATGAATCCGGCACCACCGGTGACGATGATCATAAACCCTCTCCTATAGACTCGTTGCCGCCTTCTCAATGCCCTCTTTGATCTTCGCAAATCTTTCTACCGGCATCTTCACTGATATATTCATGACCAGCGTCCGGCCAAGGATATCCTCTGCCTGGGGAATGTTTGACCTATCGTAGTTGACCTTGCCTTTGTACGAAGGGTCTGTGAAGGGATATTTTTTCGAGTTTGCCGTTGACTGCGCCAGAAAATGCTCCCAATTGGGGAGATAGTGCCACAGGTTCTTCTTGAAACAGACCGTATCGATCCCCTCGCCGCTTAAGGCCTTCTGAAACCGTGCTGCCGTATCTTCATCAGGCAGATTGAATGCCAGAAAGGTTGCCGTATCTCCATCAGGGTCCGGTATGTCCCTGAACTTAATGCCCCTGCCTTTGCCAAGGACTTCCTTGATGGCCTGCTTATTTCTTTTCTGTTCGGCGATGATCGTATCGAGCTTCCTTAGCTGGGCAAGGCCAAGTGCCCCCTGAAGTTCGTTCATCCGGTAATTAAATCCCAGTATCGTCCGCCCTTCAAGGGCTCTGCTGACGTTAGGGTTATGGTCATGCCCGTGATCGTGGTACCACTCGGCACGATGGTAGAAATCCTTATTATCAGTCAGTACCATTCCCCCTTCGCCTGTTGTAAGGGTCTTATAATAGTCAAAACTGAAGATGCCCATATCACCGAAGGTCCCGAGCTTTTTCCCCTGATAGCTTCCACCTGAGGCCTGGGCATTATCCTCCAGGACGAGGAGATTATTTGTTCTGGCTACAGCCATGATCTTGTCTATATGCGCCGGTGCACCGCACATGTGCACAGGTATGACGGCCTTCGTGTAGGGTGTTATCCTTTTTTCTATATCACCGGGATCCATGTTTAAGGTCCCATCGACATCAGCCACGATGGGAATTGCTCCGACGTCCAATACCGCTTCATACGTTGCGATAAACGTAAAAGCGGGCACTATCACCTCATCCCCCGGGCCCACGTCCATCGCCGCAAGCGCCACCTTGAGTGCTGTAGATCCGGATGTGACACCCAATGCGTATCTTGCCTGGCAATAACGCGCGAAGGCCTCTTCAAATTCACGTACCTTAAAGACACCATTTCTCTCCTTGTCAAAGCCGTATCTCATAAGAATGCCTGTTTCCATGACATCCATGATTTCTTTTCTCTCTTCTTTTCCAATCAGTTCCGCACCGGCCATATAACTACCTCCACTGCCTTTTTGTCATTCTGCACTGATTGCGCGTCGCAGTCCCTTTCACCGTCATTCCCGCCTTTCTAAACTCTTTTGAAATGACACTTTTTATTAGTTCGACTCATATACATCGAAGAGGACTTCGGTAGACTTTCGCTTAGTATGCCTCTCCATATATATCTATGGCATCCTCTATGGTCAATTTCCTGGGATTATTCTCCAGAGGCCTCAGAACGGTCATAGCCACCTCCGCAAGTTCGGGCAACGCCTCCTCGGGTATATTCAAATCTTCCAACGTGGTGTAAATTCCGCAGTCTTCGATCAGCGCTTGTACAGCCTCTACGGCCATGAACGCCGCCTCGCGCAGGGGCTGGTTATCGATCACCTCTCCCATAGTTTCTGCGATGACGACAAATTTTTCGAGGGAGCCCGGCAAGTTGAAGGACATTACATGCGGCAGCATGATGGTATTGGCCAGACCATGAGAAACGCCATATTTCCCACCAAGTGGATAGGACAGTGAATGAACAGCACCAACCCCAGCGTTGGCAAGACCCAGGCCTGCATAAAGACTTCCCAGAAGCATATTGCCCCTGGCTTCCACGTTACCGCCGTCATGGACACATGCCCGTAGATTCGACGAAATCAAATAAATGGCTTCCAAGGAAAGCAGTTCACTCATGGGTGAGGCATTGATCGATGTGTAAGATTCTATGGCATGACAGAGAGCATCAATTCCCGTTGATGCCGTGGAAACGGCAGGGAGAGTGAGTGTGAGAATAGGATCGAGGATAGCCAGTTCGGGATAAAGGTACGGACTGTTCATGCCTTCTTTTTTCTTCAGGTTCTCCCTGACAAAAACAGCAGTAAAGGTAACCTCGCTCCCCGTTCCCGCCGTTGTCGGGATCATTATTTTGGGGAGACCCGGCCCGGGAACTTTGTTCAGCCCTAAATAATCCTTCGCCCTGCCGTTATTGGCTGCCAGAACGGCAATGGCCTTTGCCACATCCATGGCGCTTCCCCCACCGATGCCCACGACGACATCACATTTCGCCTTTTGGGCCGCTTTGACTCCTTCATCAGCAACCTCCAGCTTTGGTTCCGCCTCAACCTGCTGGTCAAACAGGGTTGTCTTAAAATCGCCACCACCAAGGATATCTAGAATCCTCCCTTTTAGGTCCGTCTTAGCCAGATTCCTATCGAGGACAATGAGCGGACGGGTTGCCTTAAACTCCCGAATGTGTGCTCCTAGAGACTCTAAGGCATCGTTGCCAAAGACAATTTTGTTAGCCCCCGTGAAGGAGAATTTCTTGTACATGACCGCACCCCCATTGCATTTCAATGAGTAATAAGTTTCTGCTTATGGAAAGTCAAGTCTTTTTGTTTTTCATATACCATTCCACCTGCCGACAGACGCCCCTGATAATCTTGACCTCCTTGGAAAAAAGGTTAGTCCGGGACAGGAAGCGGCGGATATGCATCATCCAAAATTCTGGATTCTCAGGATTCAGAAACCCAATTTTCATCAATAGTTCCTTCATGTGATCATACATACCTTCGAGTTCTGCTGATGCGGCAAGGCGGGGCGTAAAGGCCTCCAAGGGTTCCATGTGGGTTACGAAGATCTCATAGCAGAGAATCATAGTGGCATGTGAAAGGTTGACGGATTTGTTGTATCTGGAAGTGGGTATGGTTACTACCAAGTGGCAGAACCGCAGATCATCATTCGACAATCCGGTATCCTCCGGCCCGAAGAGCAGCGCCACCTTATTCTTTTGGGATATATCCACGATACGCGCCGCCATTTCCCTGGGAGAGACAACAGGGCCTCTCGCAGAGCCCCGTCTCGATGTGGTTCCCACAATGTACTGAAACGGCGCCAGCGCCTCATCCAACCCATCAAAATGTTGAATGCGATCGACGATCCCAGCAGCAAAGTGCGTGGCCATCTGCTTCATCTCCTCAGGAGCAAGGGCTCTGTTCCCCACGACCGAGATTCTCTCGATACCCATGTTACTCGCACACCTCGCTGCAAACCCGACATTACCAGGATATTTCGGCTTCTTCAGAACAATGGTTATATTTTCAGTTTTCGCTTTTCTCGGCATATCCATTTTCACTCTGTTGCATTTATTAGATAATGGATATTATTTCTACCAAAATCTTGCATCGTCATCAGCTTAAGACCCGCTCTTCATTACTCCTAGAAATTCGTTTTACGGACTCTATAAGAAAAGATTGACATACCAAGCGACCTCTGAAAGAAGTATAATATGAATAAGAAGTTATCCCAAATGCTTTCCGAGGCGGCCGGTGCAATGGGAATAGCCCTTGGAGAAAGAGCGCTATCTTCGTTTGCAGCCTATCATAGAGAACTTCTTGTCTGGAACAGTAAATTTAATCTATTCTCTGCGAAATCGGACCGGGATATAGTAATAAAACATTTCATTGACTCCTTGACGCTCTTACCATATATCAGAAATGAAACTTCTCGGATTCTCGATATCGGCTCAGGAGCCGGATTCCCAGGCATCCCTTTAAAGATTGCTCTGAATTCACTGAAGGTCTCACTGCTGGAGTCATCTCGGAAGAAATCCTCCTTTCTTAAACACGTGATCCGCAGTTTAGGTCTCACAGATGCCGCTGTCATCAACAGCCGAACCGAGTCCCTGATGAAGGATGCCACTTACAGCGGATATTTTCAGGTCCTCACCTCCAGGGCCACAGTTAAGCTGCCGGTATTCCTCCGGCTGGGCGCATTTTTTCTCGCCCCCGAGGGCGTGTTAATAGCTATGAAAGGTAAAAGATCCGATCACGAGCAAACGGAATCCGCCAGCATGTCTTACGATCTGGGATTAAAACATATCGGAAGCCACGATTTAACATTACCCATGACAGGTGATTTTCGACGAATTATCGTCTACAAAAAACTTTCTTTATAAAGTAAATATTCCTTCAAAACAGATGTGTTTTGTGCTATCTTCTCTGCAAAATTTTGCGTCTCAGAAATGCAGTTAGTGCTCTGTTAAATCATGCGTAAAATCATATGCATAGCCAATCAAAAGGGGGGCGTTGGCAAGACAACGACTGCCATTAATCTTGCCGCAACCCTAGCGGCAGCGGAAAAGAGAACCCTGCTCATCGACTGCGACTCCCAGGGTAATGCGTCGAGCGGCATGGGCATTGACAGGGAAACTATAAGCAAGAAAAATCTTTATCACTCCCTCATTGGCAAGCTTCCTTTAAAAGAGGTGATTGTTGGCACCAAATTGCCCTACCTCGATGTGGCGCCTGCCAACCAGGATTTGATAGGAATCGAGGTAGAGTTTGTAAATCTTGAAGACAGGGAGAAAAAGCTCCGCGATTTGTTGAAGAACCTTGATACTGTTTACGACTACATCATCATTGATTGTCCGCCGTCTCTCGGATTCTTAACGGTGAATGCCCTTGTTGCTTCTGATTCCATAATTATTCCTCTGCAGTGCGAGTATTTTGCTATGGAAGGCCTCGGATACTTACTCAATACGGTGAAGCTGGTTAAAGCACGGTTGAATCCCTCCTTGTCCTTGGGAGGTGTTCTGCTAACCATGTTTGATACAAGAAATTCCCTGTCCCACAGGGTCAGTGAGGATGTGAGAAGGCATTTGGGGGGGAAAGTTTTTAACACGATAATCCCGCGCAATGTACGGTTATCCGAAAGCCCCAGCCATGGGCTTCCCATTATTCTCTACGACATCAAATCACGCGGCGCTGTTTCCTACATGGAACTCGCCCGAGAAATTCTGGTCAACGGGAGGATTTAAATGCAACCAAAGAGTTCTCTCGGCAAGGGGCTCGGGGCCTTATTTCCGGATCTCCTTGATGACGTCAGCACGAGACCTTCTTACATCATATGCGGAATTGAAGAGCTTTCACCCAACCGCTTCCAGGCCCGCAAAGACTTCAACGACAGGGAGCAGAAACGCCTTGTCGCATCCATAAAGAAAAACGGCATTATTCAGCCCATTGTTGTGAGGAAATCCGAAAACGGTTATGAGATCATAGCGGGAGAACGCAGATGGCGGGCCGCTCAGGAAGCTGGTCTCAAAGAAGTGCCCGTCATTATCAGAGAGGCTCCTGACGCAGCAGCGGCAGAATTATCCCTTTTGGAAAACCTGCTGCGTGAAAATTTGAATCCTCTCGAAGAGGCTGAGGCATACCAGACTCTGATCAATAAGTTCAGCCTATCGCAGGAGGATCTCTCTTCCCGGGTGGGGAAGGACCGCTCGACTATTGCCAACACGATAAGGTTACTGAAGCTGCCCCGGGAAATAAGGTCAGCCCTTATTAACAAAACCATTAGTCCTGGGCACGCGAGATCAATACTCATGCTCGATTCGCCGGAAGTACAGATTAAGTTCCTCAAGGTCATCGTAAAAAGAGCCCTCAGCGTTCGGGAAACAGAGGGAATGATTCAAAAACTGAAAAAAGTGCCTTCAGAAAAGCGGGCCAAAAAAAATGATGGGTTTCTTCGAGATCTTGAAAGAGATCTCTCATCGAAATTGATGACGGAAATTCATATTCGCAAGAGTAAAAATAAAGGATGCATCGATATAAGGTTTCAGACGGAAGAAGAGCTGAATCGGCTTGTTACATTGCTGATGAATACTAATGACAGTGAACGGATTTCTAGGTAAATTCAGTTATCAACATATGTTGACAACGTTGTTTATAAGGTGACCTGCCTTGGACATGCTTTGGGAAAAAAGTCTTCAAATCATTAAAGAAACTGTCAGCCCGCAAAACTTCGAGACATGGATTAAACCCATTAAAATGTATTCCCTTGAGGGAAACAATGTGACTTTGAATGTTCCCAATAAGTTTTTTAGAGACTGGCTTATAGAAAACTACCAATATGTCATCAAGGAAGCCATCGTCAAAATAGCGGGAATCGATCTGAAAGTAGACCTTCAAATCGGCCAGGAAACTAAGAAAAGCCAAACCTCCGTTCGGCGGCACGGAGAACACCAGGAAAAGGTACGCTCTCAGAGCAAGCGTGTCCGCTCCGGGATCAATCAGTCTTTGAATCCTCACTACAGTTTTGAAAGATTTGTAGTAGGACCATGCAACCAATTCGCGCATGCAGCATCCGTATCTGTAGCGGAACAGCCTGCCAAGAATTATAATCCACTATTTATATATGGCGGCGTCGGTCTGGGAAAAACACACCTGCTTAATGCAATTGGGCTTCGCGCGCTTTCACGCCATCCGGACATGAACGTTGTGTATGTCTCCGCAGAGGAGTTTATGAACGAATTAATTAACTCCATCAGGTACGACAGGATGCCGAAATTCAGGGAGAAATACAGAAATATTGACTGTTTGCTGATCGACGATATTCAGTTCGTTGCCGGGAAAGAAAAGACTCAGGAAGAATTTTTTCATACGTTTAATACCCTGCACGATTCAGGCAAACAGATCGTCGTATCGAGCGATAAGTTTCCTAAAGACATACCGAACATGGAAGGCAGGTTGCGTTCACGTTTTGAATGGGGCCTTATCGCCGATATTCACCCACCGGAAATTGAGACAAAAATCGCCATCCTGGAAAAAAAGGCTCAGGAAAACAATATGGTTCTGCCAACTAATGTGGCCCACTATGTAGCATCCCAGGTGGAATCAAATATAAGGGAACTTGAGGGTTATCTCATAAGAATTTCTGCCTTTTCCTCTATAACAGGAAAAGAAATAGATATAACCCTTGCAAAAGAGGTTTTGAAGAAGATTCTCAAGAGGATTGAAAAGGAAGAGGTAACCATTGAGGAGATTATAAGAACTATAGCCTCCAAACTAAATGTAAAGGTATCGGATATTAAATCGCAAAAAAAGAATAAGAATCTCGTACTTGCAAGACAGATTGCCATGTATCTCGCGAGAAAATTGACTGCATTGTCGTTTCCCGACATCGGAG